>ERZ761609.315-NODE-315-length-60699-cov-14.056741_pt1 | contig 60699 bp, 61 predicted proteins | sample MGYA00511163_ERZ761609 | MGnify/ENA primary metagenome ERZ761609 (study PRJEB28899, sample SAMN02445070) | bioreactor sludge metagenome | biome: EBPR sludge | place: Australia: Brisbane, Thorneside Wastewater Treatment Plant | collected 2011-12-16 ... | reverse complement strand
GACCACCGAGATCTACACTCTTTCCCTACACGACGCTCTTCCGATCTGTCAATAAAATTATCTATTGGATTTTTAAAAGGAAAGGGGGCATGTTACGGGTATTCAAGACCAAAAACTTACCAAAGGAGACAAAAATGCTTGGTGTAGGCGATCACATGCCCGAATTCGAAATTATCGGGGTAAAACCAAAATTTATGAAACACGAAGAAAATGGCGAAAGCGCATTTGAAACAATTACCGAAGAGAGTTTTGCCGGTAAATGGAAAGTGTTCTATTTCTATCCGAAAGACTTTACCTTTGTCTGCCCGACGGAAATCGTGGAATTTGCAAAACTTGATTCTGAATTTTCAGACCGTGACTGTGTCGTTTTGGGCGGAAGCTGCGACAATGAGTTTTGTAAACTCGCATGGCGTCGTGAGCACAAAGATCTTGCCAATTTGCCACAATGGCAATTTGCGGACACCAACGGAACATTGATTGATGGCTTGGCTATCCGTGAAGATTCTGGTGTGGCTTACCGCGCAACTTATATTGTTGATCCTCACAATGTGATTCAGCATGTATCGGTTAACAACCTGAATGTCGGGCGTAATCCAAAAGAAGTTTTGCGGATTCTCGATGCTTTGCAAACAGATGACCTTTGTCCGTGTAACCGTCCGGTTGGCGGCGACAATATCGACCTCAGCAAGGCAGCATAATCATGACCTCTTTTGAAGACCTCAGAAACGCGCTGCCGGAATATGCGAAAGATATTAAACTTAACCTGTCCAATCTGATGGCCGAAGAATCTCTTAATTCACAACAGCTCTGGGGATGTTTTCTGGCCTGTGCCATGGCAACCCGTCAGGGCGATGTGATTGCAGCGATAGATAATGAAGCTTCGAAACATCTGAGTGCAGAAGCACGGAACGCAGCCTGTGGTGCCGCAGCGATTATGGCGATGAATAATGTCTATTATCGTTCGGTTCACTTGATGAGCAACAAAGAGTACCAAAATCTTCCGGCCAAACTGCGCATGACATTTATTGCCAGTCATGGCGTGGATAAAATTGATTTTGAACTCTGGTCAATGGCTGTATCCGCCATCAATGGTTGCGGAATGTGTCTTGATGCCCACGAAGCTCAAGTTGTAAAAGCAGGCCTGTCGATGGAACAAATCCAGTGTGCTTTGCGCATTGCTGCAACCATCAATGCAGCAGCGGCAGCGATTGAATCGGCCAAATATCTTTCGGCAGATATCGCTCAAGCTGCGTAGTCAATCAGGTTACAAAAAAATTCAAAAGCCCCGATCCGTCGGGGCTTTTTTGTGGAAGTCATTCTAATTCACCGAAGGCGTTCTGGTTTTGGTATGACGTTCAAATCCATCCAGCATATTGACCACACCTTGCATCGGGTTTCCAGACGGGTGTGTCCAGATGGGCGTGCTGGAATCAATAAAAGTCGCACCACCAGAGACATAAGGCGCACAGCTTTCTTGATCGAATGCCCCTTCAATGGCAACAGGAATATCGGTTGTTGTTGTCCACCAATTCAAAAGGGAGATCAAAGACTCACCATGTGATGGAGCAAAAAAGCACACAAAATCCAATTCCAGAGAAATTGCCGATTGAGCCATCGCCTGTGTCGATGCGTGAAGTCCGATAATAGAATTCTCATCCAGAATTTTTCGGGCATCGGAACATTTTTTCAAAGAAGAGCACAAAACACCATCGGCTCCGATTTCCCGTGCAAGAAGGGCATTATCATAAACAAGGAAAATAAAACCATTGCGTTGTGCCGTCTCGCAATAGGCGCGGGCAATAGAAGAAATTTTTTGTTCGTCGCTAACGCTGTGCGGCCTGAAGTCAACCACATGGCGGTTGATTGAATAGGTCGAAAAACGATTGGCAGCGTGCAAAGCTTGACCGAGTTGAAAGCACTGCTTGTTGTGATCTGTGGTCTCTGGCAGAACAATATACAACCCGCATTCGGGCGAAGACGAAGAATCTTCGGAAGGGGAGTCGGTCAAATCTTCTTCTGCGAGATCAAACAAATCGGTCATTTTAAAATCCGCAAAGATTCCATGATAAGGCTGTTTGCAAAATTTTGATCCAAAGGCTCTGGGCTGCTCATCAGGTGATAAAATATTGATCCATAAATCATGTCAACGGTAAGAGCCGTATCCAGATCTTTGCGGAAATCGCCACGGTCTTTACCCGTTTGAATGATACTGGCTAGAATTTCTTCATGGTGAAGCATGAATTTTTCAAAGAACAAAGCCTGAAGAGTTGGGTCACCTTGTGCTTCGGCATAAAGCTCGGCCACAATTTTTCCACCGCGCCCGCGACACATGCGCAAAAACCGTTCCATTTGTTTGACGAAGGAATCTTTGGCATCGACACCTTCAACCGGAGCGGGTAAAACACTCATCGGGCCGGAGACAGCATCAAGGATCAATCCAACCTTATTGGGCCACCAACGATAGATCGTGGTTTTACCAACACCGGCTTTTTTGGCAACGGCTTCGATTGAAACTTCACGAACCGACATGTGCAAAAGCATTTTATTGGTCGCATCAATGATCGAGTTTCTTGACTTTTCAGAGCGAGGACGACCTGTAATCTTTTGGGATGCTTCAGTAATAGAACCCTGTGATGAATTTTCAGTCTGATCCTGAACATCTTGATCTTCAATATGAATCTGACGGGAGGCATTTAACGCCATGGATACTCCTCTGAACCTGATAGTCTGCAAACGCGCAAGGGTGGAGTTTTAACTCCAAAACGGTGAAAATGGCAAGGAAAACTAGATAAAAATTTCACTTTTCCCGTTATTTTTTTGCAGCTGCGAAGCTGGACGGTGCGTTTTGTATCACAATAGCCCCTCCGTTCCTTATTTCCAGAATTCCAAGGCCGCGATCAGCGAGGCCATCCATACGAAAACGGAAGATACCATCAACACCGGCAAAGCCGTTTGGATTGGTCAGGGCGTTGCGTCCATATCCTTGATTGGATTTGGACAAAACGACAGCCAAAGCCGTCGCATCATAAGCTAAAGACGCCAGTCGTGGCGGGGTTTCTCCGTACATTTCACGGTATCTGCGTTCAAACTTTAGGCGCAGATCGGGCGGTGCGGCAGCATACCACGCACCTTGTAAATCAGGTTGGTTTTGGGCAGACGGATCGTCCCACAAGCCCGTTCCCAAGCGTTTAACAAGATTAGAAGGAATTCCTTGGGCATTGAGCAACGCTGAAATTTTGGCGGCGGTGGGGCCTGGAGCGGCAATCAAGACAGCCTGAAGTGGTAGACGTTTCAAATCCGATATTTGAACGGCATCAGGAAGTTGACCCCCGTCATAACGCACCAATCCGGCGTTATTGAGGGATCGACGCTGTATTTGAGCATAAAAACTGGCCGCAACAGCATTTCCGTAAGCATCGCGGGGAGCAATCAGGGCAATATTTTTAAATCCTCTTGATCCTGCATAATCAATAATCTGTTCGACTTGGGTTTGGGGAACAAATCCCATCAGAAAAGTTGTCCCGACTGCTGCGGCGGTATCCGTTGAAAAAGAAACAATCCCGACTCCGCGCTGAACTGCGAATGGCGCAACGGCTTTGGTGTCATCAGAAAAGAGGGGGCCAAGGATCAAACCGGCGCCGTCTTGAAGGGCTTGTTGGGCAACATGGGCGGCTCCTTCATTGGTGTCTTTGGGCATCAACTCGAATAGATCGGGGGCGTTAAGGTCATTCATGGCCAATAAAGAGGCATTCATCATGGCTTCACCAGTTTCTTGACCTCGCCCGCTTAAGGGAAGTAACAGCGCGACTTTTGCTTTGACTTGAAGGTTTTGGGGAGTATTTGCCATAGATCCGTTCGCCTCGCCCGCAGTCGCAGGGGCAGGCATCCCTTTTTGTCCGGCAGAGGATGGATGGGAAGAGGCGCGTTGATTGGCTTGCCAATTGCCGCCGCTCATCGGAGCGCAACTGGAAAGAATCAAGGTTGAAAAAAACACAAAAAGCAGATTGCGTAGCATGAAAAGCTCCCGTACATCTTGGTCTATGAATGAATTTGCAGCCAAACCAGACCCTACACAAAATGAAGAGCGGATAAAAGACCCTTTTGGGGATTTCATAATGCTGGAGCATGTAAAGTTGAAAGCCGGACTTTATCTGGTGGCAACCCCGATTGGAAATTTACGCGATATGACCTTGCGGGCGCTCGATGTTTTGGCGGCGGGGGATCTGGTGGCGTGTGAAGACACGCGGATGACCGGAAAATTGTTTTCCCTATTAGGTATTCGTAAAAAATTAATGCCTTACCACGACCACAACGCAGATGAACAACGCCCGCATATAATAAGTGCCATTAAATCGGGACAAGCCGTCATCTTGGTCAGTGATGCGGGGATGCCGTTAATCTCTGACCCGGGATACAAATTGGTGCGTGGCTGTATGGATGAAGGTTTATATGTGACCAGCCTGCCAGGAGCCAATGCTCCCTTAATGGCTTTGCAACTATCTGGACTTCCCAGTGACCATTTCTCATTTTTGGGATTTTTACCGAACAAAACCAAGGCACGTAAAGATATTCTATCCAAATGGAAACATTCCGAAAGTACGTTGGTGATTTTTGAATCAGCGTCCAGAATAGAATCTTCATGTCGGGATATGCTGGATATATTGGGGGATCGTCAAATGGCGTTGACCCGAGAACTAACCAAAAAATTCGAAGAAGTCTGGAGCGGAAATATCTCTGAAATTCTAGCGCGTCTTGAAAAAGACGGAGCTCCCAAAGGAGAGATCGTGCTGGTTATTGAACGGGTACAGGCAACGGACGAAGTGTGCGATCTGGATAACCTGATTAAAAAAGCATTGGAAACCATGTCTTTGAAAGAAGCGGTGGCCAACGTGGTCGATCAAACCGGTTTGCAGAAAAAACAGGTTTATAATCGAGCTCTTGAATTAAAAAGTGAATAGTTTCTCTATTAGTTAGGCTTGGTCATGAAATCACTTTCAACAAATTATTCCCGTGGCCTGATAGCCGAAATTTATGCCGGATTTTTTCTGATCCTGAAGGGGTACAAAATTCGCGAATGGCGATATAAAACGTCTGTCGGTGAAATTGATTTTATTATATCAAAAAACAATATAACGGCGTTTGTTGAGGTAAAACTTCGCTCGACAAAAGACGAAGCTTTACTATCCATTACACCGAAAATGAAGTCCAGAATATCAAGAGCGGCACAATATTATCTGGCGCGACAATTAAAAGATACGGCAAATAATGTGGGTAAAAAAGAAGCGGAATATCGTTTTGATGTTATCGGTGTGTCGGGTTTTCGCATCTGGCATCTGGACAATGCATGGTTTACGCCCACATAATACCATAGATCGATTCGCAATTGTCTTTGCGCATTTTCAAGATGAAAGGTTTTTTACGATGAATAAGTCACTGATCGTCACTCTAATGGCATCAACTCTGATTCTCTCCGGCTGCGGCGCGGTAGGTCTCGCAACGGGTGTTGGTGCGGCAGTCGGCGTATCCGCCGCAAAAGAAGGTGGACTGCGTGGCACTGTAACGGATGAATCTATCCGTCTGGAAATCAGCGATCTTTGGTTCAAAAAAAGCGTTGATTTGTTTGGTAAGCTGAACTTGAGCGTAAACCAAGGGCGCGTCCTCGTGACGGGCGTGGTGCAGCAGCCTGAAGATCGGGTTGAGGCCATCCGCCTGGCTTGGCAGCCTAAAGGGGTCAAGCAAGTCATCAATGAAGTTAGGGTTGGCGAAAGTGGAACAATCGGAACATACGCCAAAGATACATGGATTTCCGGTCAATTGCGGACGCAGATGACCTTTGATAAATATATCCAGTCAATCAACTACTCGATCGAAACCGTTCATGGTGCTGTATATTTGATGGGTGTAGCCCAAAGTCAGGAAGAATTGGATCGGGTTATAAAACTTGCGCGCCGGATTAAAGGTGTGAGTGAAGTTATCAGCTATGCAAAACTGTTGGGAGAACCCGTTTCTTCTGATTCATCGGTGGCGGGTGACGTCTATATGCAACCTGATGCCATAGCCAACGAGCCTGTTCCGTTGTCATCGGGATTTGAAACGCAGCCTTATGAAGGGCAGGGAAGTTACAACCCATCTTCGGTGCAATCTGAAATATTGCCCCCATAGACCTGAAAACAATAATAATTTTGACTTTGAGATTTGAAAAGATTTGGACGTGAGCGAACAAACTGCATTGCATCAATATGGTGAACTTCCGGATGATAAGGTTCCTTTGGTCGACACGGCGCTGTATCTGGCTTTGGAAAAGCATCAAGGGCGCAGTCTGGGGCCTTATCAAACCCATGTTCGAAAATTATGTGAGCAAGTTGGTTCCAGATACGCGGATTTGCTGGAAGCGGGGGCAGAAGACTCTCCGGAAACAAAAATAGCCGCGTTAAAGCATGTTATTTCCGATCTCCATGGTTACGCAGGCGACGAAGACAATTATAACGATTTAAGAAATGCAGATTTGATTGATGTGATTGACCGTCGCAAAGGCTTGCCGATTGCATTGTCGATTTTGGCTTTGAGTGCAGGACGCGCACAAGGATGGAGTATTCACGGCATTAATTTCCCCGGGCACTTCCTTTTGAGGCTGGATCAGGACGGAAAGCGGGTCATATCCGATCCCTTCCATCAGTTTCGCTTGCTGCAAGCCCCGGATTTACGACAATTATTGAAATCTGTGGCCGGGCCGGATGCTGAACTGTCTGTAACGTTGTATCAAGCAGCCAGTAACCGCGAGATATTACTTCGCTTACAGAACAACATAAAATTCCGCCAGATTGAGCGCGAGGATTACGCCGAAGCCTTGGGAACTGTGGCAGCGATGCGCTCCTTTGCACCACACGAGCACCGCTTACTGTTGGATGAAAGTGTATTGAATGCCCGTTTGGGTAATCTTGTTTCTGCTATAGAGTTGGTTCGTCAATATCTGTCCGCGGTAACAGACCCTCAGGACAAGTATGATGCAGAGCTTCTTTTGAGGACTCTGGAAACTACTTTGGAGTAACTAAAAAAAAACTGTGATGCCTCTTGCGAAACCCTGTTTTTAGGTCTATTTAGAAAGAAGTTTCAACCGCTCGGGAGAGTCATCTTTCGGGCGTTTTATCTAGATAAAAACAACCGCTATAAACAACTGCTACAGGAGTCCCCTCATGATCTTTCGTAATCTTCTTCTGATGTCCGTCGCTCTCGTTACGCTTTCTGCTTGTTCTTCAGATGAAGACGCCGCAGGAATGGACACATCCATGTCGGGTATGAACGGAACCGAACTGGCTGGCTCTGAAATGGGCATGGCTCCAGTAAACGGCGTAATGCCAGGCACACAACAAGACTTGGTTGTGAATGTGGGTGATCGTGTTTTCTTTGGCTACGATCAATCCGAATTGTCTTTCGAGGCGCGCACAACTCTCGAACGCCAAGCAACTTGGATGAAACAATACGCGGCTGTTACCGTGACCATCGAAGGTCATGCGGATGAACGCGGAACGCGTGAATACAACTTGGCTTTGGGAGAGCGTCGCGCATCTTCGGTTCGCAGCTACCTGATGTCCTTGGGTGTTGATGCAAGCCGCATCAACACGATCAGCTACGGTAAAGAACGTCCTGCAGTTCCTGAATCAACAGCCGCTGCATGGTCACAAAACCGTCGTTCTGTGACAGTCGTAAACTAGTCTTTTACTTTAAAGCGAGGAGCCCTATGGCAACACTCCTAAATTCCAATGGAACTTTCTCGACATTTCAGGCCGCAATCGCGGCCTGTGCTGTCTTGACGGGAAGTGTATTTTTGTCCGGCACTGCAAGCGCAGATGACGTGTCAAATCGGTTAAGCCGGATTGAACGGGACGTTGAAACGCTCAATCAAGCAGTCTATAAAGGAAAAATGCCTCCGGCTTCAGCGATGCCTTCTACGTCTTCCGGTTCGAACGAATATCAGGCTAATGTCGAAGTAAGATTGTCTGAAATTGAATCTCAACTCAGGGATCTGACAGGAAAAATCGAACAACAGAATTTTGAAAACGTCCAGTTGAAAGAAAGATTGGATCGGGCTCTTGCGGATATGGATGTGCGTTTGTCATCCCAATCAACAGAATCCTCTGCTCAATCAGGCGCCCAGTCCGGAACGCTGGGGGCAAATGATATGGGAGGGCCTGTTTTAACCCAACCACCACCACAGCCAGAATCGGCAGCCCCTGTTGAGAGTGCAATTGATTACGATGCGCCGGCATCAGCAAACTCTCCGACCCAGAATAATCTGGGGGTTCTAACGGAAGCGCCAGGCGGAGCATCCATTCAGTCTCAGCCCGGAGATGACCCTGCAGGGCAGTACGAGATGGCTTTTTCATTGCTCAAAAGTGGAAACTATAAAGCGTCCAGAAATGGTTTTGATGAATTTCTGAAAAAATATCCGGATCACCCTTTATCTCCGAATGCTATGTACTGGCTGGGCGAAAATTATTATGCCGAAGGAGCTTACGATAAAGCCATGCGCGTGTTTGCTGAAAGTTATAAAAAATATCCCAAGGGTCCCAAATCACCTGACAGCCTGTTAAAATTAGGCATGTCTTTGGAAAAAACAGGAAAAACCCAGCAAGCGTGTATTACCTTGCAGCAGCTCAAGAAAGAATTTCCGACAGGAAGTGCCTCTGTATTGAGCATGGCAGATCAGGAAATTGCAAAGATGGGTTGCGGTGGTTAATCCGGTTTCTCAGGAACAGTTTGACAACTATATGGAAGGAATAGGCCTGTGCGGATTGCGAAACAGGCCTATTGCTATTGCGGTGTCTGGCGGTGCGGATTCAATGGCCTTGACACATTTGCTTCACCAATGGCTGGGGGTAGAAGGCCGTGATAATGTGCACATTCTGACTGTCGATCATGGATTGAGACCTGAATCTGCCGATGAGGTCAAGATGGTGCAAAAATTCGCCAAGGACTCCGGTGTAAAATGCAGAACATTCAAATGGTTGGCTGAAAAGTCTGAAAAATCGATTCAAGAGCGCGCAAGGCAAGCGCGTTATGGTCTGATGAGCGCCTATTGTCAGTCCCAAAAAATCGGCCATCTCTTTTTAGCGCATCATGGTGATGACCAGATGGAAACATTTTTGTTTCGTCTGGCCAAGGGAAGTGGAATAGAGGGGTTGGCTTGTATGAAGCCAGTCCAAAAATTTGGTGAACATCTCTCCTTGATTCGTCCTTTACTGACGGTCAGCCATGCCAATTTGATCGAGACATGTCGGCAGGCGGGAATAGTGTGGGTAGAAGACCTGAGTAATGATTCTGAAAAATATATGCGCGGCCGGATGCGGCGTTCCAGAGCAATTTTAGAACAAGAAGGCTTGAGCGTAAAGCGGATATCTCAACTAACCGCGCGGATAGAGCGTGCTGGAAGTTTAATTGACCAAATTGTTGAAAATAAAGAAAAAACAATCATTGTTAAAAAAGATACGAAACGTATCGATATAAAGCTATCGGAGCTTGTATCTGAACATTCCGAGGTCATTATCAGGATTTTGCAACGCTCTATTGCTCGATTAAGGATAGGGGAAAATTATCCGGCGCGTTTAGAAGATGTCGAGCGTTTGGCCTTGCGATTAACGCAAGACGGGTTTCGTGGAGCAACTTTGGGTGGGGTAAAGTTTACCCCACGGAGCAAGGAGGATATATTATGTCTGACATTGGAGCAGTCCCAAAAAACTTAGAAAGACAAATTAATAACTTTGAAGGACAACTTGGCGATCACGGAAAAAACTATATATAATGGTATGGTATAACCGTAGACGTTCACGGTTAAACTGGGTATGTTGACCTGACAAACCTATTTGTCGCGGTAGTTTTATTTAAATTAAAGGATTTTGATTGTGCAGGGAATGAATCGCAACTTGTTGTTCTGGTTGGCTATTGGCTTGACGTTGGCCTTTCTCTTTAACGTTTTTCAGAACTCTAAAGGGGCTCAAACTTCGAAATCCGAGGCTCTGGCTTATAGTGATTTTATGGCATCCGCTAAAACCGGAGCTATTTCTGATGTCACCATTCAGGGGCAGGAATTAACCGGACATTATTCCAGTGGCGGTGCACGCTTTCATGCGCTGGTTCCAAATGGCGAAAACATAGTAGATCGTTTGGAAGGAACGGGCGTTCGGATCAAAGCCGAAGCTGTTGAAGGAGAAAAATTCTCACTGGTTAGTGTTTTGTTATCGTGGTTTCCAATGCTGCTGTTGATTGGCGTCTGGATTTTCTTTATGCGCCAGATGCAAGGCAAAGGTGGCGGTGGAGCAATGGGCTTTGGTAAATCGCGCGCTCGTATGCTCACTGAAAAACAAGGCCGCGTCACATTTGATGATGTCGCGGGCATTGATGAAGCCAAAGAAGAATTGAAAGAGGTTGTTGAATTCTTGAAAGACCCTCAAAAATTCCAACGTCTTGGCGGAAAAATTCCCAAAGGTGCATTGCTGGTGGGGCCACCTGGTACAGGTAAAACCTTGGTGGCACGTGCCGTTGCGGGGGAAGCCAATGTTCCGTTCTTTACCATTTCCGGTTCTGATTTCGTTGAAATGTTTGTGGGTGTGGGGGCAAGCCGCGTCCGCGATATGTTCGAACAAGGCAAGAAAAACGCACCATGCATTATCTTTATTGACGAGATTGATGCAGTCGGTCGTCATCGCGGCGCAGGTCTGGGCGGCGGCAATGACGAACGCGAGCAAACATTGAACCAATTGCTGGTTGAAATGGACGGGTTTGAAGCCAATGAAGGCGTCATTATTCTGGCGGCGACCAACCGTCCGGATGTTCTTGATCCGGCTTTGTTGCGTCCGGGACGTTTCGACCGTCAGGTTGTGATTCCAAATCCTGACGTTAAAGGACGCGAAAAAATCCTGAAAGTGCACATGAAAAAAGTGCCTTTGGCCAATAATGTCGAACCCATGATTATTGCGCGTGGAACGCCAGGTTTCTCTGGTGCTGATTTGGCGAATCTTGTGAATGAAGCAGCCCTGCTGGCGGCGCGTAAGAATAAACGAGTTGTGGGAATGGATGATTTCGAAGAAGCCAAGGACAAAGTCATGATGGGCGCAGAACGACGCTCGATGGTGATGACGGATGATGAGAAAAAACTTACGGCCTACCATGAAGCTGGTCATGCGATTGTGGCTCTCAATGAACCTGAATCAGATCCGATTCACAAGGCAACGATTGTCCCGCGCGGACGTGCCTTGGGTATGGTGATGCGCTTGCCCGAAGGTGATCGTGTGTCAATGTCCAAAGCAAAATTGGAGGCTGACTTGGCTGTGGCGATGGGTGGTCGGATCGCCGAAGAATTGATTTTTGGCGCAGAAAAAGTCACAACAGGTGCATCCAGCGACATTAAGATGGCAACCGATATCGCCCGCCGGATGGTGACCGAATGGGGAATGAGCAGCAAACTCGGGCCTTTGCGTTATGCTGGCGATCAGGAAGAAGTCTTCTTGGGTCACTCGGTATCACAAACCAAAACCATGTCGGATGAAACCGCCAATGTTGTGGATAGTGAAATTCGCCGGATTGTGGAGCAAGCTTATGCCCGCGCAACGGAAATTCTCAATGACAAGTTAAGCGATCTGCATACTTTGGCCAAAGCCTTGCTGGAATATGAATTGCTTTCCGGCGATGAAATTCGTGGTCTTTTGCGTGGCGAGCCGATCTTGCGCGATAACTCGGATGATGAACCCACAACACCAAAATCCTCCGTCCCCAAAGGCGGCGGATTGGGTGGATTACCACAAGGCGCATAAAATCAAAATTTAAAAAGCACCTTCGGGTGCTTTTTTTGTAACAAAAGCCGGAAAGAACCGAATACAAGATCATGAAACCATTTTTATGCTCGCTTTTGGCTCTATTCGTGATGTGCGGATGCTATGTCTCTCCTGTGAGCGCATCCCCGACACTTGAAATTCTTGCGCAAGGCGGGGCAGGGGGGTGGCTGAACGTCACGCGCTCCGTGAGGGTTGAAGATATGAAGGGTAAAATCCTGCTGCTGGATTTCTGGACGTATGGCTGCGTGAATTGTATGCAAATAGTGCCTGATCTTGATTTTTTAGAAAAAAAATATGGTGACAAACTATTGGTGATCGGTGTTCATTCTGCCAAATATAAAGGTGAACAGGATAGCGCACAGATTTTGTCTGCGGCCAAACGCTTCGGCCTTCATCATCCTGTTATCAACGATTATGATTATGCGATTTGGAAATCTTTCGGGATTAATGCATGGCCAACCCTGATTGTATTGGGATCTGATGGAACGGAAATCACCCGCGTCTCAGGGGAAGGTCACCGTAATGATCTGGATCGCGCGATTGAAAAAAATATCAACTCTGTCACCAACAAAACATCAAACAAGGAATGGATGGTTAATCGCCAAGTCGATACCTCGCTACCTTTTCCAGCACGAATTGAATCGTTTGGCAATGGTCTGGTGATCACCGATTCGGGACATAACCGTATCGTGATTGCCGATGCTCATGGACATATCACGCAAACAATCGGTAACGGTACAAAAGGCTTGAAGGATGGAGGATATGAAACGGCACAATTTAATAACCCACGCGGTCTCAAATCGATAGGCACAAAAATCTATGTGGCCGATACCGATAACCACGCTGTGCGTGTCATAGACACACAACAAAAAACAGTGACCACGATTGCGGGCAATGGTAAACGCGGATATGACCGCTCGATCAACACCGAAAACGGTCTCTCTGTTTCCTTGGCCTCACCATGGGATATTGAAATCATGCCCCGCTCGGATAACCAAAAACTGGTAATTGCCATGGCAGGACTTCATCAACTTCATATTTATGATATTCCATCTGGAACAATATCGGTTCTGGCAGGCAACGGACAAGAAGATATAAAAGACGGCAAAGCTTTGAACGCCAAACTCGCGCAACCTAGCGGTCTTGCAAGCGATGGTGATGCTATTTACTTTGTGGATGCGGAAACCTCGTCTCTCAGGATTTTAAAGGACGGGCAGGTTAAAACTTTGATTGGAACAGGGCTGTTTGATTATGGCTTGGTTGACGGGGTGTATCCGAAAGCCCAACTGCAACATGCCCAAGGTCTCGACTATGCGCATGGTAAAATCTATCTGGCGGACACCTATAATCAGGCGGTTCGGGTTTATAATTTGGCTCATGGCGACCTCTCGACATTGACCAAAGGGGGGGATTTGTCCGAGCCGGGAGATGTAATGATAGTGAAAGGACAGCTCTTTGTCGCGGATACAAACCATAATTCCATAAAAACAATCCCATTGGGTGGGCATGACCTCATCGACTTTTCCGTGGAATAAGGGGTTTTTAACAAAAAACCTTTTGTCTTCATGCCGTTAAACCTTTAAAACCCAAAGGATGAGCAGGAAATATTTTGGAACAGACGGGATCAGGGGACGCGCCAATACCTATCCCATGACGGCGGATGTCGCGCTGAAAGTCGCGATGGCAACGGCGCGTGTTATGAAACGGGATGGCAACGGACAATCTCATAACCGTGTTGTGATTGGTAAAGATACACGGTTGTCTTGTTACATGCTGGAACAGGCTTTGACCTCAGGTTTTCTGGCAATGGGCATGGATGTTGTTTTGACCGGGCCAATTCCCACTCCGGCGATTGCGATGTTGACCAGATCCCTTCGCGCAGATGTCGGCGTGATGATTTCGGCCTCTCATAATAAATTTGAAGATAACGGAATTAAACTGTTTGGCCATGACGGTTTCAAATTGGCGGACGCTATTGAAATAGAAATTGAAAACTGGATTGATAATCCTGCTCTCACCACGATAGATTTGCCCGAACCGGCACAGGTTGGACGTGCTGCGCGGATGGATGATGCGGTTGGGCGTTACGTTGAATTCGTCAAAAGTAGTTTTCCGCGTGGACAAAATCTGTCGGGTCTGAAGATCGTGGTCGATTGCGCTAATGGTGCGGCTTATAAGGTTGCCCCTCAGGCTTTGTGGGAATTGGAAGCCGAAGTCATTGCCATTGGTGTGACTCCGAACGGAAAAAATATCAATCAGGATTGTGGAGCGACCTCCACGGAAACGTTGCAACGCAAAGTGATCGAAGAGAAAGCGGATCTGGGAATAGCCCTTGATGGGGATGCCGACCGTCTGATGATGGTTGATGAAAAAGGAAAACGTATAGATGGCGATCAATTACTGTGCTTGTTGGCAAATCGTCTGGATCAAAGCGGATCTCTGGAAAAGCAGGCAGTCGTTGCAACAGTCATGTCCAATCTGGGGATGGAGCGTTATTTGAAATCACGCAACATTGACTTGATTCGCACTTCGGTAGGCGACCGTTACGTCGTCGAGAAAATGAAAGAAGGCGGGTATAGTCTGGGTGGTGAACAATCCGGCCATATCGTACTATCTCATTTTGGAACAACGGGTGACGGATTGCTGGCCGCCTTACAAATTTTGTCAATTATTAAAGAGCAGGGGAAAAAAGCATCGGAAGTTCTTCGTGTTTTTGATCCTGTGCCTCAAGTTCTAAAGAATGTCCGCTTTGAAATAGGGGCAAAACCGTTGGAACAAAAAATTATTCAAGACGCGATTCAAGAGGCCGAAACAACATTGAGCGGGTCAGGCCGTTTGTTGGTCAGACCTTCTGGAACCGAGCCGTTGATACGGGTTATGGCCGAAGGCGATAATGCGGACATGGTTAAAAATATCGTAGATAATTTATGTGCAGTCATAGGAAAGGCATAATCTATAATGGGAAATGTAGCGGTTATCGGGTCTCAATGGGGTGATGAAGGAAAAGGCAAGATCGTCGATTGGCTATCCAGTCGTGCCGATGTGGTTGTTCGTTTTCAGGGCGGACATAACGCGGGACACACTTTGGTGATTGATGGCGTTGAATATAAATTGCACCTGCTCCCTTCCGGTATTGTCCGTGAAGGAAAATTGTCGATTATCGGCAATGGTGTTGTTGTCGATCCTTGGGCATTGTTGGGTGAAATCGAAGCCGTTGCAGAAAAAGGTGTAAAAGTTTCTCCACAATCTCTTAAAGTGGCTGAAAACGTCAATTTGATTTTGCCTGTTCACCAAAAAATGGATCAAGCCTTGGAAGCCGCGCGTGGCAAAGGAATGATCGGAACGACGGGTCGTGGTATTGGCCCTACATACGAAGATAAAGTCGCAAGGAGAGGCATACGGTTATGTGACTTGGCGGATACGGAATTATTGAGTGAAAAAGTCGAACAGTTGTTGGTGCATCACAACGCCTTGCTCAAAGGTCTGGGTGCAGAAGAGATGGATGCCCAGTGGCTATACAAAGAATTGATCGAGATTGCCCCTAAAATTTTACCCTATGCTGCCCCTGTCTGGAGAGTTCTGGACGAGGCTCGCCGCGCCAATAAAAAAATATTGTTTGAAGGCGCTCAAGGTTTGATGCTGGATGTTGATCATGGCACATATCCGTTTGTAACATCGTCAAATACCGTTGCCGGAAATGCCGCAAGCGGCTCTGGTGTGGGGCCAAAAGCGGTCGGATATGTTCTGGGCATTACCAAAGCTTACACGACTCGTGTAGGAACAGGGCCATTTCCAACCGAGCAACTGAATGAAGACGGAGAAACTTTGGGACGGCGTGGCCACGAATTTGGAACAACAACTGGACGAAAACGCCGGTGCGGATGGTTCGATGCTGTGATGGTTCGCCAAGCTATTAAAGTCGGTGGCATTGACGGTCTGGCCTTGACCAAACTCGATGTTCTGGATGGCTTTGCAGAAATAAAAATCTGCGTTGGGTATGATTTGGATGGAAAAAAACTGGATTACTATCCAGCATCACAAATCGCGCAGGCGAAAGTCACGCCAATTTACGAAACTGTTCCGGGATGGAGCGAGTCGACACGGGGAGCCAGAACATGGGCGGATCTTCCTCCGGCGGCGATTAAATACGTAAAACGCCTTGAGGAGCTGGTGGAGTCAACAGTGACGCTGCTTTCAACTAGCCCGGAACGCGATGACACGATTTTGGTGCAAGATCCGTTCTTTAGCTAGACTTAATAACGACAGGTGAATTTACATTTGTGTTCTTGCAGGGTATGATTCCCTGTAGTTCAATGCTTGTGTCTTTCACAACCCTCACTCTTTTTATATTTCATGTCAGAACCCGAAAACACAACAGACTCTTCACAGCAGGAAGAAAAGACCCAAAAAGCAAATGCCTCCTCAGGTGTGGTGTTGTTTAAGGGCGATATAAAAATATTTCCCAACCAACCATTACCGCATCTGGATAGAGGGACAGCAAAAGCATATCTGGCCGAAACCAAATCCGGCAGCAAAGCTTTTGCAATGATTTGTCCGGACAATCTCGTTCCACGCACGGCAGTTGTCCATAAGTATATGAATGTCGTTTCGACATCACTCCCCAAAATTTCTGCTTCTGGAGTTGTGGATTGGCCTCTTGAAAAACGGGAAAAATACACACTCATCTATGAAGGAAATATGGGGAAACCTCTATCCTCATTGCGCCCAAGCCAAGCTTTAGGGCTAAAGCTTGATGCCATCATTAATACAGTTTTTTACAATTTGGTTGATGCCATTTCATCAATGCATGATCGCGGGATCACTCATGGTAATGTTTGCCTCCAAAATATTTTTGATGGCGGAGGATCGACCTTCGAAAATGTAATTCTCGGTGAATGTTTGTCCGTCCCATGTGGATTTGCACAGCCATCCTTATACGAAACAATTGAAAGATCCTTGGCATCACCAATGGCAAAAGGAGAGGCAACATATCCTGATGATATTTATGCCTTGGGGATATGCCTTGCCTTGATGCTGTCTTCTCATGATTTCACGGAAGGAATGAGCGCAGAAGAAGTAACGTTGCATAAACTGGAACATGGAACGTTCAATTTGGTAACAAGTCGTGACAGGCTTCCCGGAAAAATCATGGAATTATTAAGGGGAGTTCTGAGCGATGATGTGTCCTGTCGTTGGACGATTTGGGAAATAGAAGAATGGATGGATGGTCGAAGGGTGACAGGGAAACAAGGAGCTAGACCGGTTCCAAAGTCATCACGCCCCGTTGAATTCAGAAAGAAAAAATATTTTCGTCCCGATATCTTGGCAACACAACTGCGCAAAGATCCCTCTGCGGCATTGGAGCTTGTAGAATCAGGAGAATTATATTTATGGCTTAACCGAGCCTTGCAAAGCAAAGAGTATGAAGAGCGTTTTGAAACTGCAGTTGAACAAGCGAAGAAAAGCTCTTCCGGAGCGAATTATGCCGAGCGCATGGTTTCATATATCACGATGGCTTTGGCACCAAACTTCCCAGTTTATTATCGAAATCAAAACTTTTTCCCCGATAGTATTGGTCATTTGATGGTGGACGCTGTGTCAAAGGGAAGCGACGTGAATGTTTTTGTTGAGATATTTCAAGGTGATATTATTCCTTTCTGGGCTACGTTCCGTTATCAAACAGGATTGTTGATCGGAGACGAGCCGGGAAAATTTGAAACATGCCGCATGTATCTTCTTCAAAAATCTCCAGGATTTGGGATTGAACGTTGTGTTTATCACATGGCTCCATCTGCAAAATGTCTAAGTGAAAAACTTAAATTTTTTTATACAAGGTCATCAGAAGATATAGTTCTGGCATTGGAAGCAATTGGTGGGCAGAAGGATAAATCCTCGTGGTTTTTTGATCGCCACATTATTGCGTATTTATTTTCCCATGACAAATCTGTTATTGAATCGTCATCTGCAGATTTGATTTCAGAAGAAAAACACAGGCAAATAAACGCAGCTTTGAAGATTTTTTCTAAAGTTCAGGAGCGGGAAAAAATACAATCCTTGCCAAACCTGTCCGCATGGGTTGGGGGTTATCTGGAGATCTTGATAACTCGTTATCATGACCGTGAACGCCGAAAAAATATTAAGATTGAGGCGGATAAAGTTAAAGCAAAAGGAAATTTGGTTCTTTTGGCGGAAATATTTAACAATTTGCGGGAAATTCAGGATGATACAAAAATGTTTTCTCAAGCGATGATGCATTATCAGAATTTGCAGAAAGAGTATCATCGGTTGAATTTGGAACTGGAAACAAATAAAGGATTTGGCAAAGGAACTGGGCATCAGATTGCTACAATGGTATCCGGGGGAATTGCCGGACTTGTTATTCTGATTTATTTATTTGTCTCTGTATCGACATCTTAAGGCGAAATAAATGGTCAAGAAAAAAAAATCAGTAAAATCCAGAATATTGCTTGCCGGTTTTTTTGTAACCTCGATTGCAATTCTTCCGACAACGATATTGTTTTTCTTTGGAATGTTGCCGTCTGTGGTTGCAAGATTTGTTGATCGGTCAAAGCAAAAGACCCAAACACTCACTATCAGCTTTATGAATTTTGCAGCTGTTTTTCCATTCTGGTTCCAGTTAATTCAAAGAGAACATAAGCTAGATGAATCTTTACAAATTCTATTAAATCCTATGAACATTATCATCATGTTTAGCGGGGCTTTGATGGGCTATTTGATCGACTGGGCGTTATCGGGGATTATTGCAACAATGATGGTTCAAAAAGGGCACGCGCGCCTGAAACAGATTAGAAAAATACAGCAAGAGCTGATTAACCGCTGGGGGGAGGAGGTTTCGGGCGAAATTCCTCTGGATCCTTTCGGATTTCCAATCACAAAAGAAAAGAATGAACAAAACCCATAAAATCCGAAGGATTGTTCGGGTTTTATTAGGGTTTTTAGTGGTAAAATGAAGGGTAAAACATGCGGCAGGTATGTTTTTTTATGCCTGCGATTTACTGAAGAATTAAAATAAAAACAAAGAAAATTTGATCTATTTGGGTTTTTGGGGAAGTGGGAAATGGTTAAGAAGTGGTTTAAACACGAAGATGGCGCGACCGCAGTAGAATTTGCGATGATTGCCATGCCATTTATTTACCTAATGATTGGTATCATTGAAATGTCACTAATGTTTGTGGCAAGCAGTACGCTGGATAGTGCCACAGGGCAAGCATCCCGTTTGATCCGTACCGGACAGGCACAACAGGGAGGTGATCCTGAAACTGCATTTAAAGATGCATTATGTGATTCTGCCAGTACATTTTTGAAATGTAGCGATATTCAATACGAAGTTATTCGTATGGATGGATTCTCAGATTTTTCCAGTTATCCTATGACCTACGATGAAAATGGAAATTTACAATCCCAAGGATTTGATGCGGGATCGGTTGATGATGTTATCCTTATTCGCGCAGTTTATAAATATCCTTTGATAACGCCTTTAATTTCAAAATTTATGTCTGGTTCGGATGGAAAAACCAGAACACTTGTATCAACGATTGTTCTTGAAACAGAGCCGTATGATGTTGAATTGGTGGTGGATGACTTATGATGTTTAAAACAGGTTTTAAATCCATTGAGAGTTTTTCAAGATCTTGGCTAAAAGGCGAGGATGGCGTGGCCATCATGGAAGCAGCGATGTTGTTTCCCGTTATGCTGGTTCTGATGATGGGCGTATTTGATTTGGGAAATGGAATTTCACTATCGGAAAAAACTGTGACATCATCGCAGATTGCGGCTGATCTGGTTTCAAGAAACAGAACAATTGATTCTGCCGGCTTGACCGATATTATTGAAGGATCAAAACTTGCCTTCGAACCTTACGAGCTTCATGGTTTCGGTATTGATATTGTGAGCATCAGATTTGACGAAAACAGCAACCCTGAAATTCTATGGAGAGAGACACAGGGCATGTCGCCCAATGATGTTGCCGTTGCGAGTGTCGTTGGGCTGGCAGGAGAAGGAGAAGGTATGATTATTGTAACCGTAAAATACTCATATTCACCGCTATTCTCTAAATTTTTTACAGATGACCTGTATTTCACTGAAGTAGCATTTTCACGGGGACGCAGAAGCCCTACCGTAACATGGGATGGTTAAAATGAAAAACATACAGAATAAATTTTCAATCAAAAGATTTTTACGCGATACAACCGCCGCAACGGCTGTAGCCTTCGCGTTGATTGTTCCGGTCGTTGTGGGGTCTGGCGGGATGGCAATTGATTTGGCCATGGCGCAAATGGTCAAGAAAAGATTATCTCATGCAATTGACGCCGCTGCGCTTGCTGCGGCGGCATCGGCAACTTCGGATGAAGATGTTGTGACAAAAGTGAATCAGTTTTTCTATCAAAATTATCCGACATCAAAAATAGGTGCGACATACGACTTGAGCGTGACCATCGATGGAGAAGATATAGCAGTTTCGGTCAAGGCTGATTACGACACTTCTTTCTCGAAATTATTAGGAATTGATGAGCTGACCGTTGATGCCAAAACCCGTGTAACACGTGAAATCCTTGGTTTGGAAGTGGCTTTGGTGGTGGATGTAACAGGATCCATGGCTTGGAATAATAACATCGGCACACTCAAAACAGCGGCCACAAACTTTTTAGATATTTTATGTAAGGATGAAACGTGTTCCAGTTTGGTAAAAATAGGGATTGTTCCATTTTCTGCTGCGGTCAATGTAGGGCCTTATGGACTTGGTAAAAATCCGAATGGAACAACTTACGACAACGCCTTTGTAAATAACCCGTATGGTACCAGCTTTAACCAGTCCCAAAATAGTAAATGGTGGGGATGTGTTCTTGCACGGGATACTCCGGAAGATACAGAAAATTATGATACGGGCTGGAAATGGGACATGTACCGTAACCCGTATAACAGCAACAAGAACTCGGGTTGCAACAAGTCATATATTCTGCCTTTGACCAGTACTTACGGCACAATTAAATCAAAAATTGATAGCTTGTACGCATCGGGCAATACGTTGAGCAATTTGGGAATGGTTTGGGGCTATAGGGTTTTATCTCCCGAAGCGCCTTTCCGCGAAGGATCGGCATGGACGGATAAAACCGTGAAAAAAGTTGCGCTTCTCATGACCGATGGTGATAACAATATTGGCGGAGGTAATAGCAGTTATAGCGGTTATGGACCTTGGAATGATCTGAGATTGACCGATCACGATCTGGACATGAAACTGGCACAAACCTGTGAAAATATGAAAAATGATGGCATAACAGTTTATACCATCACATTCACATCAGGTATTAACGCATCGACTAAAGCATATTTTAAGAACTGCGCCACAGCTGAAAGTAAATACTATGACGCACCGGAACAGGAAGACTTGGTGAATGCCTTTATCGCTATCAGCCGTGAATTGTCCAACATTCACCTGAAGGAATAATAGGCATAATCAAGAGATTTCATGTGAAAAAAAACCACGAAGTACTTGAGTCGTTGGTAATAATTCGATAAGTCCTATAGTATAATATACATTCAAGACAGACATAACTCGCTGCCACTCGGAGATTCTCGGGTTGGCAGCAGGGGCAGGGAATAACTATGGGGGCTTATAGCCGCAGAAGTAACAGAAGAAGAGCTCTTCGTGCAGCATCAATTGCTGTGCGGTATGGTCGTTATTCGCCCATGATCCTGACTGGAATCGCCGGTATTTTACTCGTAACATCAATGATTAACCCTGATATGTGGAAAGACCCGAGAGTGGCAACCGCCGATGCATTGTCTCCGGCTGTCAGCGCAATCGGCGCACCCTTTAGATTTATAGGGGATACAGTTGGTGAAATCACGGGTCTCACTCAAATTCGGGCAGATAATGCGCGTTTGAAATCCGAAAATGACCAACTTAAAGAATGGTATCAAACAGCAATGCTTCTGAGGGCAGAAAACCAGTCCTTGAAAGATTTGCTGAACGTGTTGCCGGAACCGGAACAAAGTTACATTACCACTCGGGTCATTGGCGATTCAGGCTCATCCTTTGTTCGGACGTTATTGATCCAAGCCGGAACGATGGACGGAGTTCAAGAAGGTCAGGCCGTAATGGGCAGTCAGGGGATGATTGGCCGGATTATCGAAGCCGGTGAAAATGCATCACGCATCTTATTATTGACCGATATAAACTCTCACGTCCCCGTCATTATCGAAGGCGTAAATCAACGCGCCATTTTGGTTGGAAACAATGAAGCATCGCCAGAGCTGGAACATCTCCCGCCGGATATTTTGATTACAAAACGACTGCGTATTGTAACCTCTGGAACAGGGGGGCAATTTCCGGCAGGCCTGCCAATCGGAGAAATCAGCTCCGTTGTTAACGGCACTGTTAAAGTTAAATTATTTTCTGAATCCTACAGCGCAGGTTACGTTCAGGTGGTTGAAAAGCCGATGGATCCTGATGTCAGAAAAAGTCTCGATGCGTTGCGCTCGCCGCCTCAACCCAGCCAAAATTCTTTACGCCGATAGAAAACAGGAAAAAATCTATGTCCGGCCTTTTCTATGGATTGTCTTTAACATTAATACAGGCTTCAAAATTTGCTTTGGTTTATGCCGTACTTTTGATTCTGCTATTTCTTTCCATGATAGATATTTCTCTATTTCAATCTGGTGAAATTCGTCAGGGTTTTTTGCTGATTGGTCTTTATTTCTGGACGGTTTACCGTCCGCATTTATTGCCATATCCGGTTGTATTTTTAATAGGAATTCTGATGGATTTGATGTCGGGAGGATTGCTTGGCCTTCACGCATTTTGTTTTATGGTTCTGTCAATTATCATTCGGGGACAAAGACGGTTTCTTTTGGGTCAATCATGGCAAATGGTCTGGGCTGGTTTTTTTGTTGCCGTCACGATTACACAATCTTTTCAGGCACTGGCTTATGCGATTACATCGCCAAATCTCCCATCTTTATGGCCATTGGTGACCAATATTTTTCTGGCCGCCCTTTTTTATCCTGTGCTCCATCCGGTTTTTATGGCGTATAACCGCTTCCTAAATGAGCCATAGAGAAAACCCGAAAGATATCAGCAAGCATATCCCATAAAAGGATATAACCACAAAAGGGGTTTGTTGAAAAAATCAGTCAAATTTCGTTCAGGGATAGCCAATCTCCTAAAACTTGCTATAACTCCTCTATATGGATCGGGATCAGGACAAGAACGACAATTTTACCCGCCGCGCCTTTATTGTTGGAGGGTTGCAAGGGATAGGCATCTCGATTTTGGGGTGGCGATTGTCATGGTTGCAATTGGTCGAGGGAGAGCGATATACAACCTTGGCGGAAAATAACCGTATTAATGTTCGGATCATGCCCCCGTCACGTGGACAGATCGTAGACCGGTACGGCGTTCCATTGGCGACCAATCTTCAGAATTTTCAGGTTTTGATTACCCCCGAACAATCCGAAAGCATAGAAAAAACGCTCAGAGACCTGCAATCGGTTATAACGATTGATGAACGGGACATTCGTCAGGTTCTTAAAATGGTCAACCGAAACCCGTCATATGTACCGATTGAAGTCCGCGATAATCTGGCATGGGAAGATGTATCAAAAGTCGAATTAAGCCTGCCGCATTTGCCTGGCGTGACGGTTCAGGCTGGAGAACTGCGCAGCTATCCTTATAAGGATGCAACGGCGCATATTGTGGGCTATGTCGGCCGTGTCAGTGACAATGAAAAAATGAAAGATCCGCTTTTATCCCTGCCGGGTTTTCAGGTTGGAAAAAGCGCAATTGAATTGAAATATGATTTGAATTTGCGCGGAAAACCAGGGCGGGCAGAAATGGAAGTCAACGTCCATGGTCGTCCGGTGCGTCAGCTGGGAGCTCAACCGCCTGTTCCCGGAGCACGAGTAGCCTTGTCGATTGACGCAGAATTCCAACGGTTCGTCCAACAACGCCTTTCCAGTGAAAGAAGTGCTTCAGCGGTTGTGATGGATGTCGAAACCGGAGAAGTTTATGCCAGTGTTTCCCATCCAGCATTTGATCCGAATTCTTTTTCGGGTGGGATTTCCTCTATGGATTGGGAACAATTGCGTGATGACCCGACTTATCCGTTGAACAATAAAGCCATTAACGGTGTTTACCCACCTGGATCGACTTTCAAGATTGTAACGGCATTGGCGGGGCTGGAATCCGGTTTAATCAATCAGAACTGGACAGTGACATGCCCCGGACATTTTGATCTTGGAAAGTCCCGTTTTCACTGTTGGAAATCAGGAGGGCATGGGACGGTCAATGTGGTTTCGGCTTTGTCCCATTCTTGTGACACTTATTTTTATAAATTGGCAACGGTGCTGGGCATAGATCGGATTGCGGATATGGCGCGTCGTTTGGGCTTTGGTCAAAAATATGGATTCGATCTTCCGGAAGAAAAATCAGGACTTATTCCCGATACAAAATGGAAAAGAGAAGTGAAAGGAGAAGTGTGGCATCCGGGGGAGACATTGGTTTCTTCGATTGGTCAAGGAGCAGTCGGATCGACCCCGCTGCAATTGGCAACTATGCTGTCACGTGTTGTGAATGGGGGAAAAGCCGTAAAGCCATGGCTTGCTGCTTATGCGAATGAAGAGCCGCTCTCTTTGAACCTGAATGCGGATGCCCCCGCTCTCGGTATTAAGAAGGAACATTTGGATATTGTGCGCCGTGGCATGGAATCTGTTCTTGAACAAGGAGGAACGGCCTTCGGGTCGCGGATAACAGAAGAAAATATGACCATGGGCGGAAAAACGGGAACCTCTCAGGTTAAAAGAATTTCAATGGCTGAACGCGCTTCCGGTGTCAGACGTCAGGAAGACCTTCCATGGCATTTGCGTCATCATGCCTTATTCATTGGATATGCTCCGACACAAAATCCGAAATATGCATGCTGCGTTGTTGTCGATCATGGCGGTGGCGGATCAGCGGCCGCCGCGCCGATCGCGCATGATATTATGCTTGAAGTCCAAAAAAGAGACCCGAAATCCAGAAAGCTGGAGGGAACAGGTTAATGTCAATTTTTCAGTCTCGTATTCATTCGGAAGACATGTCCATCTTGGGACGGATCAAACAATTGGCGTGGGGGCAGGTCTTGATGATCTGTATGCTCGCCTGCATTGGCTTTTTGTGTCTTTATTCAGCAGCAGGGGGACAGATAGACCCGTGGGCATCTGCACAGATTATCAGATTTTTATTCTCTCTGGGATTGTTGCTGGTGATCGCCTTGATTGATATTCGTTGGATATTCCGGTCAGTGTGGGTTCTTTATGGCGGAACGCTATTGCTCCTTTTATTGGTTGATGTCATTGGTCATGTCGGAATGGGGGCGCAAAGATGGCTCGATTTGGGTGTCATGAAACTCCAACCATCAGAGCTTGCCAAAGTGACAACCGTGATGGCCTTGGCGCGCTATTATCATGGCAAAGATATTTCTGAAATCCGAAAAATAAAAAAACTTTTTATACCCGCTATAATCATTTTGATGCCCGTGGCATTGGTTGTAACGCAGCCCGATTTGGGAACAGGGGTCGCCATTATTTTTGCTGGAACAGCAATGCTGTTTGTGGCAGGAGTCCCGTTTTGGCTTTTCATCGTTGGAATATGTGGCGCGGTAGGAGCCGTTCCAATTGCATGGCAGTTCCTCAGGGATTATCAAAAAAATCGTGTTTTGACTTTTATCAATCCAGAGTCCGATCCGTTGGGGGCAGGATTCCACATTACCCAATCAAAAATTGCTCTGGGATCAGGGGGGTTTACTGGAAAAGGATTTTTGCAAGGAACACAGTCGCACTTGAACTTTTTACCGGAAAAGCACACCGATTTTATTTTCACTCTATGGGCTGAAGAGTGGGGTTTCATAGGATCTCTGGGGCTTTTGGCTTTGCTGTCATTGATTATCCTTTATGGATATTGGATTGCTTTTCGATGTCGCAATCACTTTGCAAGGCTTTTGGCATTTGGTCTGACCGTCAATTTTTCGGTCTATGTCATTGTAAATATCGGAATGGTGATGGGGCTTTTACCAGTGGTGGGAATTCCATTACCGCTTATGTCTTACGGGGGAACGGCAATGTTAACGGTGATGATCGCATTTGGCTTGATCCAAAGCTGTAATGTTCATCGTGACGCGCGGTTGCCGCGTGGCTTTTAACGCTGGCAAAGAGCAGCGGCACAAGAAGCCGCCGAACTCCATGCCCATTGAAAATTAAATCCGCCCAGATGGCCTGTCACGTCGACAGCTTCACCGATAAAATACAAACCGGAGACTTTGGAACTTTCCATGGTTTTGGATGATAACTCATGGGTATCAACACCGCCCGCAGTCACTTCGGCCGTTCGATACCCTTCTGTTCCAGAAGGGATGATCTCCCAAGCCGTCAATTGCTTGGCAATGCTTTCTATTTTTTTGTCCGATAGATTCGCCATTTGCTCATCGTACCCCGAAAGGGCAGCCAAATAATCTGCCAATCTGGATGGCAACAGAACTTCAAGAATTGTTCGCAACATCTTTTTCGGATCACTCTTGCGAGCAGCTTTTAACTGATCCAGAACTTTTTCATGCGGCAACAAGTTTAACACGATGGGTATGCCCATCTTCCAATAGGATGAAATTTGTAAAATAGAAGGGCCACTTAATCCGCGATGGGTAAACAGCAAAGCTTCTTCAAAAGATGTTTTTTCGGCACTGACAATGCTGGGGTCAACCGATAAACCGGATAAATTTCGCGCCAGATTCAAAAACTGGTCATCAAATGTCAAGGGAACAAGGGCTGGTCGGGTTGGGATAACTTTTAAACCGAATTGCTTGGCAACAGCGTATGCAAAGGATGTCGCACCGATTTTTGGAATAGATAGCCCGCCTGTTGCAATAACCAGTGATTGTGCCATAAATTCACCTTGGCTACTCCGGCATAAAAACTCACCCGAAGGCTCTTTCAAAACAGAATCGATATGGGTGCGTGATAAAACAACAACCGAATATTTTTCGCATTCAGCCAAAAGCATATCAATAATTTCAGTTGCATTGTTATCACAAAATAATTGCCCTTTGGTTTTTTCGTGATAGGCAATTCCATGGCTCTCGATAAGAGTAATAAAATCTCTGGGCGTATATCGTGCGAGGGCTGATTTGCAAAAATGCGGATTTTCAGAAATAAAATTGGCGGGCTTAGTATGGATATTTGTAAAATTACATCTTCCGCCGCCGGAAATACGAATTTTTTCGCCGATTTTATGACTGTGATCCAATAATAAAACACGACAGCCGTTTTTACCGGCAAGCCCAGCCGCCATAAGGCCAGCAGCACCTGCGCCGATTATAATGACATCAAATGATTTCAAGAGGCAGCCTTAAAGACAATGCCCTTAGCCTCAAGAGTCTCTTGCAACTCACCGCTTTCATAAAGTTCTTTGACAATGTCACATCCGCCAATAAATTCACCCTTGATATAAAGCTGGGGAATAGTAGGCCAATTGGAAAAATCTTTGATTCCTTGACGAATATCATCATCTTCCAAAACATTCACGGATACAAAGTCAAGGCCAAGATCGTTAAGAATATTCGCAACCAAGGCAGAAAAACCACATTGAGGAAAAACTTTTGTCCCTTTCATAAAAAGAACAATATCATTGCTTGATATTTCTTTTTTGATAACTTCAAAAACCTTGGACTGGTCGACAGCTTGATTCATTTTATTTCCTTTTTTATTTTCGGATATTTTATTTATCAGAAGTTTTGAGGGACAAAGCATGGAGCTCATTCCCCATTTTTGATCCAATCGCATCATAAACCATTTTATGCTGGGAAACCTTGGATTGTCCTGCAAAAGACGAACAAGTGACCTCGGCACGGAAATGGTTGTTATCACCCGCAAGGTCAATAATTTTGACTGTGGCATTCGGAAGACTCGCCAAAATCAGATCATGAATGTCTTGAGCAGACATAGCCATATAAAACGTCCCGTTCTCTTAATATGAGTAATATTAGTTTTTTTTGATGTAGAAATCAACAGAATCTCAAGATTTCACTCTTTTCGGGACCCTGTCTTGGAAAAGGGATGTTTGTATCCTTGCACAACACGGTAGGATTCACGGAAAGGGCGAAACACGTGGTTTATAACCGAGTAATCTTTTCGCATGGGATCATTCACCCCGTATTCAATTTTCAAATCTTTCTCAGGAATATAAAGCGTTCCGAATGCCCAATCCCAGATTGATAGACAAAATCCCATGTTTTTATCAAAATGGGCACGATCGGTTGAATGATGAATATGGTGTTGTGCAGGTGTTTGGAAAATATGTGATATAATTTTTCCACCGCCGATAGAAACATGACTATGTCTTAAATGTCCGTATGTTGAAAAAATGATAACGACAAATATCCCCATGTCCCAATATTTATAAACCTCTGCATTTTCCCCGTATAACCAGAGGATCGCTCCAAAAACAATTGAAAGGGTTGCTGAAATGAAAAAAGGAATAAACAAAAAGTCAACCGGATGTTGACGCAATTCGGTAAGAGGAGTCATGATCTCTGCGCTGTGATGAACTTTATGAAACTCCCACAAGAACGGAACAACATGCATCAGGTAATGGCTGATCCAATACCCCAGCTCATAAAACAAGATAATAATAACAGGGATTAAAAGCTTTGCTCCAGTTGATGTATTTTTAAAAAGTGGTTCTGAAGAACCGAAAATCGTTTGAAAGACTTCGCAAACACCTGCATTCAGAAAACTTGTAACGGACAGTAAGATACCAGCTTGAATAAAAAGATAGAATGCCCCGACACAGAAAAGTTTAAAGTCAAGCAGTGTAGACGGGTGGAGAAATATCTTTTTCGGGAAAACATATTTTAGCATGGCGCGAAGCCTGAGAGTTTTTTTTCGCCGTTTCCAAGCATAAACAGCAAACGCAAAAAATGCTGTCCCAGGATATGTTATCCAAAATGTTTGACTGTCACTCTCCATCAACATGTTAAATGGAGCGAGTAAAAAATCAAAGAATTGATCTGGAAAATTCATAAAAACCTACCGGATTTAGGCTATCACGGAAGGGTTAATGAAATATCAACCTTCCATATAGTCTGGTAACCAACTTTCATTGATATCTGTCAATTTTGATACAGGGATTGATTGCCCCAAAATAAAGTCGCGACCGTGTGTCACTCCTAATTTTTGTGCAGTAACACCAGCCGCCTGTGCGGATTCGAGAATTTGATCTGGTGAATCTGTGGCAATGATATAGCGCGCCTGATCCTCTCCAAACCAGAAAGACGCAGCGTGGTTTGGTTTTGCATCAATCACACAACCAATCTGTCCGGCCATAGCCATTTCGGCCAGAGCAACAATCAATCCGCCATCACTGACATCGTGACAGGATAAGATATTTCCGGACAGGATTTGTGATCTCACAAAATCACCATTGGCTTTTTCAGTATTTAAATCAACATGTGGGGCATCACCCGTTTCGGCGTTATGAATTTCTCTTAAAAACAAAGATTGCCCCAAATGCCCACCAGTATCTCCAATCACGATGATGCTATGACCTGTATGTGTAAATCCAAGCCCGACAGCGTTCTTGTAGTTTGTAATCACACCGACACCACCAATAGTAGGTGTTGGCTGAATGGCGCGACCGGATGTTTCATTATATAAAGAGACATTCCCCGACACGATCGGATAATCCAGAACACGGCAAGCCTCTCCTATGCCGTCAAGTGACGCAATAAATTGCCCCATAATTTCAGGTTTTTCTGGATTGCCGAAATTCAGATTATTGGTGATTGCCAAAGGCATGGAACCCGTCGCGGTAATATTGCGCCAGCTTTCGGCAACAGCTTGTTTTCCGCCTTCATACGGATTGGCTTCGACATAGCGTGGCGTAACATCTGATGACATTGCCAATGCCTTGTTTTTGTCTTCGATTTTTACCAGTGCGGCATCTCCGGCTTTCAAAGCTTGTGTTTGAGCAATCCCCGGAGAAAAAATCGTCTCACCCATCACAAGCGAGTCATATTGTTCCCAAATCCAACGCTTGGAGGCCAGATCAGGACAAGCGAGAAGGGTTTTTAAATCCCCGATCAGACCGTTTGACGATACATCAAAAGCACGATCATCAATGGCTTTCGGAAGAGAAGGCGCAACAGAAGGGCGGTCATAGACTGGCGATTTATCCACCAACGGAGGAACGGGAATATCGCACCACCGTTCGCCATACATATCCAGTTTTAATCGCTGGTCATCGGTTGTGTATCCGATCACGGCAAAATCCAGATCCCATTTTTCGATAATCTCCCGCGCTTTATCTTCTGCTTCCGGTTTTAGAATCATCAACATCCGCTCTTGGGATTCAGAGAGCATAATTTCGTATGGAACCATGCCTTGTTCGCGTTGAGGAACTTTGTCCAAATCAAGAACAACACCGATTTCGCCTTTGGACGCAATTTCAACAGCCGAAGAGGTCAGGCCAGCCGCGCCCATATCCTGAATAGAGATAATGGCGTCTGACTTCATCAGCTCGAGACAGGCTTCAATCAGTAATTTTTCGGTGAATGGATCGCCAACCTGAACAGTCGGGCGATTTTCTTCGTTCCCGTCTCCGAATTCGGCCGAGGCCATGGTGGCACCGTGAATACCATCGCGGCCTGTTTTTGATCCGACATAAACAATCGGTTGTCCAACGCCAGCTCCACGTGCGTAAAAAATCTTATCCTGATCCGCCAAGCCTACGGTCATGGCATTAACCAAATTATTGCCGTTGTAGGATTTGTGGAAATACGTTTCTCCACCAACCGTTGGCACGCCAACACAATTCCCGTAACCGGAAATACCAGCGACCACTCCTTTAACAAGGCTGCGGGTTTTGGGATGGGACGGCTCACCAAAACGCAAAGCATTCAAATTGGCAATCGGTCGTCCGCCCATGGTAAAGACATCGCGCATAATCCCGCCAACGCCAGTCGCCGCCCCCTGATAGGGTTCAATATAAGATGGGTGATTATGCGATTCCATTTTAAAAATAGCCGCCTGACCATCTCCGATGTCAATCACGCCAGCCCCTTCACCAGGGCCTTGAATGACGCATGATCCGGTTGTCGGCAATTTTTTTAAATGAATCCGTGATGATTTATAAGAACAGTGTTCAGACCACATCACCGAGAAAACACCCAGTTCAGTATAAGTCGGCATCCGCCCCAGAATATTTTGAACCATCTGGAATTCATCACCCGACATGCCGAATGATTTGGCAAGCTCCAGAGTGATGGCAGGTTCTTGAATAACTGGTTTTTGTTTGGCAAGTGCGGTCATGTCTATATTCTCTTTTTAATTTAAAATTTTTCTTCTCAATCGCAGTTCTCAATCACAGAATCCTCTGTGGTGAGGGAATGAAGACTCACTAAGTCAATGCCTCGACAATGCTCTGGAACAAAGGAATTCCTTGATGTCCATTAATTTGCGGCATAACGGAATCTTCAGGGTGAGGCATCATGCCCAGAATGGTTTTTTCGGTGTTCAAAACACCGGCGATATTGGCAATCGAACCATTCGGATTGGCTTCATCACAAACAAGACCGTCTTTGTTACAATAACGGAAAGCAATCTGGTCATGATCTTGCAGGGATTTTATTCCATCCTCATTGATGAAATAATTCCCTTCACCATGAGCAATCGGAACTTGTGAAACCTGACCTTTGGCAAAACGATGGGTAAAATCGGATGACGTATTGTCCGATCGCAGGTAGATCTGTTTGCAGATAAATTTGAGCGAACGGTTGCGTAACAATGCCCCGGGAACAAGTCCGGTTTCCACCAGCATCTGAAATCCGTTACAAACAGCAAGCAAACGAGTTCCTTTTTTTGCACGATCAATAACTTCCCGCATGATGGGGGAGTGAGCCGCCATAGCCCCACAGCGCAAATAATCTCCGTAAGAAAAGCCACCTGGTAAAACCATCAAATCACAGTCTGGAAGAGAGGTTTCTTTGTGCCAAACGAGACGTGGCGTGTGACCGGAAATATGCGCCAAGGCCATTTGCATGTCCTTTTCACGGTTCGTTCCCGGAAAGACAATAATCGCTGATTTCATCTGTTATCCCAAATATATAAAGTTATGGCTTTGTTATTGGACAGCACGGTGTTTTTTGCAACAATAAAAGCACATAAGGAAAGGAAAATTAAATTATATGGAAAATATGGTGGGTTTTTACGAGGGCTTCTATTTTTTCATTGCAGGACATAAAAAAAATAGGCTACAGAATATTATGGATCGGTTTTTGAACAGGGCTGATACAGGCAAGGCAAAAGGGATAAACAAATCCCTCGCGGGTTGAAACAGGGACGTTTGATAAAAAATTCTCGAAAAAAATAATAAAAAAAGCTCTTCTTCAAGAGCTTTTTTTATAACCATCTTTTAAAGAGGCGAACGCATTATTTCTCTGACTCTTTGGAAACTTGTTCTGTCGCCAGCACCACATATTTTGCAATAGCATGGTCAATCTCATGCTCCGGCACTTCAATATCACGAGTCGAAAAGTCACCCTGCAATTTACGTTTAACATCGTCATATCCGGGCTCATCCAGATTTGCGATAACAACTTCCTTTGCATAGAGACCAATGTCGTCTCCGCTTAACCCTAATTTCTCAGCAGCCCAAGCCCCAATAAGCTTGCTGGCACGGGCTTCAATTTTAAATAAAGACTGCTGATCCATCTCGAACTTTTTCTCATTCGCATTTTTCCGGTCGTCAAAAGGCATTTACCATTTCCTTATATATCAATGAATTAGAATTACACAGCTAGTATATATTGCTTAAGGGTAGGGTGGAAACAAAATTATCAAAAATTAACATAACCACGAAACGCGAAGCTTTAACGAAAGGCTTTAGATATAATTTGCGTGAAGCATATCTTCTGTTATACCAAATAACTCTAACGAAAGATTTAACAAGAGAATAAACCAGAAGGATAACGCAGATGTTTTTTTCCGGTAGCCTGATTAATCGCCGAAAAGTTATTTATGAAGGGAAGGCCAAGACCATTTTCGAAGGGCCGGAGCCTGGTACGGTCATTCAGTATTTCAAGGATGATGCGACCTCGGGAAAAGACGGAAAACACGATATTATTGCCGGAAAAGGTGTGTTGAATAACCGGATTTCTGCCCATATTATGACCAAACTAGAGGGCATGGGAATTCCGACCCATTTTTTAAAATGCCTCAACATGCGCGAACAGCTTATCAGGCAAGTGGAAATTATTCCACTGAAGGTTGTTGTGCGAAATGTTGCCGCCGGATCTTTGGTTCAAAAACTTGGAATGAAAGAGGGGCAAGTCCTCAATTATCCATTGGTCGAATTTTATTACAAAAAAGACGAATTAAATGATCCGATGGTCTCCGAAAATCATATTCTGAATATGGGGTGGGCTGACCCGTACGAATTAGAAGAAATCGTGTCACTGGCTTGGCGGATCAATGATTATCTTTCGGGGCTTTTTTCCGGCATCGGCATTCGTTTGATCGACTTCAAACTTGAATTCGGGCGCATCTACGGAGAATATGAGGAAGTTTATATATTACTTGCCGATGAAATCTCACCGGATAATTGCAGGCTATGGGACGAGAAAACCAATAAAAAATTGGATAAGGATCGTTTCCGGCAGGATTTGGGGGGAGTGATCGAAGCCTATCAGGATATTGCAAAGCGTTTGGGGCTTGTTCCGGATAGCGGTATCATTCAAGGTGGGAATATTGATGAACAAATAGCGGCAACTTTGGGTGAAATAGAAAATGAATTGGCGCGGGAAAGAAAACTGCGTTCAATCAATAAATCAGCCCCGACAAAGCCTTGGAAATAAAGCAGATAAAAATCAGGAGAGAAAAAATGAAAGCAATTGTAAAAGTAACCCTCAGAAAAGGTGTCCTCGACCCACAAGGAAAAGCGATTGAAAGCGCATTGCATCATTTGGGTTTTGAAGAAGTCGGCGATGTTCGTCAAGGAAAGTTCATTGAAATCGATGTTCCAGAAGGGACGTCAGATGAAAGAGTAAAAGAAATGTGCCAAAAACTTTTGGCCAATCCGGTAACGGAAGATTTTGAAGTTGTTATGGCCGCATAATCTCAAAAAAGGAAAATGAAAATGAAACTCACTTCCTTGCATGGGAATCACCTGAAGCTCAATGCCAGGATGGGGGAGTTCGCAGGCTATGACATGCCACTCTATTATGATTTGGGTGTCCTCAAAGAACATGAATGGGTGCGTGAACACGCCGGATTGTTTGATGTGTCTCACATGGGGCAAATCAGCTTGAAAGGGAAGGGTGCACAAGATCTTCTCCAAAAGTTGACACCCTCGTCATTTGAAAAACTCGGGATCAATCGCGCAAAATATACCGTCTTGCTCAATGAGCAAGGCGGAATTATAGATGACCTGATGGTCACAAAAATCGGTGAAGACGAATTCCACATGGTCATAAACGCCGGATGCAAAAACAAAGACATTGCATGGCTGAAAGACAATTTAACGGATGGACTGATATTTACCTATTTTGAAGACTGGGCGTTAATGGCACTTCAAGGCCCTCAATCTGAAGCCGTCATAAAAGATGTTTTGGGCATTGATGTGTCCGACCTACCTTATATGGGGTTGTGGTACAAAGATTACACCATGTTCATTAGTCGTTTGGGCTATACAGGCGAAGACGGATTTGAACTCTCTGTTCCAAACGAGGCAGCAAGCCCTCTTTGGGATCGGTTGTTAACTGATGATCGCGTTCAACCGATTGGTCTGGCCGCGAGGGACTCCCTTCGTCTCGAAATGGGCTATTGCCTGTATGGCCATGACATTGATGCCAACACAACGCCAACCGAAGCCGATTTGTCATGGATCATGAGCAAACAGGCCAAAGAGCAAGCCTCTCCCCCGACAAGAAAACGCGTTGGGATTGTCTTGACCGATAAAGGCATTGCTCGAGAAGGCGCACAAGTCAAAACGAAATCGGGCGAGATAATTGGAACGCTGACCAGTGGCGGATATTCCCCGACCTTGAAACAATCAATCGGACAGGCTTATTTGCCAATCGAGTGGACAATGACCGATACAGAAATTGATGTGGATGTACGTGGCAAATTGATTTCTGCAAAAGTCACGCCCATGCCATTCTTGAAACCAAAGACCAAAGGGAAGGTTTAAATGACAGTAAAATTCACCAAAGATCACGAATGGATAAAGATCGAAGACAATCATGTGGCGGTCATCGGCATTACCGAATACGCGCAACATGCGCTGGGGGATCTGGTTTTTATCGAACTGCCGAAAATGGGAGCAGTCTTTTCTAAAGGTGCAAATTTTGCCGTTGTTGAGTCTGTTAAAACTGCCGCAGAAGTTTATACGCCGGTGACAGGGGAAGTGGTTGCCGTCAATAATGCGCTGGAAAACGATTTTGATTTACTCAAATCGGAATCCGATGGCTGGATCGCAAAATTTCGTATGACCGATGCCGCAGAACTTGAAGGGTTGATGGATCAATCTGCCTATCAGGATTATCTTAAAACAGTGGAATAGAAAACATGCGTTATCTCCCCCTGACCAAACAAGATCGCGCAGACATGCTCGAAAAAATCGGTGTAAACTCTGCTGCCGATCTTTATAAAGGCCTTCCCGTATCAAATGATTTTGATCTGCCCCCTCATCAAGGGGAAATAGAAGTCGAACGATTTATGACGGCTTTGGCAGCTCAAAATAAATCAGCGGCAGTCACACCGTTTTTCTTGGGAGCAGGTGTTTACAATCACCACATTCCGGCGAGTGTTGACTATATCATTCAACGCTCGGAATTTATGACATCCTACACCCCGTATCAACCGGAAATGGCGCAAGGAACATTACAAGTTATCTTCGAATTCCAGACAATGATTGCTGCCCTGACCGGAATGGATGTGGCCAATGCCTCGATGTATGACGGCGCAACATCTTGTGCCGAAGCGGCATTGATGGCGGTGCGTTTAACGACTCGGGAAAAGATTGTGATCGGAAACGACTTGCATCCGCACTATCGCGAAGTTCTTGAAAGCTATATCGGGTCACAAAATATCGTAGAAACCGCAGATGATTGCGCTGCGGCGATTATCATTCAATCCCCCGATTTTTTTGGCACGCCGCATGCTCATGCCTATGAATCGTGGCGTAAAAAATGTGATGCCATCGGCGCAAAACTAATCGTAGTCGTAACTGAAATTGTGTCTCTAGGAATGTTACCCGCACCTGTTGAGGCAGATATAGTATGTGGAGAAGCGCAAAGCATTGGTATTCCAATGTCTTATGGCGGCCCCCATCTTGGATTTTTCGCATGTCAGCAGGAATTTTTACGCCAGATGCCAGGACGTTTATGCGGCGAGACTGTCGATGTCGAAGGGCGCAGAGGTTTTGTTTTAACCCTCTCGACCCGCGAACAACATATCCGTCGCGAAAAAGCGACCTCCAATATTTGCACCAACCAAGGTTTATGTGCCTTAGCTTTTACGGTTCATGCGGCATTGCTGGGAGAACAGGGGTTAAAAGATCTTGCAAGTCTTAATCATGCCCGCGCTTGCCAATTGGCTGATGCATTGTCGCAGATCAATGGTATCAAAATCATCAATCAGAATTTCTTCAACGAATTTGTAATAGAACTGCCGCTATCGTCAGAAAAATTTATTCAAGATATGGCTTTAAAAAATGTCATTGCAGGACTTCCACTTGAAGAAAATAAAGTTCTGGTCACAGCAACGGAAATGACAACCGATCAAGACATCGTGACATTTGTAAATGCTTTGAAAGAGATCTGCTTATGAATCGTGAAGAGATTGATGTGAGTTTGTCGAAAGAGAAAATAATCGATGTTTTGTCAGCCGATGGTCACAAAATATTTGTTTATTGTAATCGGGCAGGAGATCAACCGTCAGATAAGGCGATTGTTATCGGACATGGCTTGGCAGGGTCTCCCAATAGTTACATGCACATCATGGCGCGGGACTATTTTAATGATCGCGGCTATGACGTTTATCGGATGGCCTTTTACTGGGATGAGCCCGATTATCGTAAGCTGCATGAATGTACGTTGGACATTCAGGCGCAGGATTTGAATTCTGTGATTGATTGCGTACGAAAAGATCATGAAAAGATGTTTGTGTGTGGGCACAGCTATGGTGGATTGACCTTAGTCTTTGCAAATCCGACAGTTAACGCCCTGTCTTTTTGGGATTCTTCCTATCAACCATGGGACAGGTTCTGGTCAAAGTCGATAACACCGTCCGGCGATGGCAACTCATACCTGCTTGATTGGGAATATTTGATTACAATTGGTAAGCCCATGATAGAGGAAGCCAAAGCCTTAACTCGTGACGCGGCAAGGGTAAAAACAGAAAGAATTTCTGTGCCGTCTCAAGTGGTTGTTGCCAGTGAAAGTTTTATAAAAAAAGACACTGAAATGCTTTTTTCTGATCTGAAATGCCCAAAAGAAACAGTTTTAATTAAAGGCGCAGGGCATACTTTTGTTGAAGGGAAAATAGTATTTGAACTACTCGACAAAACATATCAATGGTTTGAAAGGTTTTAGCGATGACAAATGATGTGATTGGAACTTCTCGAGCCTTAAATTATGAAGAGCCATTGTTGTGGGAATATGCTCCGGCAGAGTCTGGTGGCGTGGATTTCGCCCCTCTGGCAAACACATCCAATCGAACCGGAATAGCCGCAAGGAAAAATATTGGCTTGCCTCAATTAAAAGAGCCACAAGTTCTGCGCCATTTTGTGCGTCTGTCGACCAAGAATTTCTCGATTGATCATGGTTTTTTTCCGCTGGGATCATGCACCATGAAACATAACCCGCGCCTGAATGAAAAAACAGCACGTCTTGCGGGCTTTACCGGCATTCATCCTTTGCAACCCCAATCGACAGTTCAAGGCGCATTGGAATTGATGTTTGAACTTCAGAGTTGGCTGGCGGAATTGACAGGATTACGTGGTGTTTGTTTGACACCAGCCGCCGGAGCCCATGGCGAACTGGCAGGACTGATGACCATTAGACGCACCCATGAATTAAACGGCCAAGGGCACAGAAAAGTCATTCTTTGCCCTGACTCGGCGCATGGAACAAATCCGGCAACCGCAGCCATGTGCGGATATGAAATACGGGTTATATCAACCAAAGAAACCGGATGCGTCACAGTAGAAAATTTTAAGGCGGCTTTAGGTGATGGAAAAGATGTCGCCGCAATGATGGTCACCAATCCGAACACCTGCGGATTATTTGAAACAGAAATAAAACAATGTGCAAAACTTCTTCATGCCGCAGGCGGATATTTTTATTGTGACGGCGCAAATTTCAATGCACTGGTGGGCAATGTCAGACCGGCTGATTTTGGCGTTGATGTCATGCATATCAATTTGCACAAAACTTTTTCGACTCCGCATGGCGGCGGTGGCCCGGGCTCAGGGCCTATCTGCGTAGTAGAAAACCTGATGCCTTATCTGCCGATGCCTTGTGTTGTAAAAGATCAAAACCAGTATAAATTGGAAACTCTGGAAGACCGCCCGACAAGCTTCGGACGGTTAAAAGGATTTCAAGGCCAGTTCGGGATGTTTGTTCGGGCTTTGACCTATATGCTTTCTCACGGTCAAGATGGATTGAAACAAGTCTCTAGTGACGCAGTACTCAATGCCAATTATATTCTGGCCTCTTTAAAAAATGATTTTCACATTCCGTTTCCTGACCGGACATGTATGCACGAATGTTTGTTGACCGATAAAATCCAGAAGGAGCATGGAGTAACCACGCTTGATATTGCCAAAACCCTGATTGAATATGGCATCCATCCAATGACCGTTTATTTTCCGTTGGTGGTGCAGGGCTCAATGCTGATTGAACCAACCGAAACAGAAGGACGGGAAACCATCGACAGATTTATTGCCGTGATGAAAACAATCGCAAGCGATGTCAGGGAAGGCAAAACAGATCAATGTCATGAGAACCCGATTTCAACCCCCCGCAGGAGATTGGATGAGGTTCGGGCAGCGCGCCAGCCGATTTTAAAAGCGACGTTATAAATTATCAAAATTATTTTAAAATTTTTTAATATAATAAAATCAATTGGTTGAATGTCATTTTCCCGTTCGTGAATTTGCAAATTTGTACAAGGAAATGATATGATTCGAGTATGAAAAAACCAAACAAGATATATAGATCCTTACGTCCTGGTTCACCGATGGGAAACACCTTTCGTCAGGCTCATAATCATCCTGTACCATCGCTGCGCTCGGCCTTTCGTGGCGTGGAATGGATGGTGGCCGGAACGTTTTCCGGTGCAAGCCTGTGTAAATTATGGGTTCAAAGGTTAATGTCGACCTTGAATAATATGCACTTGCCCTATCGGGGGAAAAAGTTGAGTTCATTATTTTCGATCATGGCCGGATTCCGCAGACGTGAAATGTCTCAACCCCGACCAAAAATTGGTTAAAACCAGATTTTCGGAACAAAATTATTAAAGTTTCTTCAAGAGAGCAATGAGGGTGGTCAAAAACGATCACCCTCTTTTTTTCTTGCATATAGATATATATAGGCCTATATATGAGGATATAGGTATGAAGAAATGAGCAGAACAGCCAGAAATAGGGGAAACACCCCCCAACTTCATTCAGTTTGGACAGGCGTAGCCCCCACCAATCTGAAGGCCTCTTCTGCGCCTAAAAGCAACATACTGTCCTTTCCTGCATCCCGTTCACGCAAACCTTCATTTTTGGAAGGCGGCCCCCAAACGACTCTTGCACCAAAAGTAGTAATCCTTCCGGCACTGACTTCTATTGTTGGTTATAATGCCCGATTGATTGATGCTGCGGATAGCGTAACTGAAAGAGGGCGCAACGGCATGAATAAAGTCATGGCTATTGCAGCGCAATGGGGGCTTGATACCAAACACATGCCAAAATCAGCCTTTGCAGCAAATGCGGCAGGCTTCGCACAACCGGCAAGACCTTCGAATGTTATTGCTTTTGCCCCGCGTGGATCGTCTTCAAAATCAAGCATTTCCGTTGGTGGGTCATCGGTGATTACAGAAGCTTTTGGTTTAGTGGTAAGGCCACTCCGTTCCCCTCTGTCTGGAACTGGTTTGAGACGCCGCACCAATATCAGCCCGACTTTATCACATGAAGAACCTAAACTTCGCCTTGCGGCGTAGCTGATCCGCTAGAACCGGAAGGCTCCCTCGGCTTTTTGGGGGGAGTGTAACGCACATATCGGTTGCGTCCGCCTTCTTTGGCTTCATATAATGCCGTATCGGCATAACGCAGATAAGTATCCAGCGGCAGGATTTTCGCCGGATGTCCGACAACGTACCCAATACTCGTGGTATATTGAAGCGAACCTTGTGAACCATCGCCCAGTGTGTATTGGCATGAACTATCTCTGATAACACTCAACAACCGATTAAGAATGCGTTCTGCAGTTTTGGGAGTTGTATTCCCAAGGATAATTGCAAATTCTTCGCCTCCGAGACGAGCAATAAGATCAAACGGACGCAACGTATTTTTTAAAACCTTGGCGAAGTGTTTTAATACTTCGTCACCGACTTCGTGCCCATAAGTATCATTAACCAGCTTGAATTTATCAAGGTCACATAACAAAACAGCGAAAGGCTTCTTCTCGCGTTTTGTGTAATTAAAGAAATCATCGACCTGTTTATAAAACGCACGACGGTTATTGAGTCCAGTTAATAAATCTTCATGTGCCTGACTGATAATCTTGACATGATATTCATCCAGCTTTTTGATGATTGGCCGGAAAATGAATAATGCCTCAAGAATGATAATAAATAAAATCCCTCTCGATAAATATAATTGGATATTCATAATAGATTGGATTTCACTGATAGTCTCTTTTTGGAAATCCGCTTGGGCATCATTCAGAAATTCGATCAACAATCGATCGCGCCCGTTACTCAACTGACCCAGAACATTGATCCTTTCAGGGCTGGTACTTGTATCACTGAAACCGGAAAATAGACGGGCAGATTTAATATATTGTTCTAATTTACTGGCAATAGAAAAATTGTCATCATAATAATAGCGACTAAGTGTTTTTCTGGCGTTTCCCATTTCGAATTTGGGTGGATTATCTATATAAGAGGTTGTTTCACGATAAGATTTTTGCAATTTATCTATCGATTGGTTGAGGAATATATAGTCATATTTCAGAGAGCTTTCGAAATAACTATTGGCGTAGCTGGATATTTCAAGTACCAAGGTACTCTGCGATCTCAACTGATAGGCCACCTCGGCGCGTGCTAACTGGGTATCGCTGATGTAATTGGTGATGCTGTGACCGATATAAGTGAACAGGGCAATGATGGAAAGCGCAGAAATATAGGCAAATTTGAGCGATTGGGAGTAATCTTCTCTCTTATTCCCCCCTGTCATTCTGCCATTAAATTTCTTGAATAATTTCATATCGCACCAAACATGCCCCGCCATATTAAACGGTATTATCTTTAAGAAGAGGTTACTTATTAGGGATTTTTAAAGCAAAAAATGGATAGAATACGACCGAAGAGCCAAGAAAATCCGTAGGGTTAAGAGAATATTAAAATGGTCATTGATATGCCATCAAAAAACTGGGATGAGCGGGCAGGTAACTGTAACCCGACTTACGTCATTATCCATTATACAGGAACCAAAACAGCGGATGAGGCCAAAAACAGATTTTGTGATAAAGCCCCCGCCGATCAAATAGGCCGCATTGCTCCCCATTATATGATTGACGGCAACGGAGACATATTGCGTTTTGTTGATGAATCAAAACGGGCTTGGCATGCCGGACATTCGAAATGGAAAAATATCGAAGATATGAATTCCGCATCAATTGGTGTTGAGATCTGGAACTCCGGCCATGAGCATCAATTGGAAGAATTCCTCGTAGAGCAGATCGAATCCGTTATCTCCTTGATTGAAGAGATTAAGGGACGTTGGAATATTCCCGATGCCAATATTTTGGGGCATTCGGATATTGCCCCGGGGCGCAAACTTGATCCGGGTGAAAAATTCCCGTGGAGAAAACTGGAAGTTAACGGCATAGGATTGATGCCGGAACTTTTGACGGAACAAGGCGGGCAAGCACAAGAGCTTTTGGAAACACCGGATAAATTTTATACCAGACTGTCCGAGTTTGGCTATACCTACACGCAAAATCAAGACGTGCTTTTAAAGGAATTCCGTCGCCATTACCTGCCGCAATCCTTGGACATCCAAGAGCTCGACATTGAATCGTGTCAGGCCATTTTATCCTTGCTTCGCCAGAGCGCATAACCCTATTTGACACGTGATAGTCTTCATGCCTATAGTGCCCGCGCCAGTTGGTCGGAGAACCGCGCTTGATTTCGGTCAGGTGAGGAAAGTCCGGACTTCACGGAAATACGGTGCCGGTTAATGGCCGGGCAGGGTGACTTGACGGAAAGTGCAACAGAGAGCAAACCGCCGATGGCTCGCAAGAGATCAGGTAAGGGTGAAACGGTGCGGTAAGAGCGCACCACTCGTCTGGTAACAGACAGGTATGGCAAACCCCACCGGAAGCAAGACCAAATAGGGGCTGCACATGATCCATTTCCGGATCGTGGCCCGGGTAGGTTGCTGGAGGTTTGTGGTAACACAAATCCAAGAGGAATGGTTCTCGCTCCTTCGGGAGTACAGAATCCGGCTTATAGACCAACTGGCTTTTTATCTATTAGAGTTGCATAGCCGGACGCACTGGTTGCTGAGTTTCTATGGTGGGACGCTTATCTGTTGGCATCTCATGTATATCTTCTTTGAGACTTGATGGGGTAGAGCAAGTGGTATAGGCATCTTGAGATTTTAGCATATAAATTAAATCCGGTTTAACTCCGCCCCAGCCCATTTTTTCTGCATGAGATTCCGGCTTCATATTTTCTGATTTATCCAATTCATAATCAGCACGGTTTTGGAAGACATCTATTTTTATGACGCGCCCTGATAAGGCTTCTTTTGATCCATTATCAACGGAATAGTGAGCAGCCCCATAAGCTTGAAAAATTTTAGCTTTTGGATCATTTGCCACTCTGGCGGAATGATCGGCCGAAAGCTGGTCATCTTGAAATCTTGATCTTTCCAGATCTTCTTCACATTGATCGATCCCTTTTTGATCCAATGTATTGGGATCACAAACTCCTTCACCATTTTTAGGATCCGCAAAAACCAACTGTATGTCGTTTTCTTTAGAAAATTGTGCAATTTTTCCAATGGTTCTTGTCCACTCCCCCTTTTCATTACCTTGGGCAACGAATAACGGAAGGTTGATTTTTTCTTCGAATTCTTTTTGACTGAGTTCGCCATCATTAAGTTTTGAAACCCAGTGCTGCATGGTTTTGGGAACTTCTAGCGCGATATGAGTGAACCCAGCCTCTTTAATGGCCTGAAGGTTTTCATCCTTTGCGATAGATCCGCGCAACGTCGGGTCAAAATGGTCTGTATCTCCGAACATGACAATGTCGGCGTAAGGAGCAGCCTTCTTTATCAAATCGGAAAGGGGGACTACCGATGGTGTGGAGTCCACACCATCGTCCCACATGGGCAGAGAGGCCGGACAACTGGCGCTATCAAACTTACTATGTATACTTAATGAACCCATAGGAGTACTCCCAAGAGCCATTCTAGGGAATTATAGTTAAAGAATATGTAAAAATAAAAGATTTGTCGGATTATCCTCGAACTCAGTTCGTTCCGCGATTTTCTTTTTGTGCAAGCCTTCTGGCCTTTGCGAAGCGTTTTTACAACGGCAAGCCGCATGGCCATAACGCGAAGTAGCCCGCGAATATCGTTCATCTCGCGGGAATAATGACCATGTTTATAGGAATTGCGGGAAGAAATGATTTTCCCCTGATCTGTACGCGGCCCCGTGGACGATGTCCATGGTTTGTACGAAAGCGCGCGTGCCCGCGCTGCGTCACGGGCTTCTTGTGACCAGCTTGACCGTTTGGGCTTAGCTGTCGCCATGTCCTGAGGAGGGGTCGGGTTTCTTGATGATATATGAAAGACTCTCGCGCATCATCCGTTGCGCCTTGAACGCCAGAGGGTAGGAGTCAGGATATTCGCGGATCAAAAGATATTGGGAAAGTTTGTTGAGCAAATTGGCGTGTTGCGCCATTTGATCTGAAACAACCTTTGGGTCGCTCATGTCAACATCAGGCCAGTCGTGTAAAAAATCCCGAAAGTGTAAATAGCCCATTTTCTTGTTTTCCAACACAGGAGTTTGGGACGTGATATAGTCCAACGCGCTGACGCTGGAGTTGGATTTTGGTGTGATCCTTTCGGGATCATCAATGGTTGTGGTATCAGTCATCAATCACTTATAGGACATTATTCCTATAAAGTCAAGTTTTTTTGTGAGACAAATGGAGTTTCGCAGCCTGATGTTCAGGCAACCCCTTATGTGACGCAAAAGGCGTATGCGGAAGCAAAAGAATGGGAGTATGGAGTGGATGGTGCTGTTGCCCCTTCTGCCATTTCGGGGTTAGTTGCCAAGGCCGCAATCCAGATTTTAAGTCTGGATTGCTTCGCATTTTCTCGCAATGACAGGGGAGAGTGCCTTAGTCCTTTTATGACATAAAGGCTTATAATGCAGGTAATGCAGGTTCGATTTTTAAGGAAGGGGATGGCGTATGCTGATTCTGCATGAGCGTATCAAACCGATTTTTTGGTAATCCCTCCGGCTGAGGAATATTAAAGCTTGAGGCTGATGTATCTCCACCAACGGCAATAGAAGGAACAAAAAACATCTGCCCCTTGAGACCATTTTGTAGATAAGAGGATGCGGGGAGAACAGTGGTTTTATCATGAATCAGTTCTGCAATATCCCATGAATTTGGAGTAGTTTTTACGGCAAGATTCGCATGATCGAACAAGTGTTCCCCTTTATTGTTGTAAACAGAACCCGAAAGAACCTGAATATCTTGCGGTGGTGTCCCCATTTTTTTGAGAAGGTCAGCCCCCAGTATAGCATAATCCTCACAGTCCCCATGACCGTTGGTTAGTGTTTCCCTTGAAGTTTGGGCGTAATCTATAGCATTTTGCATCGGGGCATTGGGGCGTCTGGGAATTGCCGCATCTTCTTCAGCAGAAGAATAGGTTACATTCTCGTTGATAATATCCTTTACAAATTCCAGTCTTTCGGAAAGAGGAAGGGTTTTTCCGAAGTTAATGGCCTTTTGAAGAGAGATGTCTTTTCCTGATAATTTTATAGGGAGTTTGCCAAGATCTATATCTTGTTCGCTGTCTTCGATGGCGGCTCCATGCAGAATAATAGATTGCCTGTCAGAGAGTGTACGCATTCTTTGTTCTTCAGAAAGTTTTCCGAATTGGGCTGCTGTCATGACTGGTGGATTATAGTGTTCAACATTATAGGGCCCGATTCTGTCAGGTTTTTTGTTAAATTCCTCACTGATCCCTTTTGCATAAGTTTCCACAGCGCCTAATGATTTGATCCTATAAAATCAAACCAGTCTCCTCAAAGTGAGTATAATTGGCAAAAGTTAAAAGTTATGTAAAAAATAAATGGAGACTTATCCACAATCTTTTCCCCAGATTTCTGAGCAAAAAACCTTGATTTGTTTGACCTCCCATGAATTCCCATGCTATCCCATTAAAGAAGGGTTAATTCCCATGAAATAACGAAAACGGTCAAAAGCGCGCGCAATGCCATTATTTCTGTCAACCTATGTGAACAAAGTCGATAAGAAGGGTCGGATTTCTGTCCCTGCGACTTTTCGCTCAACTTTGGTCGGGCAGTCATTTCAAGGCGTGGTTTTGTTTAAAGCCACCGGTCATGCCTGTATCGAAGGCTTTGATTTCGGAACAATGGAAGAGCTTTCCCAGCGTCTGGATCATTTCGACATGTTCTCGGATCAGCAAGACGATATAGCAACCGCCATCTTTGCAGAATCTGTCCAATGCCCGTTTGACAGCGAAGGCCGGATTAACGTGCCCCAATCTTTGCTGGACTATGCAAAAATTCATGACGGCGCGGCCTTCGTTGGTCTGGGTCGCAAATTTCAAATATGGGATGTCGATCAATTTGAATCACGCAAAGCCACAGCGCGGAACAATGTTATTTCTAACCATTTGACGTTGCCGAAACTCGACAAAGGGGGTGTGTAATGACTGTAAACACAGCACCCCATATTCCGGTTATGCTGAATGAAGTCATCGCGGCTTTGTCACCGAAACCGAATGAAATTTATGTTGATGGAACATTGGGCGCTGGCGGATATACCAGAGGCATTCTAGATGCCGAACCATCGTGCCGCATGATCGGGTTTGATCGCGATCAAACAGCGCATGACATGGCTTCCAAATGGAGAGAAAAATATAAAGATCGCCTGACCTTGGTTAAAAGCAGCTTTTCAAATCTGGAGCAAGAGCTTGAAAATCTTGGCGTTTCGGGTGTTGATGCTATCATATTGGATTTGGGCGTATCAAGTATGCAATTCGATGAAGGCGAGCGTGGGTTCTCGTTTCGCTTTAACGCACCGCTTGATATGCGCATGGATCAATCAAGCGGAAAAACAGCGGCCGATCTGGTGAATACATTACCGGAAAAAGAATTGGCAGATATGATTTATCTGTACGGTGAAGAGCGTCATTCCCGCCGTGTTGCGTCTGCCATCATCAAAAAACGCGTAGACGAGAAAATAGAAACAACGTTTCAATTGGCCAATATCGTCCGCGATGTTTTGCCATACTCGCGTAAAGATAAATCCGACCCCGCCACCCGAACCTTTCAGGCACTGCGAATTGCAGTCAACGATGAATTGGGCGAACTGGAATCTGTGCTTGAGGCAGCAGAACATGTTCTTAAAGAAAATGGTCGCCTGATCGTTGTAACCTTCCATTCTCTGGAAGATCGTATTGTAAAAAATTTCCTCAATGATCGGGCAAAACCCGCATCATCCCCATCGCGTCATCTGCCCCATATTGTAGATGAATCCGCGTCAAGCAGGTTGAGCTTCTCGCTCCTCACAAAAAAACCTGTTCTCCCGAGTGACCAAGAGACATCCGCCAACCCACGATCAAGATCCGCAAAAATGCGTGTCGGAATCCGGAGGGCGGTATGCGAAAAATAGTCATTCGACTTTCAACCGTTTTTGTTCTTATGCTGGCTATTCTATCCGGCGCATCTTTGTTTTGGGTATCACAGCAAGTCCAGCAGCTTGAGCGGGAACAGCGCGTTATGCACCAGCAAGTCTCAAGCGAACAGGAGGGGATTCGTGTCCTAAGCGCGGAATGGGATTATTTAAACCGCCCCGAACGCCTTGAATATTTGTCATCACGATATTTGAAATCAATGGAGCTGGTCGAGCCGGAAAATTTACTAAACGATGCCAATCTGGTTCCTGAAAAACAAGCCCTTGAAGAAGGGGAAGAAGGGAGCATTATTTCTGTGGTTCATCCTGTTTCAAAGCCGGAAATCACTAAAAGACCGACAGTTGTGAGGGATATTCCACAAGAGCCGATTGAAGATTCTGTATCGAAAAAAACCGATGATTTTAAATCTATTCTCGATCAGATAGTGGCAGGTGACCATGAGTAGAAAATCACCATTCGCGCGTTTAACCATGCGCATTGTCGGTGAAAAAAGCGGCAATCTTGATTTGGTGCGTGGCCGAATTGTCCTGTTGGTTACTTTCTTTGTTTTTGCCTATTTTGTTGTGATGGTACGCGTTGTCGATGCAACCTTGATTCAAGGGTTGCTAAATGACGCGGACAGCTTTATCGGCGCGCCACAAGCAGAACAGGAAACAGAAGGGGAATCAAAATTCCGTGCAGACATAGTGGATCGTAATGGTGTTTTACTGGCGACATCGCTCAAAACGGCCTCTTTGCACGCCGACCCGAAATTGATTTTGAATCCGATTGATACGGCAAGAGGGCTTTCAAAAATATTCCCTGATATGACCTATGGAGAAACGCTCAAAAAACTCCAAAGTGAAAAGCGGTTTGTCTGGATCAAACGAAACCTGACACCGGACGAGCAAATGAAAATCCTGCAGCTTGGTGAACCAGGATTGGTCTTTGATTATGATTACCGCCGTTTTTATCCTCAAGGCGCTCTGGTCTCTCACATGGTCGGGTATTCCAATATAGATGGGTTGGGTCAAGCCGGAATTGAACGGAGCTTCAATAATCTTTTAAAAGAATCCAGCGAACCTTTGGCATTGACGATTGATGTCCGGTTACAGCATGTTTTGCGTCGTGAAGTTTTGAAATCAATGAAAGATTTCACGGCAAAAGCCGGAGCAGGAATTTTAATGAATGTTCAAACTGGAGAAGTTCTCGCGGCGACATCTTTGCCCGATTTTAATCCTCACGCGCCATCAGGTGATGAAAATTCACCAGAAATGTTTAATCGTCTGACTTTAGGCATGTATGAACTCGGATCGACATTTAAAATATTTACAACAGCAGCCTTGCTGGAAAAAAACCACGTATCTTTTTCAAAAAAATACGACACATCGCAACCTTTGAAAATTGCAGGCCATACGATTCATGACTATCACCCTGAAAAAAGACCGTTATCTGTGCCTGAAATTTTTATGGTGTCATCGAATATCGGTACGGCGCACATGGCGCAAGATATTGGTACAGACGGATTAAAAGATTTCTTTTCCGATTTGGGTTTGATGACAAAATTGCCCTTTGAGATTGATGAAGTCGGGAGTCCGATTCTTCCGAGTCCATGGCGGGAAGTGAATACATTAACCGCCTCTTACGGTCATGGAATTGCGGTGTCACCTTTGCAATTGATTACGGCGGCAAGCTCGATTGTAAATGGAGGCATTAAAATTCGCCCCCATCTTGTCAAACAGGATAAAGAAGAAATTTCCAGTACACGGGTTATTTCCCAACAAACCTCTTTGAAAATGCGCCAGTTGATGCGGTTGGTGGTCTCTCATGGAACTGCACGTAAAGCCGAAGTCGCGGGATATGAAATCGGAGGGAAAACCGGCACCGCCGAAAAAAATGTCCATGGCCGATATGATAAAGACAGACGGATTGCGACTTTCGTTGGAGCATTTCCAATTAACGATCCGAAATATGCTGTATTGGTTATGATCGACGAACCGCATCCCAACAAATCCAGCTATGGGTTTGCAACAGCTGGCTGGGTGGCTGCCCCCGCCATTGCTCGAATTGTTTCGGCGGTCGGGTCTTTGACCGGAATGAAGCCTGATTCAGATGCAGTGGATATTTCCGACTCGCTGATGCAGTTTGTATCAGAAAAAGGAGGGCATTAATCATGAATGGCCTCTTGGAAAAAATCACATCAATCACAGCAGATAGCCGCCAAGTGACCGAAGGCGGAATGTTTGTTGCCATTGCTGGTGTCAAGCAAGACGGACGCCAATTTATTCAATCCGCCATCGAAAAAGGCGCAAGCGTCATCGTTGTTCCAAAAGGAACTCACATAACACAATCCGGCATCGAAATTATCGAAGTTGAAAATCCGCGCGCCTACCTTGCACAAGCCGCTGCAATTTTTTATGGAGTCCAGCCCGAAACGATTGTAACGGTCACTGGCACAAACGGTAAAACCTCAACCGTCAATTTTGTTCGTGAAATCTGGAAAAACCTTGGATTAAAATCCGCATCCCTTGGCACTTTAGGCTTGATCGGGGATGGGTTGGATGACTATTCCGGCATGACAACACCCGATCCGGTGGCTTTGCATCAATCACTGAAATTGCTTGCAGATAAAGGATTTTCTTATCTGGCGATGGAGGCATCCTCAATCGGAATTGAACAAAACAGATTGGATGGAGTAAGAATTTCTGCCGCCGGATTTACCAATTTAACACGGGATCATCTGGACTATCACGGATCAATGGAAGATTATCTTCAATCCAAATTGCATCTGTTTTCACATCTTCTGGATAGCGATGGCATCGCCATCGTCAATGCCGACACAAACGAATATGCCCGCATAAAAGAAGCCTGTAATACGCGCGGTATTGCATGTTGGGGATACGGTCAAAATGGATCGGAGATAAACCTGATCTCACGCGAAGTTCTTCCGCATGGACAGGTTTTGAATTTAGAAGTTCTGGGGCAAAAATATTCTGTGATGCTGCCTTTGGTTGGCGAATTTCAAGCCATGAATGCTTTGTGCGCTTTGGGGTTGGTCTTGGCAAATACCGCATTCCAGACATCACAAATTGTAGACATGTTGGGGCGGTTATCCGGTGTTCCGGGACGTTTGCAACAAGTACCAGGCAACAATGAAGACTACGCTGTCTATGTCGATTATGCCCATACCCCCGACGCATTGGACAATATTTTAAAGGCTCTGCGCCCCCATACAACCGGCCGATTGATATGCCTGTTTGGATGTGGGGGGGATCGTGACACTGGAAAGCGTCCGGTTATGGGAGAAATATCGACCCGTTTGGCAGATGTTTCGATTGTAACCGATGACAATCCGCGTTCCGAAGATCCTCAAAAAATCAGAAAACAAATTCTCGAAGGCGCTCAAAATGACGCCATCGAAATTGACGGGCGGCGCAATGCCATTCGTCAGGCCGTCCAGATGCTTTGCTCCGGTGATGTTCTGGTTCTCGCCGGAAAAGGCCATGAACAAGGCCAGACTTTTGCAACCCATACCGAACCATTCGATGACGTATTGGAAGCCCAACAAGCCCTCAAAATTAAATTATCCTCACAGGAGAATTCTTCCTCCTTCTAACGTCCCGTTTCTTCTTTTTTTCTCTCTTATCCCGAAAGTACATTTTATGACCGCACAAAATATTTCAAATACACTCTGGACATCCATCGAAGCTGCAAAAGCAACCGGAGGAAAAACTCAAGGGAATTGGGTATCGTCCGGTGTATCAATTGACAGTCGCACAGTCAAAAAAGGCGATTTGTTTATTGCAATCCGTGGCGACAATAGCGATGGACATGACTATGCACAAAAGGCGTTGGAAAATGGCGCTGTTGCTGTTGTGATCGATCAGGATATTGACTCAATTCCTGCGGATAAAAAATTGATTGTAGCAGACACATTCAAAGCTATGCAGGATTTGGGAATTGCCTCGCGCGCACGCTCCGCCGCAAAAATTATCGGCATAACAGGCAGCGTCGGAAAAACCGGAACAAAGGAAATGCTGGGTCGTGCCTTTTCCGCCCTTGGTCAAACGCATTTTTCAGAAAAAAGTCTCAACAATCATTGGGGCGTACCTTTGTCTTTATCCCGCATGCATGCAGGTTGTGATTTTGGTGTTTTTGAAATGGGCATGAATCATGCCGGAGAAATAGAACCACTTAGCCAAATGGTTCGCCCGCATGTGGTTATTATTACAACTATAGCCCCCGTTCATACCGAGCATTTTCCGAATGGTTTGGATGGCGTTGCCAAAGCCAAAGCGGAAATTTTCTCAGGAATGGACGAAAATGGCATCGCCATTTTGAACCACGATATCGATCAATTTGATCTTTTGAAAACGGCAGCGCAAGAAAAAGGAATTAAAAAAATATTCTCCTTTGGTTGCAGCGAAAAAGCGGATGCCCGTCTGGTTGATTGTTTGGTCGCCAGAAACGGAACGCGCGTCACCGCCAATATTTTGGGGGAGGAGTATGGTTTTACCTTGAAAGATGCAGGGGAACATATCGCAATAAACGCGTTATCTGTTTTGTTGGCTGTCAAATTGATGGGGAGTGATGTGATAAAGGCCATCTCTGCTCTTAAGGGAATCGAACCACCAAAGGGACGGGGAAACCGTGAATATATCAACATTGGTGATCCTGAAAACCCCGTGACGCTGATTGATGAGAGCTATAACGCGTCTCCGGTTGCAATGGAGGCGGCCTTTAAAGTCATGGCTTTGATTGATCCGGGCAGAGGCGGAAGACGCATTGCCATTCTGGGGGATATGTACGAACTGGGCAATAACGCACCACAAATTCACCGTGATTTGGCTTTGCCTTTACAAGCGGCAGGCGTTGATCTGGTTTACACATGTGGAACTTTAATGAAAAACCTGTATGATGCCGTTCCCGAACAAAATCGTGGCGCACATCGTGAACAGAGTCCGGAATTGGCACAAATTGTTCCTGATGTTCTCGTTCCTGGTGATGTCGTTCTAATCAAAGGATCACGAGGAGGAGGCGATATTCCCCGCATGCAGGTTGTTGTCGAAGCTTTGCGCGAATTTCCCAAAAAAATGGCTTCGGCTGCCAATCATATTCAGGAAAGGAAAATGTAATCATGCTTATGCTGCTGTCAGAATTAAAAGATTACAGTATCTTTTTTAATCTGTTTAATTATGTATCCTTTCGGACTGGAGGAGCAGTTCTGACAGCCTTTTTTCTGTCTCTTTATATGGGTCCCAGAATGATTGCGTGGCTCAGATCATTACAAGGAGCAGGGCAACCTATCCGCAGTGACGGTCCTGAAACCCACCAGAAAAAAATGGGAACCCCGACCATGGGCGGCTTGATGATTTTGATCTCCGTCACCGCCAGCACATTGTTATGGGCTAATCCGGCAAACCCGTTTATCTGGATGGCTTTGCTGGTCATGGTAGGTTTTGGCGGCTTGGGTTTTGCTGATGACTATTTGAAACTCACCAAAAAAAATACAGATGGCTTGTCTGGAAAGTTAAAATTGCTAGGCCAAACCATTATCAGCCTGATGGCGACATCAGGAATCGTTTATTGCCTTCCCAAAGAAATTTCCACAGACATTGCCATTCCTTTCTTTAAAGATTTCTTTGTGCCGCTGGGTGTATTCTTTTTTCTGTGGTCAATTCTGGTGATGATTGGCGCATCCAATGCTGTAAACTTGACCGATGGTCTTGACGGTTTGGCCATTGTCCCTGTTGCAATTGCAGCAGCCTGTTTTGGCTTGATTGCCTATCTGGTTGGGCGCGTGGATTTTTCCGAATATCTTCAAATCCCTTACGTGCCTGGAACAGCAGAACTGGCTATTTTATGTGGCGCGTTGGTCGGCGGCGCAATGGGATTTTTATGGTTTAATGCACCCCCCGCCATGATTTTTATGGGCGATACAGGGTCGTTGGCCATGGGTGGCGTATTAGGAACAATATCAATCATGGTCAAACACGAACTTGTTTTGGCTATTGTTGGCGGCTTGTTCGTCATGGAAACAATTTCGGTTATTATACAGGTTCTTTCTTTCAAATTGCGTGGAAAACGGGTATTTTTGATGGCTCCGATCCACCACCATTTTGAGAAAAAAGGATGGTCAGAACCAACTGTAGTCATCCGGTTCTGGATTATTGCGATGGTCTTGGCATTGGTTGGCTTGTCAACTTTGAAACTGCGTTAAAGGTAAGTGATGATGAACCTCGAACACATGCGCGGACTTCGAATTGCTATTATGGGGCTGGGAAAAACCGGCCTGTCAGTTGCACATGCATTGTCACAAGCCGGTGTCGAGGTTTGCGTTTGGGATGATAGCGAGGAAAAAAATATAAAAGCCGAGCAAGAAGGTCTGATTGTAAAAGATTTGCGGGTTATGCCGCTTGATAATTTGACCGCCATTCTATGGTCACCCGGAGTCCCCCACACATACCCGATTCCTCACCCTGTTGCAGTTCGCGCAAAAGCATCCTCAATTCCATTAATTTCCGATATAGAAATATTAATGAAAACCAATTCCGGCGCGGATATTTTAGCCGTCACAGGAACCAACGGAAAATCAACAACAACAGCGTTAATGGGGCATGTCCTTAATCATTTCAGGCCAACTGAAATCGGCGGCAATATCGGGCGACCCGTTCTTGATATGCCGATTTTAAAACAGGGTAGCAGTTATGTCCTCGAACTTTCATCCTATCAGATAGAATTAACACCGTCATTGTCACCAAGCGGTGTGATCTTGCTCAATATTACGCCCGATCATTTGGCACGTCATGGCGGAATGGAAGGATACATCGCTGCCAAAGAAAGAATTTTTGACAATCCACCGCTTGATGCCAGAAAACCGACGGCGGTCATCTGCATTGATACCAAGCCCTGTCTTGAAATTGCCGATCGCCTGAATGAAAAAGGCGTATGGAGCATCATTCCGGTTTCAACCCAAAAAATCCTGTCCGAAGGAGTCTATGTCGAAAACGGAATTCTTTACGAGCTGCGCGAAAATACCCCGATTGAAATCACTGACCTGAATAGTCTGACCTCACTAAAAGGGCAGCACAACCATGAAAATATTGCTTGTGTTTATGCATTACTGCGCCAACTTTACGGCATAGATCCCCAGCATATTATAAATCAAATCAAAACATTCGACGGATTGCCTCATCGTCAATATCTGGTGCGGACAATCAATGGCATTGCGTATATCAATGATTCCAAGGCCACAAATGCCGAAGCCACGGCAAGAGCTTTGGCATGTTACCGTCGTATTTACTGGATTTTAGGCGGGCAGCCGAAAGAAGGCGGCCTGACAGGGTTGGATGAATTTTTACCACGCATTGAAAAAGCCTATTTGATAGGTGATGCAGCGCAGGATTTTGGTGCATGGCTTCAGCAGCGGCATGTTCCGGTTGAATATTGTGGAACATTGGATGTTGCTATTCAGGCTTCACATCTTGACGCGCAAGCAGGATTGGGAAAACCGGGAACAAGTGGTTCGGGTGTCGTCTTATTGTCTCCGGCTTGCGCTTCATGGGATCAATTCCAATCATTCGAGCATCGCGGCGAAGTCTTTTCCTCATTGGTCATGAGCCTGCCGGAAAAGGGGAGTGCCGAATGAGTTTATCAAATTCACCTTTGGCCGCATATTTTGAACGCACTGATCGATCTGCCGTTTCACGTTGGTGGTGGACGGTTGATAAAGCCATGCTGTTCAGTTTGTTATGCTTGATAATAATAGGCATCAGTCTGGTTGCCTCTGCTTCCCCTGCTGTAGCAACTCGCATCGGAACATCGCCAACCCATTTTATCACTCGTCATATATTTTTTGCCATACCGGCAACTTTTTTAATGCTCTCAATCTCGATCATGGATCATCAACTGATCCGAAGGGTTGGAACGATTGTTTTTGGCGTGGCTTTGGTATCAATGGTTCTTGTTCCGTTTGTGGGTTCTGATATTAAAGGCGCGCAAAGATGGATTCCATTTTTCGGTTTTTCATTGCAACCAAGTGAATTTATTAAACCAGCTTTTGTTATTGTCTCGGCTTGGTTGATCTCTCATCGCAAACAAAACGCCGACACGCCGGGTTATATTTTATCGGCTGGATTATATGTTCTTGTTGTAACGTTATTGCTTGCCCAACCTGATTTCGGGATGACGATTGTTTTGACATGTATGTTTATTGCGCAGGCCTTTTTGGCAGGGTTGCCCTTCCGCTATCTTGTCATGCTGATCTTGTTTTCTATCGTTGCCGTTGTGTGCGTTTATTTCACGTTCGACCATGTCCATAGCCGGATTGATCGCTTTATGAATCCGGATGGAGGCGGCGATACATATCAGGTGGATAGATCCCTAGAAGCGTTTTCGAATGGCGGTGTTTTAGGCACAGGCCCGGGACAAGGGACGGTTAAAAATACCATCCCCGATGCCCATGCCGATTTTATTTTTGCGGTATTTGCAGAAGAATTCGGCTTGCTGCTCACATTGTGTCTGGTGGGCTTGTATGGATTTGTTCTGCTCAGAGGCTTTTCCCGATTGATGGAATCCAGCGATTTGTTTGTAGTTCTGGCCGCAGGAGGAATTTTATGTATGTTTGGTATGCAGGCATTCATTCATATGGGGTCAAGTTTACATTTGTTACCAACCAAAGGAATGACCTTACCCTTTATCAGCTATGGCGGATCATCCATTATGGCGATGGGGTTTTCTATGGGAATTGTATTGGGCTTGACGCGAAGAGAGGCTCGGCGCACAATCGCTAAACGAGGAATATCTCTTTCAACGCGTGTGTAAAAAAATGCAAAAAACAAAAAAAAATCAGATCCAATCTCAGCCTTTAATCGTGTTAGCAGCAGGAGGCACAGGCGGCCATGTTTTTCCGGCACGGTCTTTGGCCGAAGAACTGATTGAAAAAGGCTATCGAGTTGCTCTGGCAACCGACACGCGCGGCTTGAAATATTTTAACGGTCTGGATCAAATTCCCCGCATTGTTCTGTCTTCCGGCGCATACCGTTCCGGCATAAAGGGCATACTCGCTGGAATCGTATCATTAGCCAAAGGTTACATCCAATCCCATGGCTTGATGTCACGCCTGAAGCCCGCTGTTGTCATCGGTTTCGGAGGCTATCCATCCGCGCCACCACTCTTCGCCGCACAGCATCGTGGCATTCCGACAATCATTCACGAACAAAATGCCATTCTGGGAATGGCCAATACGGCACTCGCATCACGGGTAAAAAAAATTGCGCTCTCGGCAGCCCATACCAACGGGATTAAACCGGAATGGGCAAAAAAATGTGTTACAACCGGAAATCCGGTGCGTCAGGATATATCGGAACTGGCAGGACAACCTTTTCCCGAGACAACCGGAAAGTTGTGCTTGATGGTGGTTGGCGGATCACAGGGAGCTAAAAGCTTTGCCGATATTGTCCCGCATTCAATCGTAGCCCTGCCGGAAGAAATCAGAAAAAATTTGAGGGTCTATCACCAGACAAGGGCAGAAGATCTGGAGCAGGTCAAAACGGTATATGAAGGATCAGGAATAGAGGCAGTCATCCGCCCATTTTTTGACAATATGGCAGACTGCATCGCACAATCCCATCTATTGATTACCCGTTCCGGAGCCAGCACAATTGCAGAATTAACCGTTGCCGGTCGTCCCGCAATTTATATCCCATTTCCGTGGAACAGAGATAATCAACAGGTTTTCAACGCCGAACAGATTGTCAAAGAAGGTGGTGGGCGTATGATCGAGGAAAAGAACCTGACCAAACAGGGTTTGACGGCCGAATTGGTGGATTTACTTGAAAATCCGGCGATTTTGGAGCATATGGCGAAAAGATCTGGCCTTTTGGGCATTTCCGATGCTGCCAAACGCCTTGCTTGCGTCGTTTCTGGTGAAATTCATTGAGATTTTCTGCTGTCTTTGCAATAAAGGCCAGATCAATCAAACAACATGGACAAAACAGCTATGCGTCATATTCCTCCTGAAATCGGAGCTTTACACTTTATCGGCATCGGCGGCATCGGCATGAGCGGAATTGCCGAGGTTTTGGTGACTATGGGATATGATGTGCAAGGGAGTGATGTTTCTGAAAATTATAATACCGAACGGTTGCGCAAACAAAATATTCGCGTGATGGTCGGGCATACAGTAGAAAATCTTAAAACGCCTTCAGGATCTATGGCCGGAGTCGTCATCGTCTCGTCAGCAATCAAGGCAGATAATCCTGAATTAAAATTGGCCAAAGAATTGAAAATACCAATCGTATCAAGAGCCGAAATGTTGGCCGAATTGATGCGCTTGAAATGGACAATCACAGTAGCCGGAACGCATGGAAAAACAACAACGACATCATTGGTCGGGGCTATGCTGGAATCAGGAGACCTTGATCCGACGGTTATCAATGGCGGTATTGTGAATTCGTATGGAACAAATACGCGCCTGGGGCAGGGTGACTGGATGGTGGTCGAAGCCGATGAAAGCGATGGATCATTCACGCGTCTTCCGGCAACTATGGCCATCGTTACAAATATCGATCCCGAACACATGGAACATTACGGGTCATTTGAAAATGTCCGTGCGGCCTATTTCCGTTACATCGAACAAATTCCTTTTTATGGCTGTGCAATTTTATGTCTGGATCATCCTGTTGTTCAAAGCCTGATCCCCGAAGTTGGAAACCGCGTGATTATTACATACGGGTTTAATAAACAAGCAGATATTCGTGCAGACAATATCCGTTCCAATTCTTTGGGGGCAACATTTGATGTCATCATTGCAGGGCACTTGAATGCAGACGAACAGGATCGTGAAATCAGGGATATTTTCTTACCCATGATGGGGCAGCATAATGTTCAAAATGCCTGTGCATCAATTGCGGTTGCTTGCCGTTTGAAAATGTCTGATGCAGATATAAAACAGGCTTTGTGTGGCTTTGCAGGTGTTAAACGCCGTTTCACCCGCACCGGCATATCCAACGGCGTTTTGATCGTCGATGATTACGGGCATCATCCGGTCGAAATCGCGGCAGTCCTGAAAGCAGGGCGGCAGGCCGTATCTACAGATAAAGAAGGTCGTATTATTGCGGTTGTTCAACCACACCGTTACTCCCGTCTTCAGGATTTATACGAAGATTTTTGCACATGTTTTGATGAAGCAGACACTGTCATTGTTGCCGATGTGTATGCCGCCGGAGAAGCACCTATTGAAGGAATCAATAAAGAAAAATTGATGAACGGGATCAAAGCCCACGGTCACCGCCATGTTTTGACGCTCGACCACGCTGAAGATCTGGCAACCCATATTGCACAAATCGCACAATCCGGTGATGTCGTAATTTGTTTGGGCGCAGGAAATATTACAACTTGGGCTCACGCATTGCCCCGACAACTGGATCATATTTGGGGAAATAAAATTTCTGATTTGAAAGAGGTTGCAAATGGCTAACCCCGTTTTCCAAATCATTCATCGCGAACACTTACCAGAGGTGCGCGGGCGTTATTCGCCCGATGCCCCTTTGGGGTGCGTTGGATGGTTTCGGACAGGCGGCACTGCCGAAATACTGTTTAAGCCAGTAGACATTGAAGATCTATCGCTATTCCTGACAACAAATAGATATCAATATCCTGTTACCATTCTGGGAGTCCTGTCCAATTCAATCATTCGGGATGGTGGCGTTTCGGGCGTTGTAATCCGTTTGGGAAGAGAATTCGCAACGATTAAACCAATGGAAGATCATCGTCTTTATGTCGGCGCATCGGCATTGGATGTGAATGTCGCCGAAGCAGCAGCTATGAATGGAATTGCAGGATTGGAATTTCTATGCGGCGTACCAGGATCAATCGGCGGCGCATTGGCACTGAATGCCGGAGCTTATGGATCAGAGATTAAGGATATTTTGGTGCGGGCGGATTTTATCGATGGCGCAGGACAAATCCAGACCATGACTGCAGATGACCTGAAAATGGGGTATCGTCATTCTGAAATTCCGTCCGGCTGGATTGCAACTGGCGCCATCTTGCAAGGACAAGAAGGACTTCCGGAAAAAATTCAGGCGTTTATGTCGGATATTCGCAATAAGCGGGCAAAGACCCAACCAATCAGGGCGCAAACCGGAGGATCGACGTTTAAAAACCCCAAAGCCGTTGACCTTGCCAAGGCAGGATTACCGGAAGACACCAAGGCTTGGCAATTGGTTGATCGCGTTGGTGGACGCGGCTTGATGGTCGGTGGCGCACAAATGTCTGAACAGCACGCAAATTTCATGATAAATACCGGAACGGCATCGGCATCCGATCTGGAAGGGCTGGGCGAAGAAATTCGCCGCCGCGTTCTGGAAAATTTTGGCTATGATCTCCATTGGGAAATCGCCCGCATCGGAGAAAAATAAATAAAAAATAGACCAAAGATTGTAAAATAGGGCGATATGTCGCCTGTATTTTGAATATTTTATTCATCAAATATATGATACATTTACACATGGGGAGAATTTTTTTCCCCTTTCACGCATTCTTTGCCCGATTCCGGGAGGATTTATGTCCATTATCAAACAATTTTTAACATATTGCTTGTATCGTTGTGGTTGGAAGAAGACGGAAGAACCGTCCTTACCAGCACAAACACAAGAGTCTCCGTTGGAAAAGCCTATGATTGGCACGAACGGCCCGCTTCTTGCAGATATGCTGGTCATGAAAAAAGATGGTCGCGTCACAATCGTCGTCGATCATGAATTTGAGGACATTCCTGAATGGGTAGAATGGGACATTTCCCGTAATACTATAGGAATCGTTCAAATGGGTGGGGCTGTCGCGGAATTAAAAAGCGTGATTCCTCCAGAAAAAGTAGGTATGTTTCGGAATGCTAAAAATTTAGCCTTGGCAATCCGATTCGAAGGCAAAAACGTTGTTCATGGAGTCTATATGGTCGTCCGTGAATAACATCAACGGAGGACTATAACTATGAACTGTGAATTTTTTGGTGCAAGACGTTTAGAACATATCGCACAGGCTGCTGATGCAATAGCGGCAGGCGGCTTGACCGCCGGAGGGGTTGAGTTTAATCCGGCCGTGTCTGGTAGTGCAGGAGAGCCAGCGGTTTCTTCTCCAGAGACACGAAGACCGCACACTATTAAGCCAACCCATTAAGGTCTGATTGCTCTGACATGACGGATCTCAGCGACACAAAAAATTTATCAGGTCTTGAGAGTCCTTATCTGGCAGGAATAGCGGCGTCTCTATACAAAAAGAGCATGCTAAGGGATTTGGCTCTTTTTATGGCGAACACGCAAAGTTCTGGAGAGCTTCGGGTTCTAAGTGCTGCTTATAACCCGAATTTAATCGCAATGATTCCTCAAACAAAAGAAAACCCGCATTTGCTGGCCAGTGTATCAGCGCAAACAATGCTGGATGCGTTTGCACAAGGCGGAAATTCTATTATCGGAAAATTTGGCTCTTTGGCTAAAGTTTTAAAATGGGATGAAGGGCAATTCGATTGCTTGCATCAGATATTCAATGCAGGAATATCGGCGGCATTACAAGCCGCCCCCAAAGATGACCCGTTTTATACAACAAATATAAGATTTGGGGCTGTACCAGATAACTCGTAAAAGTGTTATAAGGTATGGTCATGAGAAAGAG
>ERZ761609.312-NODE-312-length-61131-cov-57.696116_pt1 | contig 61131 bp, 57 predicted proteins | sample MGYA00511163_ERZ761609 | MGnify/ENA primary metagenome ERZ761609 (study PRJEB28899, sample SAMN02445070) | bioreactor sludge metagenome | biome: EBPR sludge | place: Australia: Brisbane, Thorneside Wastewater Treatment Plant | collected 2011-12-16 ... | reverse complement strand
AGGGGCGCGGGGATGCGGGTAGACCAGCCGCCGAGGAGCGTCCGCCAGGGCGCCCGGGCCGGCGCGGGCTTACCTGCCGGCCGGCTGTCAAGAGCGAGCAGGACCGCCCAGATGTGCTTGCAAACTCCGTAGTCGGCCCACGCCGGACAGTCGCACTCGCAGGAGAGTTCCAGTTCGCCCCAACTGACGTCGACTTCATAAATCTCACTGCCGCGGACAGTGGCGACAGCGGAGTCCGGGTATTGGGATGTAATTGTGACGCGCCGGTCGCGAAAATAGAACTCGCCCCGTTCACGCACGAAAGCAGGGAAGAGGGAGCGAAATCGCCGGGTCAGGCTCATCAGGGGCTCCCCCCATTGTAGCGGTCTATTTAGACTTGTCCGGATCGGCCGGACGCGCGGGCAATTTCTTCGGATTCGCCTGAATCCGCTTCAGCGCTTCCTGGACGCCGCGCTCCAACTGGGGATCACGGCCCTCGATCACGGATTTGGGGTCATTTTCGACCTCGATATCGGGGGCGACACCCTCGCCTTCGATGACCCAGCGGCCGTCTGCCGAAGCGAAGCCAAATTCAGGGACGTTGACGGTGCCGCCATCGATGAGGGTGCCGCGGTTGGTGATGCCAACAACGCCGCCCCAACTCCGCTTGCCGATGAGCGGGCCGAGTCCGGCTTCGCGGAACATGGCCGGGAAGATGTCGCCGTCGGAGGCGGAGGTTTCGCTGAGCAGGCAGACAAGGTGGCCGTGGATCAGGGCATCCGGGTAGGTGGTCAGGTCGTCGCTGGTCCGGCTGAAGCCGGTGGCGAGTAACTGCCGGCGGAAGCGTTCAATGAGCATCCGCGAGACATTGCCGCCGCCGTTGCCGCGGACGTCCACCACCATGCCTTCCTTGCGGGTTTGGTTGTAGAACCACTTATTGAATTCGCGAATGCCATTCCCGCCCATGTCGGGAATGTGGATATAGCCCAGACGTCCATTGGACAACCTGTCGACCATTTCCCGGTTGCGGGTGATGTTCTGGAGGTAGATCAGGTCGGTTTCGGAGGAAACCGGCTGGAAAGTCACCTGCCGGGCGCCCGCGGCGTTGGCCGTGCTGTTCACGGTCAGGGTGACGGCCCGGTTGGCCTTCCCGCGCAGGAGGCGGTAGGGGTTGATGGCGGCCGTCAGGTCTTCGCCGTCGATGGCGAGGACATAGTCGCCCGGCGCCACGTTGACGCCCACTTCGGTCAGCGGGGAGCGGTAGAGCGCCTCTTCATTGTGACCGCTGAAGATCTTCGCAATCCGGTAGCGGCCGGCGGCTTCATCGAGTTCGAAACGCGCGCCGGGCAGGGCGACCTGCGGGCGCGGCGGCGCCGCGAAATCGCCGCCGTCGATGTAAGCGTGACCCGCGTTCAACTCCGAGATCATCTCGCCGATGACGTAGTTCAGATCGGTCCGGTGGCCGAGGTATTCCAGCCAGGGTGCGTACTGGCGCCGGAGCGCCTCCCAATCGTAGCCGTGCATGTTCTTCACGTAGAAGAAGTCCCGGTAGCGCCGCCACACTTCGTTAAAGATCTGCTGCCATTCCTGCATGGGCACGCGCTCCATCTGCAGGTTGGCCGTGGACACGGTCTTCTTCCCCTGCGCGCCGTTCGGCGCGGCGTTGAGTAACTGGAACTGGCCTTGCGCGCGGACGAGCAGTTTCGAGCCGTCGTGGGAGATGGCGTAGCCCTGGTGGCCGTCCTGGAGCACCGTTTCCTTGCGATCCTTCAACGAGAAAATCACCAGAGCCGGCCGCCCGCCGGCCTGGCGTCCGTAGAAGAAGTCGCCGCCCCGGGAATACAACAGGTGCCCTTTGTTGGCCACGAGACCGCCATAATTACCCGCCGCGACCGGTACACGCGATGCCCGCAAGGCGATGCCCTCGTAGTCGATCTCGACGACAGTCTCCTTCTTTGGCTCGGGCTTCTTCTCTTCGGGCTTCTTCTCTTCCGTGATCGTGACTTCATCGGACTCAGGCGGGAAGGGATGTTTGGCGTCCTTCTTCAGGGCAAGCGCATAGATCTGTGTCGACTGCGTGAGGGCAAAATTGAACTCGTTGTTTCCGATCAGCGGGTGAAATTCGCGATCGGAGAGGTAATAGAGGTACTTGCCCTCCGGGTCCCAGGCAGGATTGTTGGCGGGAAACATTGGATCGGTGACGCGCCGGACCTGCCCGTCGGCCTCGCTCCAGATGTGGATGGCCCGGATGGGCGATTCGCCGGAGAGTGAGAACGCCAGGTGGCGGGAATCCGGCGCCCAGGTGAAGTCCTGCAACTGTCCGCGCTTCTCGTCGGCCACGAGTTTTTTCGACTTGTCGGCAACCGTCACCACGAAGAGACGGCCTTCCTTGTCCGAAAAGGCGATCTTTTTCGAGTCGGGCGACCAGAGCGGCCGGTAGCGCATCTCCTTGCCGTCCGTGGTCAATTGCACGGCCGGGCCGGAGCCGTCCTGGGGCACGATGTAGAGTTCTTCTTCACCCGAAATGTCGGAAATGTAAGCGATGTGCCGGCCGTCCGGCGACCAGTCGGGGAACTTTTCGTGTGCACCCGACGTGCGCGTCAGATTCCGCGGCACCCCTTTCTCGATGGGGGCCGTGAAAATCTCGCCACGCGCTACGAACAGGGCCCGTTCACCCTTGGGTGACAGGTCGAAGTTCGAAATCTGGCCGCCGACGTTCACCAGGGACGGCCGGGTGGCCAGACCGTCGGTCGGCACCGAAATGCGAATGCCCTCGCTGCGGCCGGAGCGAACGTCCAGGATTTGCAGTTCGCCGTTCATCTCGTAGACGATCCGCCCGCGGTCGCCCTTGGCGGGCCAGCGGACGTCCCATTGCGTGGACTTGGTGAGTGCGCGGGTGCGTTTCGATGCCGGGTCGAATTCGTACAGATTGAGCGTGTCCGACCGGTCGCTGGCGAAATAGAGTTTGTCGCCGATCCACATGGGATCGCGCTCGGTTCGTTTGGAGTTGTCGATGGGGGTCAGCGCGTTCGAAGCCAGGTCGAAGATGAAGAGATCCTGCGCCCAGCCGCCCTGATAGCGCTTCCAGGTGCGGAAATCGCGGAAAAGCGGGGAATAGAAGAGCTTTTTGCCGTCCGGAGAGTAATCGCCGGCGCCTGCGGTGGGCATGGGCAGGGCCTTGGGCAAACCGCCCGCGACCGGGACGGTGTAGAGGCGCGAATCACCGGTCGAGACTCCGTCTCGCAACGACCGGAACAGCACGGCCGTCCCGTCCGGCGTCCAGTCATAGACCTGGTTGTCATAGCCCCAGCGAGCGGGGAGCGGACCGCGGGCGGGGTAGAAGGTCAACTGTTTCGGGGCGCCGCCGGTGGAGGGAATCACGTAGACCTGCTCGTCGCCGTCGTACTGGCCGGTGAAAGCGATCCACTTGCCGTCGGGCGAAAACCGGGGAAACAACTCCTGGCCCGGGTGGGCGGTCAGACGGGTGGCGCCGCCGCCTTTGGCGGGGGCGGTCCACAGGTCGCCTCCATAGGTAAACACGACGGTATCGCCGTGGAGGTCGGGGAAGCGGAGGAGTCTCGTCTGGGCTTCGGCCGCCGGCAGGGTCAGCAGGGCGGCGCAAAGGAGTGAAAAAGCGGGGATACGCATACAGTTTTGGCCTTCGTAGCGCATCTTAACACGCGTTATTGTCCCGAAACTGCAAACTCTAGGGAGTGGTGAGGTCTTCGAGGCGGGTCAGCAGGACGAGGGCTTCGGCTGCCGAATCGCCGCACATGCCCGGAGAAGGCTGCAGGGATCCGCAGACCGCCGGCCGGCGCGGGTCGCCGAATAACTCGCAACGGAGATGGTGGTCGAGGTGGACGCACGGCACGCCGGCGGGCTTACCTCCGGGCATGCCGGGCAGGGGGGAGGAGATGGATGGGGCGATGCAGCAGGCGGCGCAGTGGGGCCGGCACTCCATCGGGTCAGTAGGGCTTGCGGAGCATCAGCACTTCATGCTGGCGCGGGTCGAGTCCGAGGGCGGCCAGTTGATCGAGGCACGCGGAGGGGGTGGAGGCGATGGCCTTGATCCGGCGCAGCGGAGTGGTGGCCGGGGAATACAATTCGACGGCTGCCCACTGACCGTGGAGGGCGTGCAGTTCGCCGATTTCGAGGGATTCGGGCGCGCGCCCGAGAAAGGATTGGGGATCGAGAGCGGTGGGCACGATTCCAGTCTGCACTTCTACTCGAAGCGCTGCAACTGGGTGACGACCATTTCGACGCCGTGGCGGCGGTACAACTCCACCAGACGCCGCATTTCGCCCGAGAGCGCGGGAGCGGAACGAGTGGGGACCCACACCTCGCCATTGTCGAACTCGACGGTGGCCAGGAAGGCGGAGACGGCGGCGATCTCGAGGCCGGCGCGGCCCGGACGGGCGAACCGGAGGACCCGGTCGCGGCTGATGAGGGCTTCCTGGCCGGGGGGAATCTCGATCTCGGCAGGGAGAGCGCCGGCGACGAACTGCCGTCCGTTGGTGTCCTGGACAATCCAGCCAATCTCGAGCGACCGGACTGTTCGCGCCGATCGGTTGGTGACTTCGATGCGCGGCATGCGCGCTTCTCCGGGCGCCACCCAGGCCGATCCGCGCATCAGTTGGACCGGCGCGCCGGGCAGCGCAAGGAAAGCGAAGGCGAGTTCCCGCGCCTCGGTCGGGGCGGCGGCGCGGGCGACGCGCATTTCCACGCCGGACTGTTCGGTGAGCCTGGTGGAGGCGAGCACCATCTCCTCCTGCAGGCGTTTCGGGCCGCCTTCGTTCAGTGCGGTCAGCAGCAGGCGGCGGTCCCGGCGGGCTTCGAGTTCCCAGGCCAGCAGCGAACGGCGGGATTTGAGGCGGTCGGGGCCATAAAAGGTCAGATCGTCAAACAACAGGCCGTCGAGCGAGACTTCCACCAGAGCGCCCCCGCCGCGGGAAAGCGGGCGCATCAGGCGGAGATCGATGCGCACCGAAAAAGTCTCGCCGGGTGCGGCATCGAGGCTGGGGACGGTGACTGAACCCTTGCCGCCGGGGGTCACTTCCTGAGCCAACACCTGGAGGGAGATGGCGCGAATCCGGCGCGGGCTTTCATTGCGGAGATGGAGGGTCGAGTGGAGGTCCACGACCAGGGCGCCGCCGCGGGCGGTGGCCTGGGATTGATCCCAGTTGGCGGAGGTGAGAGCGACCGGTGCGCCGGGAGGCAGCGAAACCTTGAAGGCGCGCTCGGGATCAAGCGCCGCCTGCTGGGCCGCGAGCGGTGCGGCAAGCGCGAGAATCGTCAGCCATCTACTCGTCATCGGCATGGAACACCCGGTGGATCGTCACCTGGCCGGTTTCGACATCGACATACTCGGCGCGCGCACTGCCGCCGAGGTCGACGGCGAGCGTGGCGTGCTCGGCGGCAGGGGGCAGGAGGGTGAGAGCGCCGCCGGTGTGCCGGACTTCCAGGCCGGATTCGAGAGCGGTCATGACCGGCGCAAGCGGGGGGGCGTCGGCAATCTGCCCCGGAGCCCGGGAGAGCGGCGGGTAACTGAGCAGCCAGACCAGCAGGACGACCAGAGTCAGAGAACCCAAAACGGCCGCGCCGGGGAGCCACGGGGAACTCAGAGACCAGTTCATGCGGCTGACGGCCGGGCGGGCCGGTTTCACCTCGGGGGCTGGCGCCGCTTCTGCTTCGGGGTCCACCGCCGGGCCGAAGGCGCTCTCGGCGATGGCACTCACGGTCAGGCCGAGATGAATGTTGGCGCGCATTTCGGACTCAAGGCGGTCCCAATCCAGGTCTGCCGGCAGGGTGGCGGCCTTTCGGGCCAAGTCCACGCGGACCGATGCAAGAGCGGCGAGATCTTCGCGGCACCGGGCGCAACGCCGGAGGTGGAAGCGTGCCCGCAGCGATTCAAGCAGCGGGAGGTCACCCCCGGCATGCAATGCGATGTGGTCGGGAGAAAGGTGCTTCATAACGCCGTCCTCCCCAGCAGTTTCTTGAACTTGGTGCGGGCGTTGGCGATGTGGGACCGGACCGTCGCCTTGCCGCAATTCATCCGCTCGGCGACCTCTTCGGCCGGGAGTCCCTCGACATCGCGCAGAACGAGGGCGATCCGCTCGCGGGGGGTCAGACAGGCCAGCAGGGCATTGAGGCGCTCATGCTGCTCACGGCGGAGCAGGCGCTCTTCGGGGTCGTCAAACTCCGAGTCAGAGATCGGCTCGGCGATGGAATCGAGGGCCGTCGCGGCGTAACGGCCGCGGCGGCGCAGAAAATCGAGGGCGGTATTGGTAGCGATGCGGGAGAGCCAGTGTGCGGCCTTGTCGAGATCTTTCAGTTGATCCTGGCGCTGGAGGGCCTTGATGAAGGCTTCCTGGGTCAGATCCTGGGCGTCGGAAACATCACCAACGATGCGGTAAATGATCAGGAAAACGCGCTTCAGGTGGGCCTGAACGAAGGAATTGCGGCGGGCCTGTTCGTCCGTGCTGTCCTGCCATTGCAGGTCGAGGTGGGGAGAATCGCTCATCGCCTCGAAGTTCGGCCGGGTTGTCGTCCAGGTGTGCGTCATCCTGCTATCAGGGAATGACGCGAACGCCTGTCTCCGCGTGCAAATCAATCGGCAAACGCGGAGCAAATCATCAGACCGCAAGGGGAATAAACCCGCGCGGCCCCCGTCACGGCGGTATGCTGTGATTGTATGCGACCTGTGGCCGTGGTGGGAACCGGAAAAACGCCGTTCGGGGCATTTCCTGACCGCGATATCCGCTCCCTGGCAGTGGAGTCGGTCGCTAAGTGTTTGGAAGACAGCGGCTTAACCGCTTCCGGGGTGGAGGCGTTCTATCTCGGAAATTTCGCCGGCCCCTCCTTTGTGGGGCAGAACCATCTGGCGCCATACATCGCGGCCGAGGCCGGAATCCGGGAGATACCCTGCACGCGGATCGAGGCGGCGTGCGCTTCGTCGGGTGCTGCCCTGTTCCAGGCGTGGGCGGCAGTGGCGGCAGGGGTGTACGACGTGGTGCTGGTCGCCGGGGTCGAGAAGATGACCTCGCAGACAACGCCGAGGGTGGCCGAAATCCTCGCCGGAGCGGGCGACATGGCGGGCGAAATGGCCGCTGGAGCGACCTTTCCTGCTCTGTTTGCCATGATTGCGAAGCGGCACATGCACGAATTTGGCACCACGCACGAGCAACTGGCACAGGTGGCGGTCAAGAATCACCACCACGGGGCGATGAATCCGATGGCGCACATGCGCAAGGAGATCACGCTCGAAAAGGCGCTCGCGGGCAAGGTGATCTGCGATCCGCTGACTGTCTTTGACTGTTCGCTCGTGAGCGACGGGGCGGCCTGCGTGGCGCTGGCGGCGCTGGACCGGGCGCGGGACTTCCGGGCTAAACCCTTGCGTGTGTTGGGGATCGCGCAGACTTCCGGTCCGGTTGCGCTGGACCGGAAAGAAACGATTACCTCGTTCGACGCGGTGCGGCGGGCGGGCGAGAAGGCGTATGAGATGGCTGGTGTGACGGCGGTGGACATCCAGTTCGCCGAGTTGCACGACTGTTTTACGATTGCCGAGATCATCGCCACGGAAGATCTGGGGTTCGTGGCGAAGGGCGAGGGTGGGCGCTACGCGGAGTCCGGCGCAACCTCGCTGGGGGGTGAGCGCCCGGTGAATGTTTCGGGCGGATTGAAATCGAAGGGTCACCCGGTGGGTGCGACGGGAGTGGCGCAGATCTGCGATCTGGCTGAGCAACTGCATGGCGCGGCGGGCGAGCGTCAGATTGCGGGGGCGAAACTGGGGTTGGCGCAGAATCTCGGCGGTTCGGGGGCGACGGCCGTGGTGACGATATTGGGCGCGGAATGAACAAGTTATGACCGGCACCGTCTATACCGAAACGACGATTTATTCACCCCCGGAAGCCTTCGCCGGCGAGGCTCCATACCAATTGGCCATCATCCACCTCGATTCCGGCATTCGCCTCACCGCCCGGATCCACGGCGATCCGGTCCGGATTGGCGACCGCGTTGCGCTGGACGAGGTTCACAACTCGATTCATTACTTCAGAAAGGCAAACCTTGAAGTTAGCCACGAGCATGACCCGCCTCGGGACTGAGACCGCGTTTGAGGTTTTGGTCCGCGCCCGCGCCCTGGAGGCGCAGGGCCGTGAAATCATTCACTTAGAGATCGGTGAGCCCGATTTCGACACCCCCCGCCACATTGTCGAGGCTGGGCAGGCCGCTCTCGGCTCGGGCTGGACCCACTATGGCCCGTCGCAGGGTCTGCCGGAGTTGCGCGAGTCCATCGCGGCTTATCTGAGCCGGACGCGCGGGATGGCGGCCGAGCCCGGGCGCGTTTGTGTTGTACCGGGCGGCAAGCCTATCATTTTCTATACTTTGCTTGCCTTGCTGGAGCCTGGCGACGAGGTGTTGTACCCGAACCCGTCGTTTCCGATCTACGAGTCGATGATCCGCTATTGCGGGGCGACGCCGGTGCCGGTGCCGCTGCCCGAAGAACGCGGATTCAGCTTCGATCTGGATGTTTTTCGCGCGAAGTTGAGCGATAAAACGCGCCTGGTGATCCTGAATTCGCCCGCGAACCCGACGGGCGGTGTGATGCCGCCGGAGGATATCGAAGAGATTGCCCGGTTGCTGGCGGATCGCGACGTGATCGTGCTGTCGGACGAAATCTACTCGCGAATGAGCTATTCGCGGCCGGCGGTGTCGATCGCGACCATGCCGGGGATGGCGGACAAGACGGTCATTCTGGACGGTTTTTCAAAGACTTACGCGATGACGGGCTGGCGGATCGGCTACGGGCATTTCCCGCAGTGGCTGGTGGACCCGGTCTGCAAGCTGATGGTGAACTCAAACTCCTGCACGGCCAGTTTTACGCAACGGGCGGCACTGGCGGCGCTGGACGGAGACCAAGGGCCCGCGGAGGCGATGATCGCCGAGTTCCGGCGGCGGCGTGATGTTTTCGTGGAGAGACTCAACGCGATTCCCGGTTTCCGGTGTGCGATGCCGGAGGGGGCGTTTTATGCCTTTCCGAACATCGAGGCGACTGGGTGGAAGTCGAAGCCGCTGGCCGACGCCCTGCTGGCGGAGGCGGGGGTGGCGTGCCTGTCGGGAACCGCCTTCGGAGCGTTCGGAGAGGGGTATCTGCGGCTCAGCTACGCCAACTCGATGGAGAATCTGGAAGCAGCTGCGGAGAAGATCGGTCAGTTCCTCTCAATGCGAAGATAATACAAACTTCATCCATTTGAGTGTATTTCCAGCCGCAGAAGTGGCCGGTAACATTAATTGTTACCGGCCACTTCGCGATTTGCCCCTGTGGTTTTCGCCTGATTTCTGTCTCACTCTTAGGGTAGCCCCCGCTTAAATGGGTGTATGAAGCCTGGATTCATTCTTATCGACGATAACGGGGTCATTCGAGGGGCAAACGAAGAGGGAAGAGACATCATCTTGGGGTTGCCGAGCCTCTTTCCAGAGCCGAAACAGGCCGATATGCTGGCATTGCGGCGACTGGTCGATGGAGAGGCGTCCGGGAGTCCCGAGTTGCCTGTAGAGATTTCCGTCGATCTGTTAACTGACGGGCTGATGGAGGCGCCGCAGGTGCTGTTGACTGTGCGCGCGAAGTGGGCAGTGGCGGAGCGCAGGCGACGGATCCTGGTGGACCGGTACCGAATGACCGCTGCGGAGGTCCGGTTGGCGGAACTGCTCATGGACGGGCTGACGCCCACTGCGGCGTCGGAGAAACTGGAAATTTCGATTCACACCGTCCGAACGTACCTGAAGCGGCTCTACAACAAAGTAGGTGTTCGGGCGCAAGCGGGTTTGGTGCGGGCGCTGCTGAAGGCCGAGCAGGAGTAAGCGCGGTGGGTCAGGAGCCAAAGCAGAGCAGGCGGCCATCCTGGGTGGCGACGACAATCCGGCCCTGGCTGAGTGCGGGTGATGCAGAGATGGGGGCGCCGGCCTCGAATTCAAACAGTTTCTTGCCTGATTTGAGGTCCAGGACATAGAACCGGCCGTCGCCGCCGCCGATGTAGACCCGGCCGGAGGAGACGAGCGGGGAACCCTCGACGCGGGCGCGGGTGGAGAACTGCCAGACGGGTTTCCCGGTGTTTCGATCGAGGGCATGGATCATCTTGTCGCGCCCGCCGACCACGGCGAGGCCGGGGGGCAGAGCAGCGGAGGAGATGAAGGGGAACTTCCGGACGGGGTGTTCGTAGCGCCAGAGGACTTTGCGGGCGGCGAGGTCGATGGCGAGGACTTCGTTGTCGTAGGTGGCGACGAAAGCGCGCTGGCCGCCAATGGCGGGCGAGGCGGCGGTATAACTGCCAATCCGGATCTCGACGGCCTGCTTGCCGTCGGCCACGCGGATGCCGCGGAGGGAACCGTCGCAGCCGGCGATGTAGGCGATGCCGTCGACGATGGCGGCGGTGGAATGGACTTGCCCCTCGGTCTTGAAGGCCCAGGCGAGTTTGCCGGAGGCGGCATCGACCGCGTGGAGGGCGCCATCGTAGGAGCCGATCAGAACTTTGCCGCCGGAGACGACCGGGGAGGCTTTGATCTCGCCGGAGGTCGTGTAGGACCAAAGCTTCTTGCCGGAGGCGGCATCGACGGCATGGAGGGCGCCTTCGAGGTCGCCGATGAACACGCGTCCGGAAGCAACGGCCGGGGAGGATTCGCCGATCGACTCGCCGAGTTTGGTCTTCCAGCGGGATTTGCCGGTGCTGAGGTCGACGGCATGGAGTTCGCCCGCTTCGGTGCCGAAGTAGATGACGCCGGCGGCGATGGAGGGGGAGGAGAGGATGGCGTCGGGGTTCTGCCAGGTCCAAACGAGCTTGGGGTTCGCCGGGGCCGGGGCGGTGGTGGTGCCGTTCAGGGCGGGGTCGCCTCGGAATTGGGGCCAATCCTGAGCGGCGAGAGGGGGGGTGACGGCGAGGGCGAGGGTCCAGATCAGAAGGCGCATTGGTAGATCTCCAGGGCGGCCTCGGCATCGAAGGGCCGGGGGTTGTGATGGCCGGTCCACTGCGTGGCGGCGAGGGAGGCGAGCAGCGGGAGGTCAGTCTGCGGGACTTGGAGGTCGCGGAGACTGGAGGGCAGGCCCGCGGCGGTGATGAAGTCCAAGAGGCGCCGGTCGAGATCGGGGTCGAGGTCGTGGTAGCGATCGGCGAGCAGGGTGGCGTTGAAGCGGACGACGTGGGGCAGGACGGCGGCGAGGGCGTGGGCGTGGACGGTACCGTAGCGCTGGGAGAGCGGGTTGGCGCAGGCATGGGCGGCGCCCAGCATGGAGTGCTCGATGGCCCAGCCGGCGAGGAAGGCGCCCCACTGCATGTCGGCGATGGTGTCCACCTCTTCTGGATGCGCGAGAGCGCGTTCGAAGTTTCCGGAAAGCAGGCGCCAGGCCTCGCGGGCGAGCATTGAGCTGAAGTCGTTGCGCTTGGTGGTGACCCAGGTTTCGACGGCGTGGGCGAGGGCGTCGAAGCCGGAGGCGGCGCGGACGGACCGGGGCTGGGTGAGGGCGATTTCGGGATCGAGAATGACGGTGCGGGCCGCGAGTCCGGGGGCGCCACAGGCCATTTTTGCGTGGGTTTCGGCGTCGGCGACGACGCAGTAGGACTGCGCTTCGCTGCCGGTTCCGGTGGTGGAGGGAATGAGAATCAGCGGGAGAAGCGGGTTCGGGGCGCGGCCATAGCCTTTGTAGTCGCGCATCCGGCCGCCGTTGGTGAGCAGGAGGTTGGCGGCTTTGGCCATGTCCATGGCGCTACCTCCGCCGAGGCCGATCAGGAGGTCGGGTTGGAGGGGGGCGGCGGTGGCGCGGAGGGCTTCGGCGTGGGAGGAGTCGGGGTTGGCGTGGTGGCCGGCGTAGAGTTCGGCGGCGATGCCGGCCTGGGCGAGGGAGCGGAGAGCGGCCTGGGCGTGGCCGAGATCGACGAGGGGGGGATCGGTGACGAGGAGGGCGCGCTTGGGGTGGAGGGCGCGGGCGGCGTCGCCGAGTTCAGCGAGGCGCCCCGGGCCATTGAGGACGCGGCTGCGGGCTTCGAAGGTGAAACGGGTCATGGCGGGAGAGCGGGGATCTGCCTTGATTGTAGCGGGCGGGGGTGGATCAAGCCCGGTATCGGGCCGGACGGGGCGCGCGCGGACAGTTCGCAGCGAATATAATTCTGTGGCAGGCCGCCGGGAAGTACATTGTGCGTGTGCATTTAACAGTTTTCGCCAGTCTGGCCGGGATTGTGGCGTTCTGTGGGCTGGGGTTCCCGGCCGTGGCCGCGCAGTCCCGGGAGGTTTCCGAAGTTGTGGACAAGGCGCGTGCCGCGCCGCCGGAGGTGCTGGCGGATCTCTTCCTCGGCCTGTTGGAGAGCGGGCGGGTGACCGACAAGGCGCTGCGGGCCGAGATGATGGAGGAACTGTGGACCGCCACGTTCCGGCTCGCCGCACCCGCACCGGGGATTGTGGTGCATCCCTCAGGTTCACCGCCGACTGCCGATGAAGATCCGCTCAACATGACGGGGGGATTTCGGGTGGACCGCCTGACTACGCGTGCTCGCACTCTCCGGCTGATGCTGGACAAGGAGCCCGGACGGGCCCGGGAGGCGTTCGTCCAATGGGAGCCGTTCGAGTTTCCGGTCGAGGATTGCGGGGTGCCTGTGCTGCCCGATGTGACGGGGTACTACGACCTGGCACGGGTCGTGTTCGAACGCGGGTTCACGGAGGAACAGCGCAAGGAAGCCCGCCACGAGCAGTTTCTGGAGGAGATCCTGCTGCGGTTGAATTCCCCGCTGCAACTCGCCGCTGCCGCCGCACTGCTGACGGATTCGCGGCTGACTGTCGATCAACGGCGCAGCTTTGCGGGACTATATGCAGAAAGGCTGGGCGCGATTCGGGGCGGCGACCGAGCATTCCACATCGCGGTCCGGCGCCAGGGCTTGATGACCCGGGTCCGGGCGTTGATCGAGCAGATGGAAGCTCGCGAGCCGGCGGCGCACGCGCTTGCCTTCGCCTTGCGGTCATTTCTCGCCGCGCATCTGGAGGCGCCGCGCTGCGCCGATATCGTGGAACTCGAAGAGAACTTCCGCCAGTTTCGCGAGGACACGGACGGCCTCAAGAAACTGCGCGACGATCCCAAGATCCAAGTGAACATCCGCGAGGACCCCTCCCACGATTTCAATCAAATCGTGTTGCCGGCGCTGGCGGCGCGCGGATTCACGCTCGATCCGCTGCCGTTGCTGATCGAGGCGGAAAAGGTGGTGGAGGCGCCAAGGGATGAAGATGAGCGGCCTGCCACTTCAGCTGCTTTCCAGGAACGGTATTGGCAACTGGTGAAGACCCGGCCCGGGCGGGCCGGTGGAACTGAGACCGACTCAGTTGCGCAATGGCGCAGCGAGTTCGATGAGTTGCTGGCACTGGCGGCCACGGAGGCGAGTGGGAAGGACGCGACGCCACTCGCGGCTTTCCAGGCAATCCGCGGCGTGTACGCCGGACTGGCGGATCTGGCGCTGGACGCCGGGCAGGCGGAGGCGGCCGCGGGGCGCTGGGTCGAGTTCATCAGCGGTTCCGGCGTGCAACACAGCCACGCCGGGCACTGGTTTGCGGCGGTGAAGCATCTGGTGCAACGCAGCCGTCCGTTGGCCCAGGCTGCGAGCGAGGATGTGGAGGCGCGCGTCGCCAAAGGGATGTCGATTCCGGGCACCAATCCACTGGTGCCCGAGGCGCTGCGGCGGCGCCTGGTTGAGGCACAGCACCCCGTGGTAGCACTCTATGGCTGGGTGGAACAGGTCTTTCCCGAGCAGCGGAAGGACTGGCGGTGACGCGGGAGGGCTCGTGGCGCGCCCGGATCCCGGCTGGCGTGGGATACAATGCACGCGATGCCGATGCGCCCGAATGTTGTTCTTCTGATGCCGGATGACCTGGGGTATCAGGACCTCGGCTGCACGGGTTCGGACTATTTGCGGACGCCGCACATTGATTCGCTCGCGCTCACGGGCGTGCGCTTCTCGAACTGGTATGCCAATGCGGCGATGTGCGCGCCTTCCCGCGCGGCGCTGCTGACGGGCCGCTACCCGCACCGCTGCGGCGTGCCCGGCAATGGTCCGCCGCTGCCCCCGCGTGAGCGGGCGTTGCCGGCGCTCTTCAAGACGGCGGGATACCGGACGAGCCTGGTGGGCAAGTGGCACCTGGGAAACACGCCGGAGACGGTGCCCAACGCGCACGGGTTCGACGAGTTCACCGGGTTTCACCTCGGCTGCATCGACTATTTCTCACATCGCAATTATTGGGGTGAGCCCAACCGCGTCAACTTTCACGATTTCTGGAGGAATCGTGAGGAATACTTCGCCGATGGCGAATATCTGACCGATATTCAGGAGCGCGAGGCCGTCAACTTCATCCGCCGCCAGCCTTCGGAGCAGCCCTTTTTCCTCTCGGTGCTCTTTGGCGCGCCGCATTACCCGATGCACGCGCCGGAGGCCGACATCCGCCCCTTTCAGCATCTGGACGTCGAGCGCCGAGTGCGCGCGGGGATGATCAAGTCGATGGACGACGCCATCGGGGCGATTCTTCATGAACTGGGCCGCCGGAACCTGCGCGAGAACACGATCGTGGCGTTTCTCTCCGACAACGGGGCGACGCGTGAGCCACGCGCGGGACTGAACCAGAAGTCGCCCACGACGGGCTTCAACGCGCCGTTCCGTGGATTCAAGTTCAGCCATTTCGACGGCGGGATCCATGTGCCGGCGCTGCTTTCGTGGCCCGCTAGCCTGCCCGCGGGCGAGGTGAACGCGGGTCTGGCATCGCATCTCGACCTGCTGCCGACGCTCTGCGCCGCGAGCGGAATCGCGCCGCCCACTGATCGCACAATCGATGGTCACAACCTGCTGCCGATGATCCGCGAGAAGGCTCCGTCGCCGACGCGCGCGCTGTTCTGGGCCGACGGGCGCGGACAGGGGGCGGTCCGGCAGGGTGACTGGAAACTGGTCATCAATGGTTCCGATTTCGACTATGCCCAGGGGAAACAATACACGCCTTTGCAGGGTGAAGATGCCCGATTTTTGTCCAATCTCGAAAATGATCCCGGTGAAGGCCGCAACGTTTCCGGGCAGTATCCGGCCCGCGTCCACGAACTGGAGACTCTCTGGAAGGAGTGGCGCGCGCATGTGGAGAAGCCTTAGTCTGCTGCTGGTGCTGGTCACCGCGCCGCTGGCGGCCGTCGAATACAACGTGTATTCGCCCGAGGAACTGGTCCATGTGTTGGTGAAGCGGGACAACGGCAAGCTGACTTATGCGGTGAACTACGGCCGGCGGCCGATGGTGCTGGACTCGGCGCTGGAGCTGGATGGTTGGGAGCCCGGCCGGTTTCTCAACAGCGCGGAACGCTCGTCGCTGGCCGTCTGGCGTCCGGTGTATGGCGAACGCGCGTCGATTCCCGACAACTTTCGTGAGCTCACGCTGCGTTTCGAGCGGCTCAGCGTGGTGATTCGCGCCTACGAAGAGGGGGTGGCGTTCCGGTATCGCCTGGAAGGGCAGGGGCGTTTTGAACTGGCGGGCGAGCAGACCGAGTTCCGCTTTCCGCCCGGCGCTATGGCATGGCAGGAGCATGGCACCGAAGGCGAGTATTTCCGGGTGCCCGCGGCGCGGCTGAAGGATCAATGCGAGCGGCCGCTGACCGTGGACCCGGGCAACGGGCTGTGGGTTTCGCTTGCCGAAGCGGGGCAGACGAACTACCCGCGAATGCTGCTCGGGGCGCGGAACGAGGCGGTCGTCACTCAACTCGACGGCGAAGTGCGGGGCACACTGCCGTTTGAGACACCGTGGCGGGTGCTGGTGCTGGGCCGCCGCCCGGGGGATCTGCTCGAGCGGAACTACCTGCTTCTGAACCTGAGCCGGCCGCAGGTGCTGACGGCCACGGCGTGGATCAAGCCCGGCAAGGTGATCCGCGAGGTGACGCTGTCGACGAAGGGCGGGAAAGCGGCTGTCGATTTCGCGGCGGCCAACGGCTTGCAGTACATCGAATACGACGCGGGCTGGTATGGCCACGAATACGACGACGAGGCCGACGCGCGGACGGTCTCGCCCGACCCGAAGCGGATTGCCAGCATCCCGGACCATGGCGGGCTGGACCTGCCGGAGGTGATCCGCTACGCGAAGCAGAAGGGGATCGGGGTGATCCTGTATGTGAACCGCCGCCAGTTGGAGGCGCGGATGGACGAACTGTTCCCGCTGTTTCGCAAGTGGGGCGTGGCGGGCGTCAAGTTCGGCTTCGTGAACGTGAAGGGCCAGGAGTGGGCGGAGTGGTTGACGGAGGCGATTCGCAAGGCAGCCGCGCAGCAGTTGATGGTGGATGTCCACGACAGTTACCGGCCGAGCGGACTCACGCGCACGTTCCCCAATCTGATGACCGTGGAGGGTGTGCGCGGCAACGAGCACATGCCCACGGCAACGCACAACACCACGCTGCCGTTCACGCGCGCGGTGGCGGGTTCACTGGATTACACGATCTGCTGGATGACCGAACGCCTGAAGACCACCTGGGGCCACCAGTTGGCGCAACTGGTGGTGCACCATAGTCCCTGGAATTTCGTGTTCTGGTACGACCGGCCGGACCAGATCATCGAATCGCCGGGGCTTGAGTTCTTCGCAATTGTCCCGACTACCTGGGACGAGACACGCGTGCTGGCCGGGGCGATTGGAACCCACGCGGTGGTGGCGCGGCGCAAGGGGCGGGAGTGGTTCATCGGCGCGATCACGAATGAAGAGCCACGGACGGTGGAACTGCGGCTCGGCATGCTGGATCTGTACGTGCGGTACGAGTTGAAGACCTGGTGTGACGGGGAGGGTGCGCGGGACGTGCGCGTGGTGGCGTCGGAAGTGAAAGAGGGCGAGACAGTGCAACTCCGTCTCGCCCCCTCGGGTGGCTGCGCGGCACGGCTGAAGCCGCTTTAGCCGCGGATCGATTTGAGCAGTTCGACGTCCTTCTTAAGCGCTTCCCAGCGTTGGGCTTCGCCGTGGACGCCGGATTCGATGCAGATCGGGCCGGTGTAGCCGGTTTCCTTGAGCGCGGCGAAGAATTTCGGGATGTTGACCGAACCTTCGCCGAGCGGGCGCTCGGTGCCGAGCGAGCCAGGCTTGTTGGCGTCGGGCCAGTCGCCGTCCTTGCCGTGGACGCTGATGACGTGGGGCCGCAGCAGCTTGAAGGCTTCGATCGGTTCGCCCGAACCATAGAGGATCATGTTGGCGGGATCGAAGTTGATCTTGACGTTCGAGCGGTCCACGTCCTTGAAGAACTCGAGCAACTGGGCGGCGGGTTCCTGACCGGTTTCGAGGCAGTAGGTCATGCCGAAGGTGGCGGCGTAGTCGGCGATGCGGCGGACCATGTCGCGGACATCGATGTAGTCCGGGTGGCTGGTGTCGTGGGGGATGTAGCCGACGTGACAGCCGAAGCTCTTCACGCCGAGCGCCGCGCCGAGTTCGATCACCTCGCGCGTGCGTACTTCGCGCGCGGCGCGGGTGGCCGTGGGGATGAAGCCGACGGTTCGTTCGACGGTGGGAATGTCGGCGTAGTTCTCGCCTTCGTACGCGGCGAAGACGGTGAACAGGTGGAAATCGGCCTCGGCGAGGGCGGCTTTCCAGGCGGCGGTGGTTTCGGCGCCGAGCTTGACGGTGCCGTCGATGGCGAGTTGGCCGCTGGTGACGCCGGTCTTGAGGACATTGGCGAGAGTGGCGCGGGCATCGGGTTCGGCCCAGAAAAACAGGCCGATTTCAAGGTCTTTTACAGCAGGCATGGAACAGGTTCTCCTTTTTTGTCACGGGCGGCGGCGGCCAGGCGGGCCAGTTCCACCGCGGCGGCCGACGACTCGGGCGTGCAGCGCGCGGGCGCCTGTCCGGTCCGGCAGCATTCCACGAAGTATTCGATTTCAGCTTGATAGCCGTCTTTCTCGCTCAGGACGCACTCTTCGGCGGAGCCGTCATTGCCATACCATTTCACGGGGCGGCCTTCGGAGGAATAGTCGATCACGCCGTTGTCGCCCACGACGGTGTACTCCATCGAGAACGGGTAGGCCTTGGGGTGGTGCCAGCCGCCGGTGACGGTGACGGAGCCCAGCCCCGGATAGAGGAACTGGGCGGTGATCATGTCGATGCCGCGCTCGAGGTTCTCTTCGCCCCAGGCCATCACCGCGTCCGGCTTGCCGAAGCAGACCAGCATCATGTCGATGTCGTGGATCAGCAGGTCGAAGACGCCGCCGCCGGAGAGGGTCTTGTTGGTGAGCCAGGCCGACCAGCCCGGCGCGGCGCAGCGGCGGCGGAAGGTGGCATGGTGGACGCGACCCAGTTTGCCGGACTCCACGGCGTCGATCAGTGCCATGTACGCGGGAAAGAACCGGAGGACCTGCGCCGACATGAGCACCTTGCCGGCCGCTTTGGCCGCGTCGATCATCTCGCGCGTCTGGGTCGAGTCGAGGGCCATGGGCTTCTCGACGAGCACGTGCTTGCCGTGCTTGAGGGCTTCGATCGCGACGGGGGCGTGCAGGTGGGTGGGCAGGCAGAGGTCCACTGAGTCGATGCCCTCGGCGCGCACGCAGTCCATTGATTCGCTGAACTTGCGCGCGCTGCCGAAGTCGAAGCTTTCGCCGCCCGTGCCGAGGTTGCCTTGAATGGCGGAGAGGTCGCCGGAGAGGGCTTTCGGGTCGTCCGAAGCCACGGCGGCGATTTCCACGCCGGGAATATTTCTGTAGGCCTTCAAGTGAGTGAGGCCCATGAATCCGAGTCCAACAACACCGATACGCATAGCTGTGGACATGGTAACAAAGGAGACATGGATCTCTTTCGAGTCGCGACACTGCAAATGGAATCGACGCCCGGCGACAAGGCCGCGAACCTGGCGAAGATCGACGCCTTCGCTGCCCGGGCCGCGCGCCAGGGCGCGAGGTTGATGCTGGCGCCTGAGTGTTCGGTGACCGGCTACTGGTGGCTGCGCAACCTGCCCCACGACGACTTCGCCGCGCTGGCCGAACCGGTCCCGGACGGCCCCACGACGCAGGCGCTCCTTGAAATGTCGCGCCGCCATGGCCTCTCGATCGGCGCGGGCTTCATCGAACTCGGCGCGGACGGCAAGCTCTACAAGCCCTACGTGGTGGCGATGCCGGACGGGCGCTGGGCCGCGCACCGCAAACTCCACGCGTTCGTCCATCCGAGCCTGACTTGCGGCGACAGCTACACTGTTTTCGATCTGCCCGAAGGTGTGAAGGCGGGCATTCTGATCTGCTACGACTGCAACCTCGTCGAGAATGTCCGGATCACCGCGCTGATGGGCGCGCAGGTGTTGCTGGCCCCGCATCAGACCGGCGGTTGCCGCGGCACGAACCCGCATCAGATGGGCGTGATCGACGCCGCGCTCTGGCACAACCGCCACGCCGATCCTGAGGCGATCGAACGCGAAATCCTCGGCGACAAGGGGCGTGGCTGGCTGATGCGCTGGCTGCCGTCGCGCGCGCACGATAACGGAATCTTCCTCGTCTTCTCGAATGGCATCGGTGTCGATGATGACGAGATCCGGACTGGCAACGCGATGATCCTGGATCCGTACGGGCGCATCCTGGCGGAGTCACTGGAGGCCGACGAGGATCTGGTGATCGCGGACCTCGACCTCTCGCTGCTTCAGCAGGCCACCGGGCGTCGCTGGCGTCGTTCCCGCCGGCCGGAGTTGTACGGGCGGCTCTGCCAGGCGACCGGCGACGAGCGGCCCACCCGTGAACTCAAGTTCGAAGAGTGATATATTTCATTGATATGCCGCAAGGACCAGCAGCGCGAGTTGGGGATAACGTTGCCCACCCTCTGCCTCCGGTGCTCAGCCCCGGACCGGGCAGCATGAACGTCATGATCGGGATGCGCCCAGCCTGGCGCGGCATCCCCCTGGCCGCGGTCGCCGGACTGCAGGCCGCCAAGACTGCTTCCGACACGACGATCAAGGTCGCCGAAGCCGCCACCGCGGCTGCGGCGGGCACACCCGGCGCGCCCGTCGCGAAGGCAGCCGAGGAAACGGCCAAGGCCGCCGCCGCCGCCGCCATGGGCAGCATGATCAGCGGTCTGGCAGGCGGGATGTCCGACATTCACATGTGCGCGACGCCGCTGCCGATTCCGCCCCACGGGCCCGGGGTAGTGATCGATGGCAGCGCGACGGTGCTGATCAACAATATGCCAGCCTGCCGGTTGGGCGACACGGTTCTCGAGGCAGTCGGCCCACCGAACAAGATCGTGATGGGCGAGATGACCGTCATTATCGGCGGTTAAAACACCACAAATTGAGTCCAGAAGCCGCTCACGGGCGGCTTTTTCGCGCTTCCAGACAGCGCGCCGGACGGATCCTGCACATTGGCGGTACACTGGCTGCGAAAGCGATGCTGAAAACCGGGTTCTTCCTTCTTTTTGCCGCCTCCCTGGCTGCGCAGACCTTCCAGGCGGGCGCGGCGCGGCGCGAGATCACCCCGCGTGAACCCGTCCCGATGTGGGGCTATGGCGACCGCCACGACGCCCTCTCCCAAGGCACGCTCGACCCGCTGTACGCCGATGCCCTCGTGATCGACGCGGGCGGGGAGAAACTCGCGATTGTGGGCCTCGACCTCGGCCGCGCACCTGCCGAGCCCTCGCTATTGCGCATCCGCTCGCGGATTCGCAAGGAGACCGGCATTGAGCACTCGTTCATTTCCGGCTCACACACCCACCACGGACCTGTGCTCGAGTTCACGGACATGGACGGCAAAGGCAAGGGCAAATTTGACGCCGCCTTGCGCTACTACCGCGAAATGGAAAGCGCCATCGCCGAAGCCGTGATTGAAGCGAACCAGCGTCTTCAGCCTGTGCGGATGGCCGCCGGAGCGGTCGAACTCGACGGCTACAACGCCAACCGCCACTCAAAAATCGAGCCCAAGCCGCGTGACCGCCAAATGACCGTGCTCCGGTTGGACACCCTGCAGGGGCGGCCTTTGGCCGTGCTGGTGAACTGGGCGGCGCATCCGACATCCATCCCCTCCAGAACTCTCAAGTTCTCCGCCGACTACGTCGGGGCGCTGAAGCGAAAGGTCTCCGAGGCAATGGGCGCGGCGCCGGTCTTCATTCAGGGGGCCGCCGGCGACTTGCGCACCGACCGCGCCGGCCGGGACTTCGCCGTTTACGGCGAAGCGCTTGGCACCGAGGCCGTCAAACTCGCCCTCTCACTCACTCCGGTCCCTGTCGACAAGCCCGGACTGCTCGTCCGCGAGGACCGGATGCGCTTCGCCCCGCGGACCGACCTCAGGAACCCGCTCGTCCGGATGATCTACGAGAAAGCCTTCTTCCCGGAACTCGTCCGGCACTACGAAGATGAATACGCCGATGGCGTCCGCCCCTGGCTGACCGTCGCGCTGCTGAACGGCGAGATCGGCTTCGTGGGCGCCTCGGGCGAGTTCTTCTCGAATCACGCGGTCCGCCTCCGGGAACGCGCGCGTCTCAAGACGCTTTTCTTCTTCGGCTACTGCAATGGATACCACCAGTATTTCCCGACCATCGAGGGCGCCGTCGAAGGCGGCTACGGAGCCGACGCGCAAGTAGCTATCGCCGAAGTCGGCGCCGGGGAACAAATGATGGACCGCGCGCTGGTCTGGCTCTACGAAATGCGGGGAAGGCTCCCGGCTGCCCCCGCCGCCGGGAGCGGCGCCGCGCGCTAATTCACTTCAAGGAGTTCGCGGCTGGGCAGCTTGGGAAACTTCGCATGGGGCTCGGACTGGTACCAGTACACCACTGAAGCGATGTCGTCCTGCAGCGGCAGATACTCGCCCTGCGAGTTGGCCTTCCAGCCCAGCGCCTGGATCGTCACCCGCAAATCTTTCTTGAATCGGACCGGGTCGGTGATGTGCCAGCGGTACATCCCGAACCGCTGCTGGGAAGCGTAGACGCCGTCGGGCTTGATCACCTGGTGCAATCCCGCGTACGCCGTGCTGAACTCCTGATACTGGCGCGTCACCCGGTTCTCGAAATTGTACGAACCGCAGAAATAGTCCTCCGTGCCCGTGCCTGCGATCGTCGGGAACTCCTTGTCACCATCCATGTAGAACTTGATCTCTCCCTCGCCCCACCAGCCACGGTTGTTCACCCCCCAGGCCATGTACGTTCCGACATAGTGACCCGCGCCCTGGATGCCGTCCACGAGCGTGTACACATCCTTGAACTTGAGCGGATTCACGCGGCGGAACTGGGCGTGAAAATAGGCGGCATCCGCCGGAACTTCCGTCAGCGTGTAATCGATCTGGTAGTAGAGCACCATGTCCTTGTCATCGAGGTTTTCCATGGTGATCCGCGCCTTCTTGCGGAACGGCATCAGCCAGTAGGAATTGAACGCGCTGCCGGGATTCACCGTCACCGCCAGCGAGTTCAGATGGGCATACTGTCCCCAGCCCATCCCGAAGAAGTCACCGACCGGCACCTCGACCGAGGGTTCGGCCTCGCCATCCCAATACATCCGGAGGATGGACGTGCGCCAGTGGCCCGTTGGCGTCATCCAGATGTGTTGAATCGCCCCCGAACCGTCGATTTCCGCCAGCGTGAACGTCTCTCCGCCCTTGATGCGGACGCTCGGGCTGATCTTCCAGCCCTGGCCGAGGTTGCGGGCGGCGTTTTTGCCGGTACCCTCGGTCGCCATCCCGCCGCGGCCTTTCGCGCCCGTGAAATTCTCGGGACTGATCGATCGTGTCTCGGCGCTGGACAGGCGGTGCAGGTTGTGCAGACCGGTTTCGAGGCCGTTGAACGGAGGTGGCGCCTGCGCAAACAGGATCACCGGAACGGCGAAGGCGAAGACAAGCGGAACACGAATGGACATGAATTGGCTCCTGGTGGCAATGGCCGCGGCCATTGTATCAGGAGGAGCCGCTCTGTCCTTCTTGGACGCCGGCGGACTGAACGGCTCAGCCCCCGATGAAGGACTCGTAGTCCCCGGCGGACAAAAGCGCTTCGACTTCGGCCGGGTTTGTCAGGCGAACCTTGACCAGCCAGGCGTCGCCGTGCGGGTCGGCATTCAGGGATTCGGGGGCGTCCGCCAGCGCCGGGTTCACTTCCAGTACCTCGCCGCCAACCGGCGAGTAAATGTCGGAAACAGCCTTGACGCTCTCCACTGAGCCGAAGGTGTCGCCGGGGGCGAGTTTCAGGCCGGGCTTGGGGAGGTCGACATAGACAATGTCGCCAAGCTCCTTTTGGGCATGGAGGGTGATGCCGATGGTCGCGGTGTCGCCCTCGACGGAGACCCATTCGTGTTCCTTGGTGTAGCGGTAGGTATCGGGGTAGTTGCTCATTTCGATCGCTTGTAAAAAGGAGTGGGGATGGTAACGGCCGCCACGGGGCGGTCGCGAATCATGACCTCAATCGCGCGGCCCGGTTCGGCCGCCGCTGCCGGCAAAAAACAGAGTCCGATGTTCTTGTTCAGCGTCGGAGACGGTCCGCCCGAAGTGACCCATCCAGCGGACTGTCCGTCAAGCCGGACCTCGTAACCATCGCGGCCGATACCGCGGTCCGTCATTTCGAAGCCCGTCAATTTGCGCTGAATGCCGGTTTCGCGCTGCTTTTCCAGCGCAGCCCGGCCGACGAAATCGCCCTTATCGAACTTGACGATCCAGCTCAGTCCTGCTTCGAGTGGCGTGATCGAGGCGTCGATCTCGTGCCCGTACAGCGCCATGCCGGCTTCGAGGCGCAAAGTGTTGCGCGCACCGAGGCCACAAGGCTGGATGCCGTGGCCGGCGCCGGCGCCCAGCAACGCCCGCCAAAGTGGTTCGGCGTGTTCCGGGGTCACATACAACTCGAAGCCGTCCTCGCCCGTGTAACCCGTGCGTGCCACGCGTGCGGGATACCCAGCCGCTTCCGTGTCGGTGAACCAGTAGTACCGCAGCGAAGAGACGTCCGCGACTGTCACCCGGTTGACCACCGGCAGCGCCGCGGGTCCCTGCACCGCGATCTGCGCCAACCGTGGACCCGCGTTCTCCACCTCGCAGTCAAAACGATTGTGCTCGACGATGTGCGCGTAGTCTTTGTCCTGGTTCGACGCGTTCACGCAGAGGAAGAACTCGGTGTCGGTGACCTTATGCACCAGAATGTCATCCACGAAGCCGCCGGTTTCGTACAGCAGACCCGAATATTGCGCCTGCCCGGTCTGTAACCGCGCGGCGTTATTCGTCGTGATGAAGTTGACCAGATCCAGCGCTTGCGGGCCGCGCACCACGATCTCGCCCATGTGAGAAACGTCAAACAGGCCGACGCCCGTCCGGACGGCGTTGTGCTCCTGGATGATGCCGCTATACTGCACAGGCATTTCCCAACCGCCGAAGTCGACCATCCGGGCCTTGTGCAACAGGTGCGCGTCAAAAAGCGGTGTTCTCTTCAGAGGAGCTTGGGTCATGGCAGTCAGGCATAGATACTCTAACACGGCGGGGGGGCAATTGGGATACTTACGACTGATTTGCGGCAGGTGGCCGCCACCTGCCCGGCAGACTCGCCAGTGCTGGTGCTATGTCCAGAAAGTCATTTGCAATTAGGAGTTTAGGGGCTCTGCTGGTACAATCAGGAAGAAGTTTGGGCTATTTCCCAGGAGAGGCTACCATGAAGGGCAACGAAACTGTAATCAACTACCTACAGGAAGTTCTGACTGCCGAACTGACGGCCATCAACCAGTACTTCCTGCACGCCGAGATGCTGGAAAACTGGGGCTACGAACGGCTCGCCAAGATCACCAAGAAGGAATCCATCGAGGAGATGGTTCACGCCGAGAAACTTCTCCACCGGATGCTGTACCTCGACGGCTCGCCCAACATGGGCTCGCTGTTCCCCCTGCGCATCGGCCAGAACGTCAAGCAACAGTTCGAGAACGACCTCGCGCTCGAACTCGAAGCGCTCCCCCGCCTGAATAAGGCCATCAATGCCGCGATCGAAGCCGGCGACAACGGCTCCCGCGAGCTCTTCGAGAAGATCCTGCTCGACGAAGAACACCACGTTGACTACCTCGAAGCGCAACTGCACATGATCCAGGAGATCGGCTACGAAAACTACCTTGCGCAGCAGATCAAGGAAGAGAAGTAGGCGATTTTCGCTGACAAGTGAACACAAAGAGGGCCCGGAAGCACTCTTCCGGGCCCTTTTTGTGGCGCTACTCGATCCGCAGCGGCCCAAACACAGGGCACGGCATGTTCGCCGCATCGGACAGGTTCACATACGGGTCCTTCCCGTAGCCGTAATGCACCGCCGCCCCTTCCGGCAATTTGCCGCCGAACAGCAGTTCCACGGTGTTCGCTGACCCTGCCAGCACGCGCTGACGGAAGATCAGGGGCACCGGCTTCCCCTCCGCGTTGTGAATCGTAAACCCGTTCAAGCGCCCTTCATGCCGTAGGTGATGGTTCACGGACGAGAACTCCACCAGCACGCGATTGCCCTCCAACCGCGCTCGCACCGGCCTCGGTCCCCGCTCCACCTTGCCCTCCGCCAGGTTGGCCAACCGCGCCGCCAGTGCCGGAAAAGCATCCGTCCCCACGTGAATCCCGTCATCCAGTTCCAGGTCGATCGCCGTCGTCATTCCTACGTTCCGGAACAGCGTCTCCACCCGCCTTTGGGCGTCCTGCACCAGGTGCCATTCGGCGATGTTGGCATCGTTCACGTGCCGCCCGATCTGGACGTAATAAAACGGCAGGTCCGGCTGCTGAAAGTCCACCCGGATCGCCTCGATCAGCGATTGAAACTTCGCCGCGAACACCGGTGACGCCTTCGGATTGGCGTCGGATTCACCCTGATACCACAGCACTCCCGCGATTCGCCCGCCTGTGGCGCGGAAGCGCCGCAGCATGCCCCCGTAGAGCGATGCGCCACCCTGCTCCTTCAACGACGGTGACCACTGATCCATCGAAGTGCCCCCGTGCGCGCTCGGAATCAGGCCCACCGGCACTCCTGTGCGCCTTACCATTTCCAAAGCGAACGGCAATCCCACGCCCGCGCCCTTCACGCGCGATGCAATCGATTTGCGCAGCGCTTCGCCCGAAAGCGGCGTCTTCGGTTCGCCTGGGTTCGTTCTCCAATGGAACGAATCCACCGCGTCCTGCAACCGGTGCAGCGGTTCCTCGGCCGGCACCCACTGATCCGCCATGTTGAAGCTGTAGACCAGCGCCGATGGCGCCGGCAGATCCTTCAGATTGCCAACTCCCTGCATGTTCGACTGACCGGCCAGCATCCACAGGTCTCCAACGAGCAACGGCTCCACCGAGCGAATGCCTGCTGCCCCGGTCACCCGCAATTCCACCCGGTACGGCCCTCCCACCGGGACCCTTGAGATTTCGGCCCGCCACTGCTCCCCACTGACCTGGCCTGCCTGCCGCCAGTCAAAGCCCTCGACCACCAACCCCGCTCTTAGCAGACGCGCCTCCACCGGACGGCCGGCAAGCTGTTTGGCGGCCGGGCCCTCCAACCGGAAGACCCCGCGGTTCTCCGTGTCCCGCTGCACCAGTTGGTAGGGGACAACCCCGCCCGTGATCTCGAATGTCTGTGCCGTGGCAACCGCCGCGACGAAGGTCAGTAAAGTTAGATACGCCTTTTGCATGGCCGAGCCATTATAATGCAACCATGCCGTCCGCTCTGCCCCCCCGCCGCGCCTTCCTCCGCGCCGCCGCACAGGCCGCCACTGTCTGGACCGCCTCCAGCTACAGCCGGGTCCTCGGCGCCAACGAGAAGATCAACCTCGGTCTCATCGGCGCCGGCGAACGCGGCCGCGGAGTCATGGGCAGCTTCATCAAGTCCGGCGGCGTCAACGTCACCGCCGTCTGCGACGTCTACGCACAGATGATCGACCGCGCCCAGAAGGCCGCTCCCAATGCCAAGGGCTTCGCCGACTACCGCAAATTGCTCGAGCAGAAGGACGTTGACGCCGTCCTCATCGGCACCCCCGACCACTGGCACGCCACCAATGCCATCGACGCCCTGAACGCAGGCAAGGACGTCTATGTCGAAAAGCCCCTCACCCGCACCATCGAGGAAGGCCCTCTGATCGTCAAGGCCGCCCGCGTCAACGAACGCATCTGCCAGGTTGGGCTCCAGCAGCGCTCCGGCGCCCACTACATCGAGGCCAAGCAGAAATACTTCGATTCCAACGCCCTCGGCCGGATCACCCTCGTCCGCACCTGGTGGCACGGTAACACGTACCACCTCCGCAAAGCTCCCGAGTCGCTCCAGACCCGCCCCTCCAACCTCGATTGGGCCCGCTTTCTTGGCCCCGTCAGATGGCGCGACTGGGATCCCCAACAGTTCTGGAACTGGCGAGCGTACCTCGACTTCGGCGGCGGTCAGGTCACCGACCTGTTCACCCACTGGATCGATGTCGTCCACATGTTCATGGGTCGCGATATCCCCACTTCCGGCGTCGCCGCCGGTGGCGTCTATCACTACAAGGACGGCCGCACCGCTCCCGACACCATCAACGTCCTCCTCGAGTACGGCGGCGACTATACTGTCACCTTCGAAGCCACCCTCGCCCCCGGCATCCGCGGCGAAGCCATCGAGTTCTGCGGTACCGAAGGCCGCCTCTGGATCTCCCGCGCCCGCTACGAATTCACCCCCGCCGGCCGCAATGCCGTCCCCGTCGAAGTCAAGGGCCCCGGCTACGACTTCACCCTCGACCACGTCAAGAACTTCCTCGATTGCGTCAAGTCCCGTCAGCGCCCCAATTGCGACGTTCTCGATGGCCACCGCTCCGCCCAGGCTTCCCACCTCGGCAACATCAGCTACGTCCAGAAGCGGCGCCTTAATTTCGACCCCGTCCGCGAAGAGATCCTCCCGCTCTAGCACGGTGACCCGCCGCGACGCCATCGCCCTGCTCGCCACCCCGCCCCTCCTCGCGGCCGCCCCGCCGTGGGACGTCCTCATTCGCGGCGGCACCATCTACGACGGAACCGGCGCTCCCGGCGTCCGCGCCGACGTCGCCCTCAAGGGCGACCGGGTTGCCGCCATCGGCGACTTCTCCGCCGCTTCCGCCCGTGCCACCATCGACGCCGAAGGCTGCGCTGTCGCGCCCGGATTCATAAACGTCCTCTCCTGGGCCGCCGATGAACTCATCCACGATGGCCGCGGCCTCTCCGACCTCAAGCAGGGCGTCACCCTCGAAATCTTCGGCGAAGGAACCTCCCTCGGCCCTCTGAATCCCACCATGCGCCGTGAACGCCTGCGCGCCCAACCCCGCGGCAAACGGTATCCCATCCCCTGGGTCACCAACGCTGGCGCTCTCGCCTGGCTTGCCCGCCGCGGAGTCGCCCTTAATGTCGCTTCCTTCGTCGGCGCCGCCACCGTTCGTATCCATGAACTCGGCTACGCCAATCGCGCCCCCACCAAACCCGAACTCGCCCGCATGCAGGAACTCGTCCGCCGGGAAATGCGCCTGGGCGCCCTTGGCGTCGGCTCCGCTCTCATCTATGCTCCCGGCGCTTACGCCCAGACCCCGGAACTCGCCGCCCTCGCCGCCGCAGCCGCCCCCTTCGGCGGCGTATACATCTCCCACCTCCGCAGCGAAGGCGACCGCCTCCTCGAAGCGCTCGACGAACTCCTCGAAATCGCCAGAATCGCCCAACTTCCCGCCGAAATCTACCACCTCAAAGCCGCCGGACGCGATAACTGGCCCAAACTCGACACCGTCCTCAATCGTCTCGACGCCGCCCGCGCCTCCGGCCTCCGCGTCGCCGCGAACATGTACACCTACACCGCCGCATCCACCGGTCTCGACGCCGCCATGCCCCCCTGGGTCCAGGAAGGCGGCTTCAACGCCTGGCGCCGCCGTCTCCGCGATCCCAAAGTCCGCTCGCGCGTCGCCGCCGAAATGCGCGACCCCCTCGCCGCCTGGGAAAACCTCCTCCGCGCCGCCGGCCCCGATCAGACCCTCCTGCTCGGCTTTGCCAACCCGGCCCTCCGTCCTTACATCGGCAAAACCCTCGCCGAGGCCGCCCGCCTTCGCGACACCACCGCCGAAGATGCCGCCATCGACCTCGTCATCGAGGACGGCTCCCGTGTCTCCGTCGCCTATTTCCTCATGTCCGAAGCCAACGTCCGCCGCCAGGTCGCCCTCCCCTGGATGACCTTCGGTTCCGACGCCCGCGCCATCGCCGCCGAAGGTGACCAACTCCAGGCGGCTACCCATCCGCGCACCTATGGCAACTTCGCCCGCCTGCTCGGTAAATATGTCCGCGACGAACAGGCCCTCCCCCTCGAATCCGCCATCCACCAGTTGACCGGCCTCCCAGCCACCCGTCTCGGCCTCGCCGGCCGCGGCCGCCTCGTTCCCGGCGCCTTCGGCGATGTTGTCGTCTTCGACCCCCGGTCCATCCGCGATACTGCCACGTTCGAACGCCCCCACAGTTATGCCGAAGGCGTCCACCATGTCTTCGTCAACGGTCGTCATACCCTTAAAAACGGCGAGTTCACCGGCCAAACGGCAGGCCGTTTTGTCCGGGGCCCTGGATATCGCCCCACCCCTTGAGGCAAACTCCTGTCCGAATCGGTTATCCTTGCTGTTTGGCTCAATTGACAGTAGTAATCCCGGTGAGGGACGGGGGACCGGCGTTTCGTCAATGTCTGACTAGCGTCCGGGAGCAGGTCGATCCCCCACTGGAGTTGATCGTCGTTGACGACGGCTCGATCGATGGCTCCGGCCCGGCCGCCGAAGCCCTCGGCGCGCGCGTCCTGCGCCAGGATCATGCCCTCGGCCCCGCCCGTGCCCGCAACGCCGGCGCGGCCCTCGCCACCGGCGACATCCTCGTCTTCATCGACGCCGATGTCGAACTCCACGCAGATACCCTCGCCCGATTCCGCCGTCGATTCGAAGCCGACCCCGGTCTTGATGCTGTATGTGGGCGGTACGACAACGACCCCGCCGCCCGCGCCTTCGTCTCCCGGTATCGTAATCTCGTTCATGCGTACACTCACTTGATGGCTACCGGCCCTGCCGGGACCTTCTGGGCAGGGTGCGGCGCCATCCGGCGCCAGGTCTTTGAAGCCGCGGGCGGATTCGACCCCCGCTTCACCACCCCCTCCGTCGAGGACATTGAACTCGGCATGCGCCTCGCCCGCCTCGGCCGCTCTCTTGCAATCGACGGCTCTATCCAGGTGAAACACCACAAACGCTGGACGCTCTGGTCCATGATCCGCACCGACGTCTGGCTTCGGGCCATTCCCTGGTCCCACCTCATGATGGCCGACCGCAAGGCGCCCGCCTCCCTCAATCTCCGCTGGAGCCAGCGCGCCAGCGTCGCGGCTGCTCTGCTCTGGCCCGCCGCGCTTCTGCTCGATCCCGCCGCCGCCCTTGCTCTGCTCGCCGCCCACGCCGGTCTCAACTTGCCGTTCCTGGGGTTTCTGCGCAGGACTCAGGGTCTTCTGTTTGCCATCGGATCCTGGCCCCTGCACGTTCTCCATCATTTCTATAGCGGCGCGGCGCTCCCGCTTGCCATCGCTGCCTTCCCGTGGCGTCAGCTTGCCCAACCCGCGCCCACCCTGGAGGAGGGGTCTGAATGATTGCTGTTTTGGGTGCCGGCCCTGCCGGACTCACCGCCGCCTACGAACTCACGCGGCACGGCCAGCCCTGTGTCGTCCTCGAACAGGGCTCTCAGGTCGGCGGACTCTCGCGCACCGTCGAGCACAACGGCTACCTCTTTGATATCGGCGGCCACCGGTTCTACACCGCCGTCCCGCTGATCGAGAAGATCTGGACTGAAACCCTCGACGAGGATATGCTCGTTCGCCCCAGACTCTCCCGGATTTACTACCGTCAGCACTTCTTCCAGTACCCCCTCGAACCCATGAATGTCGTTCGTGGACTCGGGCCTGTCGAAGTCTTCCGCTGCGGCCTCAGCTACGCCTTCGCCCGCTTTCGCAAACGCGGCAACGAAAAGCACTTCGAGGAATGGGTCTCCAACCGCTTCGGCAAGCGCCTCTTCGAGATCTTCTTCCGCACCTACACCGAAAAAGTCTGGGGCATCCCCTGCGATGAAATCGGCGCTGAATGGGCCGCCCAGCGCATCCGCGGCCTCAGCTTCGGCACCCTGGTGAAGCAGACCCTCCTCTCCGGCCGCAAACCCGTCCGCTCCCTCATTAAGGAGTTCCTCTATCCCCGTCGCGGCCCCGGCATGATGTGGGACCGCATGCGCGCTCGAGTCGAGAAGGCCGGTGGCCGCGTCCTCACCAACCATCCTGTCGAGGCCATCGAAATGGAGGACGGCCGCGTTGCCGCCGTTCGCGCAGGCGGCCAGCGATTTGAAGTCGATGGCGTCATCTCCACCCTCGCCCTTGGCGACCTCCTCCCCATGGTCGAGCCTCCCCCACCGCAACCCGCCCTGCGCGCCGCTGCCGGCCTCCGCTATCGCGACTTCCTCACCGTCGCACTGATGGTTCGCGGCCGCGGCCTCTTCCCCGATAACTGGATCTATATCCACGAACCCGGTGTCAAAGTCGGCCGCATCCAGAACTACACGAACTGGAGTCCCGAGATGGCGCCCGACCCCGAGATGTCCTGCCTCGGCATGGAGTACTTCTGCTTTGAAGGCGATGGCCTCTGGACCAGCTCCGATGAGCAACTCGGCGAACTCGCCCGACGCGAAATCGCCAGCCTCGGGCTCGTCGACCCCGCTCGCATCGAAGGCTTTGCCGTAGTCCGTGTCCCCAAGGCCTATCCCATGTACGACGGCGCCTATCGTGACCACCGCCAGACCCTCGGCTCCTGGTTCCGCGGCATCCCCAATCTCGAAGCCGCCGGACGCAACGGACTCCACCGCTACGATAACCAGGACCACGCCATGCTCTCCGGAATCATGGCCGCACGCAACCTCATCGGCGGCCACTTCGACCTTTTCGAATGGCAGCAGAACGACTATCTCGAAGACGCCGAAAGCGCCCTCGCTGCTGAATGGGCCAAGCTCGAAGCCACCCAACCCGCTGTTCCCAAACCCATCTCCGGCAGTGGTGATGCCGTTCGCTGAGTCCTCTTACCGCCAGGCTCTCCTTACTGCCTGCATCGTCACTCTGGCTGCCATCGCCGGCCTCTGGACCACCGTCCAGGCGAATTACGGAGGTGACTGGACCGGCCTCTTCTGCATCGGCGGCCGCTATGGCGTCAAGATGCAAACCCTGCCGAACGCCTACAACTTTCCCGGGTCCCGTGGCTATGATGGGCAGTTCTACCGCGCCGTCGCCCACGATCCCTTCCTCCAGACGCAGAATTGGGTTGCTATCGACCGCGCGGAGCTCCGCTACCGCCGCATTCTCGTCCCTCTCGCTGCATGGCTCCTCGCCGGGGGACAGTCTACCCTCATCGACGGCGCCTACATCGCCATCGTCCTCTCCTGCCTCTTCTTCGGCGTCGCCGGCCTCTCCCTCTGGCTCGCCCGGCACGGCCTGCCCCCTGCCGCCGGCGCACTCTTCCTTCTCCTCCCCGCCTCCCTCATCTCCCTCGACCGCATGCTGCCCGACATCGCCCTCATCACAATCCTCGTCTGGGTCCTCTTCCTGTGGAAAGACCGTCTCACCTTCCCCATTGCGCTCCTCCTCACCCTCGCCCCCCTCGTCCGCGATATCGGCGTCCTCCTGACCGCCGCCGCGGCTCTCACCCTCCTCTTCCACCACCGCCGGTTCACTGCCGCATTTCTCTCCGTGCTGACCATCCTTCCCGCCGCCCTCTGGACCGCCTGGCTCCACTTCCAGTTCGCCGCCCCCCAGGGAACCCCCAAGGAACTGAACAGCGCCGGGACCATCCCGCATTGGGCCCTCCTCGAACCCGGCTACGGCATCATCCTCCGGATTCTCAATCCCCTGGACTACGCCAATCTGGTCCCCTGGGTCCGGACTGTTACCCGCATCGCCGATATCGCGGGCTGGCTCGGCATTCTCCTGGCCATCCTCATCGTTCTCTTTCACGCCAGGTCCTTCGTCCACTCTCTCTCCACCCTCGTCATCCTCCTCTCCCTCGTCCTTTTCGTTGCCGCCAGCGCGCGGGGCTTCTGGGCCGATGCCTACTCGTACCCACGCGCCTACACCCCCCTGCTTGGTCTCCTCGCCTGGGAAGGCTGGAAGCGGCGCCAGTTCTGGTGGGCTCTCCCCCTGCTGGCCGTCACCGCCAGGATTCTCTACCAACTCACCCCCCAAGTCTCCTATTCGTTCCGCTGGCTCCTTGGCGCCTGATCCTGCGATACAGTAGGGCCAAGCCCCTTTGAAAGGACTCCCACCTTTGCCCCATCGCCCCATTGAAGCCTGCGGGGTTATCGGCGACCTCCATTCCGTCGCCCTCGTCGCCATGGACGGCTCCATCGACTGGTGCTGCCTCCCCCGCTTCGACTCCCCCAGCCTATTTGCCGCCATCCTCGATCACGAAAAAGGTGGCTTTTTCCGAATCGCGCCCGTTCACGCCGGCGCCAACCGGCAGATGTATCTCCCGGAAACCAACGTCCTCCTCACCCGCTTCCTCCGCAAGGAGGGCGTTGGCGAAGTCGTCGATTTCATGCCCGTCCACGAAGAGGGCGTCTCCTCACGCCCCGAGAAGGTTCACGAAATCGTCCGCATCGTCCGCGCCGTCCGTGGCTCCGTCACCTTCCGCCTCGAATGCCTCCCCGCCTTCGACTATGCCCGCCGCCCCCACTCCTTCTCCCCCGTCCCCGGCGGCCTCGTCTTTTCCAGTGGACCTGAACGCGTCGCGCTGCTCAGCGAAATCCCCCTCCGCGTCGAAGGCGATCGCGTCCTTGCCGAATTCACGCTCGGTCCCGGCGAATCCGCTTCCTTTGCCCTCCGCTACGTCGAGGGCCGTGACGACCACGAACTTCGGGCGCCCATCAACTGCAATCAGCTCCTCGACGAAACCGTCCGCTACTGGCGCCGCTGGCTCGATCACTGCACCTACCAGGGCCGCTGGCGCGAAAAGATCATCCGCTCCGCCCTTGTTCTCAAACTTCTCACCTACCGCCCCACCGGCGCCATCGTCGCCGCGCCCACCTGCTCCCTCCCCGAGGAGATCGGAGGCGAACGCAATTGGGACTACCGCTACACCTGGATTCGCGATGCCGCCTTCACCGTCTACGCCTTCCTCCGGATCGGCTTCCATGAAGAGGCCGCCGCCTTCATGGACTGGGTGGAACACCGCGTCAAGGAAGTCGAAGACGTCAACGGCCCCCTCAACATCATGTATGGCATCGATGGCCGTCATGAGCTCACCGAGGAAACTCTCCCTCACCTGTCCGGTTACCGGGACTCCACCCCCGTCCGCATTGGCAATGGCGCCTATAACCAGCTCCAACTCGATATCTATGGGGAAGTCATCGATTCCATCTACCTCTTCGACAAATACTCCACCCCCGTCAGCTATTCGCTCTGGCGCCACCTTCGCCGCATGCTCGACTGGGTCTCCCGCAATTGGGAACTCCCCGACGAGGGTATCTGGGAGGTCCGGAGCGGCCGCCAGCACTTCGTCTACTCCAAACTTCAGTGTTGGGTCGCTCTCGATCGCGGCCTCCGTATCGCCGACGCCCGCAGCCTCCCGCTCGAACGCGACCGCATCCAGCGCGAACGCGACCGCATCTACGAAGCCATCATGGAACGCGGTTGGGATCGAGACAAAGGCAGCTTCGTCCAGTCCTTCGAATCCAAATCCCTCGATGCCTCCAATCTCATGATGCCCCTCGTCCACTTCATCTCCCCCAGGGACAAGAGAATGCTCGGCACGCTCGACCGCATTATGGAAACCCTCGTTTCCGACTCCCTCGTCTACCGCTACCAACTCGAAGGCGTCCACTCCACCGACGACGGACTCCGCGGCGAAGAAGGTACCTTCTCCATGTGTACCTTCTGGCTCGTCGAAGCTCTCACCCGCGCTGGCCGTGTCGATGAGGCTCGCTTCATCTTCGAAAAAATGCTCACCTACTCCAACCACCTCGGCCTCTACTCCGAGGAAATCGGACCCACCGGCGAAGCCCTCGGCAACTTCCCCCAGGCTTTCACCCACCTCGGCCTCATCTCGGCCGCCGTCAACCTCGACAGGACTCTCGGCACAAAATACAGCTCCCGCTGATCCCTCCGCGCTCCACCGGAGTCCAGGCGGGAGATTCTCCTCCTGACCGTTCAGCCGCCAGCCATTCAATCGTCGGTTCGGGCGACGAGGGGGGAAGAACCAGAATCGATCCCGGGCGTGGGGGCGACTATGCAGGTAGTCCGGCTATACTAGCTCGTAACCATGGCAGCGAACCCTCATGACGTTCTTTCGAAACTCGAGGCGCTGGGCGATGAGAGAGTCCGCGCCCAGAACAGAAGGAATGGAGCGGGCGAGGATCAGTTCGGCGTCCGCCTGGGCGATATCCGAAAAGTCGCCAAGTCGCTCAAAGTAGACCACACGCTGGGCCTGGCGCTCTGGGCGACCGGCAACCTGGATGCTCGCCTCGTGGCTATCCTCGGCTTCCAACCGGCGAAACTGACCGAGGACGATCTGGATGGGTTAGTGCGGTCGGCGCGGTTCGCGCAACTGGCGGACTGGCTGAATGCCTATGTCGTGCGCAAGCATCCCGGCAAGGAGGCCCTGCGCCGGAGATGGATGGCCGATCCCGATCCATGGGCCGCCCGGGCTGGATGGGATCTCACGTCCGAGCGCATCGGGCGCAGCCCGGATGGACTCGACCTGCCAGCACTTCTGGACCGGATCGAGGCTGAAATGGGGTCCGCCGATCCGGCGGCGCAATGGACGATGAACTTCTGCCTGGCCGGAATTGGAATCCACTTCCCCGAACACCGCCAGCGGTCCATCGCGATCGGCGAGGCTCTGGGAATCTATCGCGACTACCCCGTTTCCAAGGGTTGCACTTCGCCATTTGCCCCGATCTGGATCCAGGAGATGGTTCGCCGCCAAGGCTGATGGCGGGCGGTGAGGGGTTTGTTGCGCGGGCCCCGGCTGAGGTATAGTTTCCAGCAGCACAGGTCTTCTGACCTGAACACGGCGATTGGAAATCAGGAGGACAGTGCCGTGATCACTATATCGGCATCTGTGGGGCAAGGCGGGGTCAACCGGAGTGGGGACGTTCTGACAATTCAGAAAGCCCTCAACCAAATCCCGCCAAACAAGGGCGGAGCGGACCCCAAGTTGAAGGAAGATGGGCTGGTTGGGCCCAAGACAATCGGGGCCATCCTCAAGTTCCAGACCGTCAACACCGGATTGGTAAAAGACGGGCGCGTCGACGCCGGCGGCCAGACTCTGGCCCGGCTGAACGTCGTCCTGGCGACTGCGCCAGGCCCCAAGCCGGGGCCAGGACCTCAGCCTCCCGCCCCCAATTTCACCGACCAGAACCTTTATCTTGGCGGCGGACCATCGCCGAACGATATCAAGCAGGATGCTTTCGGGGACTGCTACTTCGTGGCGACGCTCGGCGCCGTGGCGCAGCAGAATCCACAACTGATCAAGAACGCCATCCACTACGACGCCGCGTCCCAGAAGTTCCGCGTCAAACTGCATGACCTGAAGGGCAATGTGAAGTACATCTGGGTGACCCAGGCCGAACTTGAGGACAACGTCAAGCGCCACGGCGGAAGCTATGTCGATAACACGGGCAAGTATGAGCGCACTTGGCCTACGGTGATCGAGACCGCCTATGCCAAGATGTTCGACACCAATCCCCAGGATGGCCTCGGGCAGGGTTACCAGAAAATCATCAATGGCGGCTGGCCCTCGGACGCCATGGTCGCGATAACCGGAAGTCCCGGCACCGAAATGAGGTACCAATACTACCCAAAACTCGGACTGGCCGGTTCCGTCGCTGTCCTGGGCGCCAGGGTCTCCGTCTCATTGACACTCAAGAAAAGCGTGACGCTCTGGGTCGTTCCCGAAAAGGATACCCGCAATTTCTGGCAGATCCTGACCGGCGCTCCGGTGCCTCAGGATGGACTCGTTGACGACCATGTCTACGCCGTCGTTTCGCTCGCCCGAAACGGCACGGACTGGAAAGTCACCGTCAGGAATCCCTGGGGCCACAATGTGAATGTCGGCGAGGGCCGGGACACCAAGTCGGCCCATATCACCGTCTCACTGCAGAAACTTGTGCAGACAGGCGGTCTGGAAGCATTTCAGGTGAGCAAGTAAACAAAAAGAGGGAGAGATGGGCAAATGGAAATTATGGTCAAGCGTCGTTGTCATGGCGTTTTGCGCCTGGGGGTGCGGCATGGCTGAGACGCGGGTGATTCAGCCGAAACCCCCGGATGGGGCCAAAGAGGTTCAGGCTTCCGGCGAGACCAGGAGTCTTGATGCGGAAGTAAAGACATTCCTGCGCGACGAATTCACGATCGTCTCCGCCCGCTATTTTCAGCCGGCGAGCGAGATCCCCTGGATCTCTATCTCGAAATCGGTACAAAACCAGATGGCGGAGAAGTCGTTCAAACGAACCATGTTCGAGTGGTACGAACCGGGGCTCGACTTCGTGGAAGTGTATCCGCAGGAAAAAAACCGCGGCGCATTTGCACTCGCGATCCCCAAGGAAAGCCGGCTGGACTCTGTCCGCTTGATCGGCTTCTACGTCTTGAGCGCCCCTTCCGCCGCTAAGTGAGCCGCCGCGAGGTGAGACGGCAGGGCCGCAAGGCCCCCGGACCCGGGCTCACCCCCAGGCAGGGCTCGTCTCCAGCCCGCCAGCCCGTGCGGATCACCTCAATGCGGGCCGGCCCAGGTTACTCGCGGTTTGCGCCTCGTTGAAGTGAGCTGCGCCCGGCCCATGCCACGAATTCAGGCCTGCCCACGGGGTTCACAACCCCTTCACGCCCCATCGGGCACTGCGCTACCATGGTCCTGGCCGCGCCACTATGCCCCCTCCGCCGGTTCCGTCCCACCGTCCCGATTTTGCCAATCCCCACCATGTCTCGCTGATTCTTCGTCACAGGAACAAGATCCTGGTGAGCCCCCAGTTCATTCTCAGCCGCCAGCTTCAGCAATTCCTGGACATGCTCGTGATGGCGGCCCTTGAAAGCGGGGCTCAACCATCAAGTGAAACCGCCACCAACGGGGAAGCCCGCCGGCCTCCCTCCCAGCTCGCCCCCGCGAACCATGCGATGGTCCGCCCCGATCCCTCCCGCCTTCGCAAGAAGCTGAACCAGTACTATAATTCCGGTGGCGTCTGGGACACCGTCCGCTTCACCCTGCGCAACGGCGGCCGTGTCCTTGATATCGAGTTCCTTCCCGAAGGCCACGCCGCCGGTCCGGCAGTAACCACGAAGTTCCCGCCCCCCTGGGCTCCGCCGCTCCGGACCCTCATCCTGATCGCACTCGCCGCCACCGCGCTTGTCGCTCTCGCGGCGGTAGCCTGCCAACGATTCTAGGCGCCAACCCGCATCCTTTCCCGAATGCCGTGCCGGATCGCTGCCCATCATGGCAGCAGCGACATGGCGGTACCCCCAGCTCGAAGCCTGAGGTCACCGCCGCCGGCCGTCCACCATTGCAGCCTCCGGTCCACCACATTGACGGGTGGGAGCCGAGGAAGAATGACTGGTGTCTGCTGTTGGCTCGGACTGACTCTCGTCGCCGCCGGCATGGCGCAGACGTACTTCCACACGCCACCTGACCAATCGAAGGAGCCGCGCAGCTTTCACAGGAGCCTGGAAACCTCGCCGGACTCGCTGGTGTACCGAAGCAAGCCCGTCATCAGCCATGTCCCCCGCCTGCTCCATGCCGGGCCGCGGGTTCCGTCTCCGAACAAGGCGTACTGGTTCTCCGTGTCCCCGGCCGGATGCCCGGGTGCCGGGACAATCCCTGCAAGGAGGATTGACGTTTTCACCGAGCGCCCGGCAATGCTCAGGCTTGCCTTGCGTGACGCCGATTTGTGCGCGTCCGGGGGGGCGCCAGGCTGGTTTGGATCTGCTCGTCGACGTCGGGTCAGAAAAGATTCTCGACCACGAACTCGTCCACGATGGCTTCATGGCTGTCCAGCCGTCGAGGGGGGCAGGGAACTGATGAGAAACCGGCCACCAGACCCCCTCGGCACTGATCCACAACGGCCTCATCGCCCCCTGCAAACAGAACGCGCCGGGCACCCCCGGCGCCCGGCGCGTCCTTTCCCGTTCAGTCTTCGCTAAATCAACTGGTGAATCAGCCCGTTGATCGGCTTCAACGTCGGATACAGCACCGAGTACACTTCATACCCGCGCTGATATGCCGCCGACGTGTGCGGATACGGCACCAGTTGGTCCGTCTCCCGCACCGCGTTCCGGCACGCCTCCTCCACGGATGAGTATGCCCCCGAGCCGGCCATGGCCAGAAGCGCCGCGCCGTACGCCGACCCTTCCTTGTTCTCCAGCGTTGCCAGACTCACGCCCAGGATGTCGGCCAGCATCTGCCGCCAGAACGCGCTCTTCGCTCCGCCGCCCGAGGCCCGCACCGAACTCACCTCCACGTTCATCTGTTCCAGAATCTGCAGGCAGTCCCGCATGCTGTAGCTTACGCCTTCCAGAATCGCCCGGATCATGTCTGCGCGGTTGTGCTTCGCCGTCAGTCCGACCCAGGCCCCGCGCGCGATCGAATCCAGGTGCGGCGTCCGCTCGCCCATCAGGTAGGGCAACCAGAACAGCCCGTGTGACAGTGGCGGAGCCGTCGCCGCGTCCGCCGTCAGCGCGTCATATTCCGCCCCAGGCGCGAACTGGTTCCGGAACCACTGGAGGCTCAGCCCCGCCCCCTGCGTCACCCCCATCACGTGCCACTTGCCCCGCACTGCGTGACAGAACGTGTGTACCCGCCCCTGAGGGTCGTATTGCGGCCGGTCCAGGTACGCGAACACCACGCCCGATGTCCCCAGCGTGCAGGACACCGCCCCCGGACCCACGATCCCGTTCCCAATGCCCGACGCCGCCTGATCGCCGGCGCCGCCAACCACCGGCGTCCCCTCCTTCAATCCCGTCGCCTTCGCCGCCGCCGCCGTCACCGCCCCCGTCACCTCCACCGACTCCTTCAGGGCAGGCAGCAGACTCGCGTCCAGCTTCAGCCGGTCCGTCATCTCCCGCGACCACCGCCGCGTCACCACATCCAGCAAACCCGTACCCGAAGCGTCACTCACTTCCGTCACGTGCTCGCCCGTCAGCATGAACCGGATATAGTCCTTCGGCAGCAGGAACTTCTTCACCCGCTCGAAATTCTGCGGCTCGTTGTCCCGAACCCACATCAACTTCGGCAGCGTAAACCCAGTCAGCATCGGGTTCGCCGTGTACGCCACCACGTTCGCCTTCCCGATCGCCTGATTGATCGCGTCCACCTGCGGCTGACTCCGCTGGTCACACCAGATCAGCGCCGGACGAACCACCTTGTTGTCCGCGTCCAGCAGCACCAGGCCATGCATCTGGCCCGAAAGCCCGATGGCCTTCACATCCGCGCCCTTCGCGCCGGCCTGTTTCAGAACCCCGCGGATCGCCTCCTGCGCCGCGTCCCACCAGTTCTCTGGCCGTTGCTCGGCCCAGAGCGGCCGGTCCATTCTTATCTCCTCATGCGCGGCCGTGCAGGCAGCCTTCAGCGACCCCTGCTCGTCCACCAGCAGCGCCCGGGTGCCCCCGGTCCCAATGTCAATTCCGAGCCAATACATTGCGATTATGCCTCCCGGTCAGGAAAACGCCGGAGCCGCCTCCGGCACTTCGAGAAACGGCAAGTATGCCGCTCCATATAAACCTGCTTCATTACCCAATACCGCCGGCTCTATCCGCGTCCGCGTGTTCCGGTACGTGAAACTTCTCCGTTTCACCTCCCGCAACATCGCCGGCGCGAACAACTCCCACGCTGGTAACGGACCGCCGCTCAACAGGTATAGCGGCGCATTGAAAACGTTGATCAGGTTCGCCAGCGCGATCCCCAGCGCCGAACCCATCGACTCAAAGATGTGACGTGCTTTCTCCGCCAACTCACCCTCGCCCCCAGCGATCTCAAACACTTCGCGCGCGCTCAAATTCTCCCCCAACTGCAACAGCCGCGCCATCGCTGTGATCGCCGTCGCCGATGAATGCTTCTCCAGGCACCCGTCATTGCCGCAGCCACACGGATTGCCGCTCGGGATTACCGTCATGTGCCCGAATTCCCCCGCCATCCCGACATGCCCGTGCAGGATGCGTCCGTCCATGATGATCCCTCCGCCGATCCCCGTCCCCAGCGTCAGCAGCACCAGATCGTTCACGTCCCGGCCCGCACCCAGCCACTTCTCTCCCATCGCCGCCGCGTTCGCGTCATTCTCGAGAATCACCGGTTTGCCCAGCCGCCGGCTGATGTCATCCCGCACCGGAAATCCTTCAAACTGCGGCAGATTGTTCGACCCCACAATCAGCCCTTTCTTGATGTCGATGAAACCGGGTACCGCCACCCCCACACCCGCGAAACCCGCACCCCCAAACTCGTCCCGCAGCGAACGGATTGCCCGCACCATGTCTTCGATGACCGCGTCCCGGCCCTCTTTCAGGTTCGTAAACCCTTTGATCTTGCCAAGTTCCCGGCCCTCGATCGAGATCGCCGCCGCGCGCAGGTTCGTGCCCCCCAGATCCACCCCGATCGAGTAGCGCGTGCTCTCTCCCATGAGCTTCAAGGATATCAAACTCCTCAGTCCGAATTAGCGCGCCGCCCCCGCCAACTCCCGCCTCAGCCGCTCCGTCGCCGCCGCCAGATCCATCGGCTGATACACATTCAACACCCGGCCCCGCAACGCTCTCGCGAAATCAACCACCGCCCCCGTCGTGTAACGGACAGCCGGCGCCAGCGCCACCGCGAACACTGGCGCCCCCCCCTCCCAGAACCCCTCGCTCAGCCGCTGCCGCCTCTGTCCGTCTCGCCACGCCGGCGTGATGAACACCACCGCGTCCGTGTCCCGCCCCCGCTCCGGCCCCACCATCTTCTCCAGAAACGCCCACTCCGTCTCCCCGCTCGCCAGCGTCCCGTAATCGATCGTCGCCAGGTCCACCTCCCCCAGCACCCGACCCAACCGCCGGTATTCCTCAGCCCCAAACTCCTCCGCCTCGAACAACACCTGCCGCCTCTCCAGATCGAAAACCACCACCCGCGCCGCCGTGAATCCCCCCCGCTCCACTGTGTTCTTCAAGCTTGTCAACAGCAACCGGCGATCCCAGAACGACAGCCTCGTGTACACCCGCCTCCGGAACGTCGGCGCCGCATGCAGGAAAATCGTCGCCCGCTTCGCCTCCGCCCCCGCCTGCTCCCCCGGCCCCTTCCACGCCATCAACCGCCGGTCGTCATCCACCAGCCCTTCCTCGATCCCCAGGCTCTTCGCCCGCGCCTCTTTCGCCTTCACTTTCCAGGACTTCCGGCACACCCGGTCCCGCCCGTCCAGCAGAAGCCAGTCCACCTGATATTCCCCCGGCCCCACGATAAACCCTCCCCCCAGTTGCAGATACGTCCTCCTCGACTGCACCGACTTCTCCGGAAACTCCGGTAGCGGCCACCTCCTCACAAACCAGACCGGCGCTCCCTCGGGCTTGTTCGGCGTCACCCGGAACACGTTCAACAACAACCCCTGCTTCCCCGCCTCAAACTGCCGAAGCGGCAACGTAAATTCATAACCCGTAAAGATTTGCAGGTCAAAACTGAGCCGCGCCGGCTGTGTCCGCACCTGACAGTCCAGTCCTTCCAGACTCCGGTCCTCCAGCGCCCGCTCAAATATACCCGCCACGGACCGCCCCGCCGCTGCTTCGGCGTCAAACCGCGTCTGAGCCCCCAAGCCGGAAGCCAGTACCGCCACCACGGCCCATCGCCAAACCAGCCACATCATACTCATCCTCCAGACTAGCACCCGCAAGATTCGGAAATGTGGTGTCCGGCGCTCTCGCTTTGAAATATAAGATGTGTATTATCAATCATTTGCATTTCAGGGCTCGTCGCCTCTCCGCTCTTTCCCGCGCTTCATCCCCTCTCTTGAACGATTCGTCAGCGAATCCGGCGATTCATCCAGAATCGCCTCCCAAAACTGCTTCCAGACGCCAAACTGACCTCATGAAACGCCAACTTCTGCTCTTCGCCGCCACCTTTTCCTTCTTCCTGGGCGTCTGCACCACCCCCCGTGCCCACTCCCAAAACACCCCCGCCCGCTTCGACCTCCAGGTCCGCGACGACATCTTCGCCGGATTCGCCGGCGACGAAGCCGCCCTCGCCCGCGGACTCGCCGCCGCCGCCGAGACTCTCAGATCCGATCCCAACCACCCCGAAGCCCTCGTCTGGCTCGGCTCCGGCAAAGCCTTCCAGGCCGGCCAGTTCTTCCAAAAGGGCGACACCCAAAACGGCATCCCCCTCTGGACCGAGGCCCTCTCGTTGATGAACCGCGCCGTCGCCATCGCCCCCAACCACATCGGTGTCCGGATCCCCCGTGGAGCCACCCTCGCCGCCGCCACCCGAGGCATGCCGGCCGAAATGGCCCAGCCCCTGATCCAACTCGCCCTCAGCGACTACGCCAAAGCCCATGAACTGCAGCAGAACCACCTCGACCGCCTCAGCCCCCACGCCCGCGGCGAACTCCTTCTCGGCCTCGCCGACCTCACCGAACGCGCCGGTCCCGGCTCCGGCGACTGGCGGGCCTGGGCCCGCAAGACCGTCGAGTCCCTTCCCTCGAATTCGCCTTACCATCGACGCGCCGCAGTCTGGCTCGAAAAGGGCGCACTCCCGTCCCAGGCCCGGACCTGCCTTGGTTGCCACGTCAATGCACAATGAAGAGGATCTCCCCATGCCCGTCGACCAACTCAGCGAAAGCCCCTGGCGCAATGCCCGCAACGTCCTCCTCATCAACGCCGCGATCGCCGTGGGCATCACCTCACTCAGCCTCACCGTCGGTAGATGGCACGGATGGGAGTGGTTCCGCGATCTCGTACTCTCGAACCTCGTCTATGCCAACGTGATCGGCGGCCTGTCCGCCCTCGTCATCCCACCCGTCGCCATCTATACCGCCATGTGGCGGCCGGTCCCCCGTTGGGCCGCCTATCTCAGCGCGCTCTTCGCCGTCGGTCTCGCCGGCCCCCTGGCCGCGTCGGCCGCCCTCTTCGTGTTCGGCTTCGCGGGTCCTCATTCCATATGGACGATCTACCAGCGTAGCGTCGGCCTCGCGCTCTTGTTGGTGCTTGTCATCGGTCTCATCGCCTACTGGCTGGAACGCCTCCGCTACCAGGCCGAGGCTACCACCCGGGCCCTCCGCGCCCAGGAACTCAAGCGAGAGCAAGCCGAAAAGCTCGCCGCCGAAGCTCGCCTTTCCTCCCTCGAATCCCGCCTCCAGCCTCACTTTCTTTTCAATACCATCAACTCCATCCTCGCCCTCATTCGCGAAGACCCGCCCCGCGCCGAAGCCATGCTGGAACGTCTCGCCCGCCTCCTCCGCTTCGCCCTCGACTCCCAGCAGCGCAGCCTTGTCCCCCTCACCCAGGAACTCCGTCTCGTCGAGGACTACCTCGAAATCGAGCGCGCCCGCTTCGGCGACCGCCTCCGCTTCGACCTCCAGTGCGACCCCGCCGCCGCCGCCGCCGAAATCCCCGCCTACGCCATCCAGACCCTCGTCGAAAACTCGATGAAGTATGCCATCGCCTCCCGCCTCGCCGGCGGCGCCATCGCCGTCCGCGTCAGCCGCCTCCCCACCGTCCTCCGCCTCGAAGTCCAGGACGACGGACCAGGCTTCTCTCGCAACGACTTCCGCGACGGCCACGGCCTCGATACTCTCGAAAAGCGCCTCTCCGCCCTCTACGGCGCTGAAGCGAGGCTAATGATCGACAATGGAAACGGAGCCTTGGTCCGAATCGAAGTCCCCGTCACGGAGATGCCCTCTGATGCGCGCCTATCTGATTGACGACGAACCGCTCGCCCTCCGGCGTCTGCAAAGGCTGATCGAGGAAGATGGCCGGATCACCATCGCAGGCTCGTCCTCGGACCCCGCGACGGCCCTCCTGGAGGTCGCCGAAATCGCTCCTGACGTTCTCTTTCTTGACATTCAAATGCCCGAAATGGACGGCTTTGCTCTCTTGTCGCGTCTGAGAGCGCCTTACTTGACTATCTTTACCACCGCCTACGACCGCTATGCGCTCAAAGCCTTCGAGGTGAACTCGGTCGATTACCTCCTCAAGCCCGTCGAAGCCCCTCAACTCGCCCGTGCGGTCCAGAAACTCGAACGGATGCATGCCGGCGCAGCCCCGCGCCCCGACCTCTCCGCTCTCCTCCAGCAAATGAGCGCCGCCCTCGAGAACCAGCGCTCCGGCGGCCTCGACCGGATCGCCTCCCGGACCGGCGACCGCGTCACCTTTCTCGAACTCACCCGGATTTCCCACTTCTTCGCCGAAGACAAACTGACCTTTGCCGCCACCGCGGAAAAGAATTGGGTGATCGACCGGACCATCACCGAACTCGAACAACGTCTCGACCCGGCGCGTTTCGCCCGGGTCCATCGCTCGACGGTTGTCAACCTCCGCTTCGTGGATGAACTCTACCCCTGGTTCGGCGGGCGGATGATGTTGCGCTTAAAAGACGCAAAAAAGACCGAAATTACCGTCTCGCGCGACCGTTTGAAGGAACTGAAGGCCCGTCTGGGGCTCTAGATGCCAGAAGTTCACTGACCGTCAGTACCTCGTAACCCTCCTCCCTCCACCACGGAAGTAGTTCGGCCACCGCCGCGAGCGTGGACGAGATATCCGGGTTGTGAGCGAGTTCGCGCCCATCGTGAAGGCAGAGGATTGCCCCAGGGCGGGTGGCGCGCCGGAGACGGGCGGCAATCCGGGGGGCGGGCAGGGTCCAGTCGCGGCCGATGGCCGTCCACATGACGCCCGTCAGACCCAATGCCCGTTGCGCGGCTTCAAGTCCGAACCAGCGAGCCCCGAAGGGCGCTCGAAACCAGCGCGGCGCCGCACCGGCAGCCTCGGTGATCGCCTCCTGCGCCATCGCGATCTCATTGAAAATGAAAGCCGGAGAGCGTAGATACAGGGCCGGGTGGCGGTCCGTGTGATTCCCCGGTTCGTGACCGCCGGCTACCAGCGCCCGGGTGATGCCGGGGAGGCGGCGAACGTGATATCCGCACTGAAAGAAGGTGGCTCTGGCCCGGTACCGTTCCAGCATTTCGAGCAGTGCCGGGGTCGACTCGGAAGGTCCGTCGTCGAAGGTCAGTGCGATGACCCGCCGGCTCGCGGGCCCTTTCCACACCGAATGAGCCAGCAGCGTGGAGGACCGGCCCCGCACGGCCCACGCGAGCACGCCCGCGGCGCCAAGTGCCGCCATACCGAGGCCCGGAACCATCATGCGCTCACTGTAGCACGAGCAAAAAAGCGGGCCGGCCGCTGGTCAGGCGACCGGCCCGGATCCCTGTGCGGCGGATCGGAGGAGGTAGCCGCGCAGGTTCGGAGGAGATGAAAGCAAGCTGATTGTATATCAAATCCGGTTAACTTAAAAGACCTCCGTGTCCCAAACAGGCGATTTCCCAGCCGGAGACAGGGTATCGCGCGAGAAGAGGAGGCAAAATCAGGTCGACAATGTTGGTTTTCGCGGACCGGTAACAGCCCGGCGCGGACACAACTGGAACGTCGCCTGCATAACCCAGCAGGAGCAGGTTTCCCGGCTCCACCGGCGCAAGGAACCGTTCAATCCGGCAACCGACGCGAGCCATGGCCCTTCCGACAGTATCGTCCGGACCCGCCGGGGCCGTCGTGGAGGCCACCAGGATAGCCGTCGGCTGTGCGCGCAGCAGGTGCAGCAGGCCTTTGGTGACCTGTTCTTCCTCCTCCACGGCGGTGAGCGCGAACCGGGGCGCCAGTCCAAAGCGCCCGAGCCTTTGACGCATCACGGACTCGAACAACTGACGGCCCCGCTCGCTGCTCAGCGGATCAGTGTATAGAACACCAACCGCCGGGTCCGCGATGGGACGCGCCTGCAGAATCGGCCCGCGCTTTTCGAGAACGGACAGCAGCGCGTCAAGCTGTTCCCGCAGCACCGCGAACGGCGCGCTCTTGACTGTCGCCACCCGGCCTCCCGCCGGTACGTAGGAGAAGTTCGGCGCCGTCGCGATCACCACCGAAGCGGCGCAGTTCACTTCCTTCAATAACTCGTCGTCCACCAGGACGCAGCAATCCTGCGTCGTCAGCAGATTCGCCCGTCCGCCAGCCGCCGGACGCACTTCCAGGGAGCCGCAGGCCATCGCCAAAGCGACCGGCAGGACGGCATCATCCTCCGAGACTTCATCCTCGTCCAGCACGGTCACCCAAACATGCTGGAGTCCTTCGTTGGCCATGAGTTCCACATCCTCAGGGCGTATCAGGTGGCCTTTGGCGAGCAATTTCTTGCCGCCGGGGCGAAAAATGGGGCAACAGAGCAGCCTTCCAGCCGCTTCACCGATCGCGATCGTCTGTGCGCGCATGAGTTCTCCGACTCCTCGCTGCGCCGGACACTTCAGCGGGCGGTCCAGCGCTGTCCTACATTTGAATAGTCGCGGCCAGACAGGAAAATCTCACACAAATCTGAAAAATGAACGAATTCTAATAATGAAGAATCGTTTACGTCTAATTCGAGGGAAGGACTGGCAGGGGCACCAGCACGGACTCGACTGCCTGACTCTGCGGACTGAGCGTGACGCCCGGCTTCAGTTCCCGGACCACGGCAATCTCGTCGCAAGCAGTGAATTTGGGGCAGCGGAGACAGTCTTTCCACGCCTTCAGGGGCAGCAGACCCCGGTCGATTTCGCGATAGCCGGCCTTGGCGAAGAAGCCGGGGACATACGTGAAAGCAAAGAGGATGTCGAGGTCGAACTCACGCGCTTCGCGCTCGAGCGCCTCCATCAGAAGCCGTCCCGCGCCTGTCCCCTGGGTCTCCGATGCGACGGCAAGCGAGCGGACCTCCGCGTATGACGGACCGTAAAAGTGCAGGGCCGCGCAGCCAACCACCCGCCCGTCCAGTTCGACAACCGAGAAGTCACGGATCGACTCGGATAGCTCAAACTCGTTGCGCGGCAGCATGATGCCCTGCCGGGCGAAGCCGTTGATCAGCTCCAGCATCGCCGGAAGGTCGCTCATCCGGGCTTTGCGAACGGTCAACACGGGGCCTCCTCCGGGACAAGCGCCGTGCCCAGCGACTCGCCTCCCAGCAGGCGCGCGATGACGTCCGGCGCCGCGCCGGGAGCAATCAACACCTGCCCAACCCCGCCCGTGAGGGCGGCGCAAGCGGAGCGAAGTTTAGCCTCCATACCTCCGGCGGCCACTCCCTCCGCGATGAGGCGGTCGCAGTCCGAAGGGGTCAGCCGGGGCAGAACCGCCTTACCTGCATCCATCACGCCGGGTACGTCGGTCAGAAACAGCAGGCGCTCCGCGCGGAATCCCGAGGCACAGGCGACGGCCATCTGATCGGCGTTGACGTTGTACACGCTGCCATCGGCGCTTCCGCCGACACAGGCCACAACGGGCAGAAACCCCCCGCCAATCAGGCAGTTAAGGATCTCCGGGTTGGTCTGGACAACCCGGCCGACGAGGCCGAGTTCGGGCGACAGGGCGACGGATTCGGCCAGCAGACCATCGAGGCCGGAAATGCCCGCGGCGCGGGCGCCGGCGCGCAGCAGGGCGCCGGTAAGTGTCTTGTTAACGGTGCCGGCAAAGACTTTGAGCACGGCGTCGGCCACTTCAGGTGTCGTGACGCGCAAACCGTTCACAAAGCGGCTCTCCACACCCCGTTCCGTCAGGAAGCGTGTCATCTGCTTGCCGCCCCCATGAACGACGACCGTCTCGTGGCCCGAGGCGGGCAGGGCGGCGATTTGCCGGGCGAGGCCGTCGAGCGATTCGGGCGAATCCAGCAGCGTGCCGCCGAGTTTGATCAGCAGTCTCAAAGCAGACCCTCGGTTTCCGGGATGCCGAACATCAGATTCATGTTCTGGACGGCCTGGCCCGCGGCGCCCTTGACCAGGTTGTCAATCACGGCCACCACCACGCCCCGGCCAGTGGCGGGGTCGAAACTGAGGCCGATGTCGCAGAAGTTGGTGTGCTGAACCGAGCGCAGATTCGGCATCACGCCGGGCGCATAGAGGCGCACGAAGGGCTCGGAAGAATAGTCCTGGTGGTAGATTTCGTGCAATTGAGCGCCATCTTTGACGCGTGGAGCACGGAAATAGATGGTTTCCAGGATGCCGCGGTCCACCGGCAGCAGATGGGCGGTGAAGCTGAACTGGCCTTCATCGAGACCCGAGTTCATCAGTACCTCGGGGACGTGCCGGTGGTCGAGGAGCGAATAGGCGGCGAAATTCTCGGTCACTTCACAAAAATGGGTCTTCAGGCTGGGTTTCCGTCCCGCGCCACTGGTGCCGCTCTTGGCATCGCAGATAATGCCGGCGTTCAGGTCCAGAAGGCCAGAGGCAACCAGGGGGCGGATCGCCAGATTGGCGGCCGTCGGGTAACAACCGGGATTCGAGAGCAGGGCGGCGCCCGGAATCGCGTCGCGGTAGAACTCGGGCAGGCCGTAAACCGCCCTGGCAAGCCAACCGGGGGCGGCATGGGCGGTTCTGTACCAGCGCTGATAGTTTTCAGGAGTCCTGAGCCGGAATGCACCGCTGAGGTCGATGATGCGTACACCCCGATCGAGCAGGGGCGGGGCGAGGTCAATCGACACCTCGGGCGGCGTCGCCAGGAAGACCGCGCGGATGCCAGCTGCCTGAATCGCCTCCGGAGTGCACGAGATGCGCTCCGGGCCGTGATAACCCAGCGGTTGCGGCCGTTCGGTGGAATCCGCGCGGTGCTCCAGCAAAAAAGGAGTGGCGCGGGAATGGCGGGCGAGAATGCGCTGGAGTTCAACCCCGCTGTAGCCGCGGAAGCCGACAATGCCTACATTGATGTCCATGGCGGTCGTGCTCATGCTGATCTCGGATAATTATACATCCGCATGCATAAATATAACACACTCCACCTGCGAGTACCCCTTGTTTCGACCGTAGCACGAGCGGCGGGACAGCCGGCAGGTGGCGGTGTCCGGCGCGACTGGTAGTAAAATACCGGCATGTCCGATAAATGGCGGTTCCTTCTGGTCGTGGCAGCGCTGGTTTTCCCGCTGGAATTCCTCCAGGCGCAGCCGCGATTAACGAGTTCGACATCTGGTGCATCGGGGCGCCTGGACGGAGAGAACTTCGTGCTGGAGGATCAGCGAAACCGGTTCACCTTTCCGCAGGACAAGTCGCTGATTGTCTATTTCGAGTGGGACGCGGATCCGGGCGACTACGCGCTGACGGCGACCTGGAAGGATCCAGCCGGCAAAATCGGCTTCATTTCCACGGATGTCCGCATGCGGACCACTTCGCGCAAATTGCGGGCCTATTGGGAGTATTATCTGGCGGAAGGGATGCCTTCCGGCTACTGGCAGGTGGAGGTAAGGGCGAACGGGCAGCCCGCGGGTTCTCATGCATTTGAACTCGTGATTCCTGAGGCGGCGCGGGAGACAGCGAAGAAGGCTCCGGCGCCGCCGACCCTGGACGAGTTGTATAAACTGCGCGCGTCCATCGTCTTTCTGCACCGTCACGCCGCCGACGGGCGGGTGCTGGACACTTCATCGGGGTTTGTCATCCGGGACGGACGCATTCTGACGGCGTTCCAGGCGGTGGATGGGGCGGACCATGTCGTCATCGAATATGCGGGCGGGCGGAAGGAGCGAGTGGACCGCCTCCTGGCATGGGACGCTCGGCGGGACTGGGCGCTGCTGCCGGCATCGACGGACGGACATCCCCCGCTCCAAATCTCGGAGCGGACCCCGGCCATCGGAGACCGGCTCATCGTCTTCAGCGTGGAAGCGGAGTTGACCCGCGTGATTGGCGGGATTGACCTCGCGGGCCGCGTGCAGGACCGGCAGGCTGGGGAACTGCTCCACCTGAATCCGAATCTGCCCTTCGCGGCGGTGGGGGGACCGCTGCTGGACGAGTTCGGCAAGGTGATCGGCCTCGTGATTGGCAATCTGCTGCCCGGCTCACGGGGACCGGTGCTGGGAATGGGGACCTCGCCGGAATTCTACAACCGGCTCACGTCGTTCAACCGGGTCCTGCCCATTGGCGCGATTCCAGCGGAACCAGCACCCGGAGAAGGGCTATTCTCGACGCTGGTGGAGAAAGGCGTGTTTGTCCGGCCGCTGGCGCCCCACGAGAACTTCATCGCGGCGGGAACGGCGCGGCAGACACCCCAGGAGGATGGCATTCTGCGGGCGGGTGAGGAGATGGCCCGGTTCTCGCGGCGGGATCCGCAGGTCGTTCTGATGAGCCTGTGGGCGCTGCGGCAGAAGCAGAAGCGCGTGGAAGGCATGGTTTCAGCGAAGGTCCACGCGACGGACAATTCGGTGCGCGTGGCCGCGCCTCCACTCCTCCTGAAGCTGACGAAAACACTGCCGGTGCGGCACACGATCAGCTTCTCGCCATCGGTGCTGCCGGCGGGGATCTACCGGGTGGACCTCGAGTGGGATGGCCGGACGGTGTGGCGGACGTTCCTGGAAATCACCGAATAGCGGCTATTCCAGACGGTAATTGGGGGCTTCCTTGGTGATCGTGACGTCGTGGACGTGGGATTCCTTGAGGCCCGCGATCGAGACGCGGAGGAACTTGGCGCGCTCCTGCAATTCGGCGATCGTGCGGACGCCGGTGTAGCCCATGCCGGCGCGAAGGCCGCCGACAAGCTGGAACACCAGGTCGGCCAGCGGCCCCTTGGAGGGAACGCGTCCTTCGATGCCCTCGGGGACGAGTTTGCCGGCGTTCTCCTGCCCGTAGCGGTCGGCGGAACCGCCTTCGGTCATGGCGCCGAGTGAGCCCATGCCGCGATAGGCCTTGAAAGAGCGGCCCTGGTAGAGGATGGTCTCGCCGGGGGATTCGTCGGTGCCCGCGAACAGGGAACCGATCATCACCGAATCGGCGCCGGCGGCGATGGCCTTCGTCACGTCGCCCGAGAACTTCACGCCCCCATCGGAGATGAGCGGGACACCCGTGCCGCGAGTGGCGCGGGCGCACTCGGCAACGGCCGTGATCTGCGGCACCCCGGCGCCCGAGACGACCCGAGTGGTGCAGATGGAGCCGGGACCAATGCCGACCTTCACGCCATCCACCCCCAGCGCGACGAGATCGCGCGCGGCTTCATACGTACCAACGTTGCCCGCAACGAGATCGACTTCGGGCAGCGTCCGCTTGAGAGCGACCACGGCCTGCATCACGCGCTCCGAATGGCCGTGGGCGGTGTCGATGACGAGCACGTCCACCTGCGCCTTCGCGAGTTCCGCGGCGCGTTCCAGAAAGTCGCCGGTCGCCCCGATCGCCGCGCCGACGCGCAGGCGTCCATGCGCATCCTTGGCCGCGTTGGGATACTTGATCTTCTTCTGGATGTCCTTGACGGTGATCAGACCTTTGAGTGCGAAGTCCTCGTCCACGACGAGCAGTTTCTCCACCCGGTGTTTGTGGAGTTCCTTCTGGGCTTCTTCGAGGGTGGTGCCGACCGGGACCGTGAACAGCGGGTCCTTCGTCATCACCTCGTGAATCGGCAGGTCGTGGCGTGTTTCGAACCGCAGATCACGGTTGGTGAGAATGCCGACAAGCTTGTGGCCTTTCACGACCGGAACGCCGGATATCCGGAAGCGCTTCATGATGGCGAGCGCTTCGTGGATCTTCTGATCCGGGTCGACAGTCACGGGATCGACGATCATGCCGCTCTCCGAACGCTTCACGCGATCGACTTCCTCGGCCTGCAACTCGATCGTCATGTTCTTGTGGATGATCCCGAGGCCGCCCTGCTGGGCCAGGGCGATGGCCAGATGGGCCTCGGTGACGGTATCCATCGCCGAACTGATGATGGGAATATTGAGTTGGACGTTCCGGGTGACGTGGGTCCGGGTGTCCGTCTCGGCGGGCAGGACATCACTGCGGGCGGGTTGCAGCAGGACGTCGTCAAACGTCAGACCTTCGACAATGCGCTCAGGAACCATAGGTTCCCCTTATGGTAACGCGGTGGGCGCGGGCGGCGCGGGCTCAGGCGCGGCGACGCCCGAACAGCGCGGTGCCGACGCGGACAATCGTCGCCCCTTCCTCGATGGCCGTTTCGAGGTCATGCGACATCCCCATCGAGAGTTGAGCGAGGCCCAGCGGCTCCGCGAGGCGTCGGAGACGCACAAAATACGGGCGCGCGGCCTCCGCGTCTTCGTCCCATGGGGGCATCGTCATCAGACCCGTCAGACGCAGCGGCGCTAGCCCGCGGATGGCCTCGACCAGTGCGGGCACATCCTCGGGGGCGGCGCCATGCTTGGACTCCTCCTCGCTGAGCTTCACCTCGATCAGCACTTCCAGCGGCCGGCCGGATTCCGCGAGGCGCCGGGCCAGTTTGATGGAGTCCACCGTCTGGATGACGTCGAATAGCTCCGCGGCGCGGCGCGATTTGTTCGACTGCAGGTGGCCGATCAGGTGGAACCGCGCGTCGAGCGGACGGACGGCCGGCGCCTTTGTCTCCATCTCCTGGACATAGTTTTCGCCGAAGTCGCGGAGACCGAGAGCATGGGCACGGACGATGACCTCGGCAGGGAATACCTTGCTCACAGCCAGCAGCAGGACGCTCTCCCGGGGCCGCCCCGCGCGGGCGCACGCCGACTGAATGCGCTCTTCCACGCGGGCGAGGTTATCGGCCAGTTCGGCGGGGGTCGGAACAGGGGGGACGGAAGCCACTGTTGGCGATTCTATAATGGAGTCGGTGCCGGCCTCCAGACCGGCCGCGCCCGTGCCGCCCGAAACGCTGCGCGGGGACATCGAGCGCTTCCTCGAACTCTGCGGCCAACCCGCCATTCTCGAGCCTGGAATTGACCCACTCCCGCTGATGCCGGACGGCTACGCACTGAGTTGCCGCGGCGCATTCGTCCTCCTCGAGGCCTGGGACGGCACGCGCACATTCGCGCGGCGCGTGCTGCGCGTTGCTCAACAGCGGCCGGGGCGCCTGCTGTTGGAGGTCCAGCGGTTCGGCCGGGGGCCCGGTTCTCTCACCATCGCCGATCTCGATGACGCGCGCACCGCCCCCACGCTCCGCCGCAACCAGCAGGAATCGCTCGCGGGCAGGCTGGCCGCGATGCTCGCGCGGCAGTTCCCGGACTGGCGCGTCGAGGAGTTGACGGCCGGCGCGGACCTCGAACATACGCTCTCCCCGGCCCATCCGCGGGCGCTGCTGCGGCGCGGCGTCCGGCGGTTGGCGGCCCTGTGCGCCCCGCCCTCCGGCGGCGGCGAAGCGCTCACCTTCGGCCTGCTCTGGCTGGCCTACCTGCGGAAGCGCGAGGCGCCGCAACCGGTGAGCGGCCTCGCCCTGTTCCTGCCCCGGGGCGAGGAGGTGAACACCCGCCTCCGCGTCCGTCACCTCGATCCGGAAAAGGCGGCCGTCCAGATGTTCGTCTACGACGTGGACGAAGCCGGCGAGCAGGCGGTGCCCCCCGACGACACCGGCAACCTGCTCTCGCGCCTCGAACCCTGGTGTGCCCCCGAACCCGCCGCCGCCACCGAAGCGATGCTGTGGGCGCGCCTTTTGACCCGCGAACCCGGCGTCGAGAGCATCGAAATCGGCGGCGGCATCGTGAGCCTGCGTGTCGCCGGCCTCGAATTCGCCCGCGCGGCCGGAAAGCAGTTCTGGCTCGGCGTTGGCCGCAAGCGCCGGGGGCGGTCGCTGGCCGAAGCCGTGGATCTGGCGCGGAGGCTGGCGGCGGTCCGGTTGAATCCGGACAACCCGCGTGACCACGAGTGGGCGCGGTCGCACCCGGAGGCGCGGCTGGAATCGCTGGTGCGCGCCAATCTGGGCGTGCTGGACGCCTCGCTGCGGACGACCCCCGTCTACGGCCAGGTCACCGCCATCGCCGGCCGCGACCGCGGTCTCGTCGATCTGCTCGCTATTGACCATGGCGGCCGTCTCGCCGTGATCGAACTCAAGGCGAGCGAAGACCCCCATCTGCCCCTCCAGGCGCTCGACTACTGGATCCGGGTCCGCCATCACGCCGCCGAGGGCGAATTTGGACCGGCAGGACTCTTTCCCGGACTGCCGGTGCGCGCTCTGGCCCCGCGCCTGCTGCTCGTGGCGCCCGCTCTCCGGTTTCACTCCACGACGGAAACCCTTCTCGAATTCCTGCCGTCCGAACTGGAAGTGGAGCGAATCGGGCTTGGCGTAGAATGGCAGAGGAGATTCCGGGTCATCCTGCGCGTGGCGGGCGCCGCGCGGCCGGAGTGGCCGGAACCGCCGCCGGAAAGGACATGAACACGCAATTTATCCAGCAAATCCGCCGCGCCGTCTCGCATCTCAATCCGAATGAGATCCGCGATACCGCCACGCGCCGCGTCCATGTCCTGCTCGATGCCGCAGCCAGCTCCACATACGCCCGGATGGAGGATTTCCTCCTGCCCGCCCAGGTATCGCATGAGAAGCGGATGACTGCCATCCAAACCCTCACCCGCGCCTGTGACGCCTCCGGGACCGGCCAGCGCTTCCAACTCGTCTTCCACGAACGCGGCCTGCTCACCCCCGAAGGCTGGACCCCCGACCTCGACGCCTTCGCCTTCGATCCCACTCGCCCGGAGCGCCTCGTCGAGAACGTCCTCGAACACCGCAACGAACTCGGACTGCCCCTCGCCCGCTACTTCCCCCCTTTCCGCTACGCCGTCGCCCGCCGGACCATCCAGACCATCGCCCGCGAAAACGCGCTGTTTAGCCTGATGACCGCCCTGCCCAACGTCCTCCCCAACGCCGGCCAGCTGCCCTGGGCGGTCGGTGAATTCGCCTCCGACACCGCCGTCCTCACCGTCAACCAGATCCGCATGGCCTTCCTGCTCGCCGCCGCCAGCGACCGCCCTGTCGGCTACCGGGAACAGCGCACCGAGATCGGCTCCCTCGTCGCCGGCGCCTGGGGCTGGCGCGCCGCCGCCCGCCAGCTGACGAGCAAAATCCCCTTCGGCGGCGGCCTGATTCCCAAAGCCGCCATCGCCTATGCCGGCACTTACGCCGTCGGCCTTTCCCTCGAACGCCTCTATCGCATCGGTTATGGACTCACGCGCGAGGAACGGCACGAAGCCTACGAAGCCGCTCTCGGACGCGGCCGCGAAGTCGCCTCTCAACTCCTGGCCCGCATCCGGCGAACTCCCGGGGAGGGCTGACATGCTCCGCGCCGCGCTCTCCCTCGCCCTTCTCGCCATGACCCTCCCCGCCCAAACCCGCCTCGTCGAAGGACGCGCCGATAGCGCCGTCCGCGTCATCATCTACGAAAGCCTCCAGTGCGGCGACTGCACCACCTTCCGCAAAAGGATGGACGAGCGCCTCCTGCCGAAGTACGCCGCCCGCGTCGCCTTCGAACACCGCGATTTCCCCCTCGCCAAACACGCATGGTCCCGCCCCGCCGCTGTCGCCTCCCGCCACTTCCAGACCATCTCCGCCGAACTCGCGCTCGCCTGGCGCCGCCATGCGCTCGACCACCTCCGGACCATCACCATCGACAACTTCGAACAGCAACTCCGCGCCTTCGCCACGGCCCACAAGACCAACCCAGATGCCGCCGTCGCTGCCCTGCAGGACCAGAAACTCATCGCCCTCGTCGAGCGCGACTCCGCCGAAGGTGTCGCCCGCGGCATCGCCCGCACCCCCACCGCCCTCGTCAATGGCCGCCCGTTTATCGAATCATTCACTTTCGAGGAGATCGCCGCCGCCATCGACGAAGCCCTCGCCTCTCAAGGAACTCCATGACCCACCCCCAACCCGTCGCGCTCATCACCGGCGCCAGCCGTGGCATCGGCCGTGGCATCGCCCTCGAACTCGCCAGCACCCACACCGTCATCGCCACCTACCGCGGCCGGCGCGACGCCGCCGAATCGCTCGCCGCCGAGTGTGGCGCCGATATCTTCCAGTGCGACATCGGCTCCGCCGCCGACCGCGAAGCCCTCCTCGCTCATGCCCGCGAAAAGTACGGACGCCTCGACCTCCTCGTCAACAACGCCGGCATCGCCCCCCGCGAACGCCGCGATATGCTCGAAGCCACCGAGGAGAGCTTCGACGAACTGATTGCCACCAACCTCAAGGGCCCCCACTTCCTCACCCAGCACGCCGCCCGGTGGATGGTCGAACAGGGCCGCGGACGGATCGTTTTCGTCACCTCCATCAGCAGCTATACCGCCTCCGTCAACCGCGCCGAATACTGCGTCTCGAAGGCCGGGCTCAGCATGACGGTTGCTCTCTATGCCCAGCGCCTCGCCGCGGAAAATGTCCAGGTCTTCGAAATCCGGCCCGGCATCATCCGCACGGACATGATCGCCAAGGTGGAACAGGTCTACGAAGAAAAAATCGCCGGCGGCCTGCTGCCCCAGCGCCGGATGGGCGAATCCGCCGATATAGCCAAAGCCGTTCGCGCCATCGCCGACGGATTGCTGGACTACTCCACCGGAACCGTCATCAACGTGGACGGGGGCTTCCACCTGCGGAGCCTGTAGTCTCCGCGCTCTGGAACAGTGTCTCGGTCTCCGTCCGCAGAAGCACCCAGAAGGCGTACAGCCCCACCACCGTGCCAAACGGGAAGTGCAACAGCAGGAGCGCCGACAACACCAGCCCCAGTATCCGCGCCCACGGCCGGAAATTCAGCAGCCCGAAAGCCAGGATCAGGCACGGCAAGGACGTCACCAGGATGGTGCCAAGAATTACCGTCACCCCGACCTGAATCAACGCCAGCGGCACTTCAAACTCCGCGTTCACGTTATGTAGCAGGTGCGCCAGCCATTGTGCGCTGGCCATTGCGCCCAAAGCCGCCACAACACCCAGCCCGCCGAGCAGCACGTTCAACCAGGCCAGAAGTTTGACATGTGTTGCCATTCGCCAGCTTTCTCCCTTCCCCGTCGATACCGTCATTGTATGACGGAGTTCGCCTCAGGGATCTATCGGCGGATCCCGCCTCGCCCTGCAGGGTCCACCCTCCCGCCCCCCGTCCGAATTCCATTCGCGCCCCTCCGATTTTTGTAACGCCGCCTGAACTGCCCGCGTCTGGAAGGATGTCAGCGCACCTGGACCCAGGTTGCGCACCGATCTTCCCAAGACAATCAAACCCGCCGGACGCTCCACGCTTGACGTGTCTGCGCACCGGCGACCCCAAAGGAGAACGTGAAATGAAGACCACTCTCTTGATGACCCTCGTGTGCGCGCTCGCGATCATCCCCGCCAGCGCCAACCCGAACGCGCCCCTCGCCTCGCAACTGACCACCGAGGCCCGCGAACTTGCCGTCAAGGCTGAAACCCTTGCGAAACAGTTGAAGCAGAAGAATGCCAACATCTCCTCCGCCCAGGATCAGGTGGGAGAGTTCACCCGCCGCGCCGGCGAAATCAATCGCCTCGTCGGTGAAATCGAGTCCAGCGGCGTGGCCCTCGATGGCCGTCGCGCCCAGGAATTCGAGCGCCTCAAGAGCCTCGCTTCCCTGCTCAACCTGTTCGTCGGAAACAAGCAGCAGTTGCTCGAAGGCGGTGATGCCGCCCGTCAGCGCGAACTCCTCCGCGCCCACATCGTCGGCATCGCCACCCGCGCGGATCTGATCGACAAGTCCGTTCGCAAGCTCGGCATTTAACCCGCTCTCGATATCTCCCTGCAGGCCACGTTGCCTTGTCAGGCCCCACCGCGTGCGTCTCACCGCGCGGTGGGGCCCTTTTTCTTTCTGTGCGGACGCATACAATAACGACGGAGCCCCTTTTATGCCAACCAGCCAAGCCCTCCTCCAACGCCTCGGCCTGCAATCCGTGAACTCCGGCGCCTGCGGCCGCTCCTGGATCGCCGCCCCCTCCGGCGGTGAACTCATCTCTCGCAATCCCGCCACCGGCGAAGAAATCGCCCGCGTTCTTATGGCCTCCGAAGATGACTACGAGGCCGTCCTGCTCGATACCGCCGCCACCTTCGACCGCTGGCGCATGCTCCCCGCCCCCAAACGCGGCGAAATCGTCCGCGAAATCGGCGACGAACTCCGTCGCCACAAAGACGACCTCGGCGCTCTTGTTGCCCTCGAAATGGGCAAAATCCTCGCCGAAGGCAAGGGCGAAGTCCAGGAAATGATCGATATCGCCGACTTCTCCGTCGGCCTCTCCCGCCAGTTATATGGCCTCTCCATGCACTCCGAACGCCCCGAGCACCGGATGTATGAACAATGGCACCCCCTCGGCATCGTCGGCGTCATCTCCGCCTTCAATTTCCCCGTCGCCGTCTGGAGCTGGAACGCCCTCATCGCCGCCGTCTGTGGCGACGCCACCGTCTGGAAACCCTCCTCCGAAACCCCCCTCACCGCCATCGCCGTCCAGAATATCTGCAACACCGTCCTCGCCCGCCATGGCTGGGAAGGCGTCTTCACCCTCGTCATCGGCCGCGGCGCCACCGTCGGCGAACGCCTCCTCCATGACCGCCGCGTCCCCCTCATCAGCGCCACCGGCAGTTGCCGGATGGGCTATCGCGTCGCCGAAGTCGTCGGCCGCCGCGTCGGCCGCACCATCCTCGAACTCGGCGGCAATAACGGCGTCATCGTCACCCCCGATGCCAACCTCGACCTCGCCCTCCGCGCCGTCCTGTTCGGCGCCGTCGGCACCGCCGGCCAGCGCTGCACCACCATCCGCCGCCTCTTCCTCCAGAAATCCATCGCCCCCGCTTTCATCGAGCGCCTCAAATCCGCCTACGCCCAGATCCGCATCGGCGACCCCCTCGACCCCCAAACCCTCATGGGCCCCCTCATCAACCGCGCCGCCGTAGACGAAATGATGCAGGGCCTCGACCGCGTCCGTGCCGAAGGCGGCGAAATCCTCTGCGGCGGCCAGCGCACCGGCCCCGATGGCGCCTGTTTCGTCGAACCCACCCTCGTCCGCGCCCGCCCCGATATGCCCATCGTCCAGGAGGAAATCTTCGCCCCCATCCTCTACATCATGGAGTACGACACCCTCGAGCAGGCCATCGAGTGGCACAATAACGTGCCCCAGGGCCTCAGTTCCGCCATCTTTACCAACAACTTGATCGCCGCCGAAACCTTCCTCAGCGCCCGCGGCAGCGATTGCGGCATCGCCAACGTCAACATCGGCACCAGCGGCGCCGAAATCGGCGGAGCCTTCGGCGGCGAAAAGGAAACCGGCGGCGGCCGCGAAGCCGGCAGCGACTCCTGGAAAGCCTACATGCGCCGACAGACCGTCACCATCAACTGGAGCGCCGATCTGCCCCTCGCCCAGGGCATCGAATTCAAAATCTAGTTCGACGCCTTCGCCGGAATCGTCCAGAGGAAAAACTTGCTGCTCAGGTAGGAGTACTCACTGTCCTCCCCGTTCAGCTTCGTTTCCTTCTCCGGCTTCCAGTCGCCCATCTCGAACGTGTTCGACACCACCCGCGTCCCCGGCTTCAACTGCTCCAGCAGCCGCGGCTTCAGCCTCAGGTTCACCTCGGTCAGCAGGAACAGCGTCACCACCGACGCCTCCCGGAAATCCGCCTCGAACAGGTCCTGCTCGATGAATTTCACCAGATGCGTGACCCCCGCCTTCTTCGCATTCTCGTTCGCTTCCGCGATCCGTTCGGGATTGATATCGATCCCAACGCCCCGCGCTCCATACTGCTTCGCCGCCGCGATCACAATCCGCCCGTCGCCGCAGCCCAGGTCATAAACGACATCATTCTTCGTCACCCGCGCCAGCTTCAGCATTTCCTCAACGGCCGGCTCCGTCGTCGGCACGTAAGGCACATCCGGCTGCCGGCTCGGCTTCGTATTCTGCGCCGGAGCAGCCAGAGCCATCGCCAGCAGCAGCGGCAGGAAAAGTGTTTTGGTGAGTCGCATCAACAGACCTCGAATCAGAAATTCAACCAGATAAACCAGTGGCGGCCGCCACAGGCTTCAGGTTACCGCAACAGATAGATGGGGGAAGGGAGGCGGGCTTGGTAGCGCTAACGGGATTCGAATGCGGCAAAGGGGGTAGCGCCCTGTGCCTCTGTGTGCCATGTTGTTGATTTCAGTGATACGAGGTTTCCAAAGTGCTGCCCAGTTATACCCTCTCTCGCTCTCGTGGCAGCACAATGGCAGCACAGTGGGTGCTCTTGAGCGGTCAATCCGAGGGCGGGCTGTAAGGCTCGCGCAAGCCGTCATTGCAGCCTTTCCGGCATTTCCAGTAGGCGCGGGGGAGCTTTCCTTCGTCGTCGATTTCCTGCCTCCA
>ERZ761609.311-NODE-311-length-61484-cov-36.282570_pt1 | contig 61484 bp, 62 predicted proteins | sample MGYA00511163_ERZ761609 | MGnify/ENA primary metagenome ERZ761609 (study PRJEB28899, sample SAMN02445070) | bioreactor sludge metagenome | biome: EBPR sludge | place: Australia: Brisbane, Thorneside Wastewater Treatment Plant | collected 2011-12-16 ... | reverse complement strand
ACGCGGCGGGTCTGTTGTCAGACATGACGCTGGGCATCGAATGCCTGACCACCGACGACACCGCACACGCGCACGAGCTTGCCCGCACACTCGACGGCATCAACCGCGAGCGCAAGGCCATCGAGGGCGACATGCGCGCACAGGCCCTGCAACTGGCCGACGACATGCTGGACGACAGCGAGGAGCCGCCCCCCGCCCTGTGCGTGTTCGACCCCGACTTCCACGAAGGCGTGGTGGGCATCGTCGCGTCGCGCCTGAAAGACAAGCTGCACCGCCCCACCTTCGTGTTTGCCATGAGTCAGGCCGAGGGCAAAGAGCATGAGCTGAAAGGCTCCGGCCGCAGCATCCCCGGCTTCCACCTTCGCGACGCGCTCGACCTGGTGGCCAAGCGCTGCCCAGGTGTGCTGCTGCGCTTCGGTGGCCACGCCATGGCGGCGGGCTGCACCATCGACGCCGACCGGCTGGACGAATTCGAATCCACGCTGCAACAGGTCGCGCACGAGTGGCTGGACGCGGCCACCCTCACCCGCCGACTGGAGGCCGACGGCCCGCTGGACAAGCAGTACCGCCGCATCGACCTGGTGGATGCCCTGCACAAGGAGGTGTGGGGCCAGGGTTTCCCGGCCCCCACGTTTGCCGAAACCGTCGAGGTGGTAGGCCAACGCCTGGTGGGCGAGAAGCACCTGGCCCTCAAGCTCAAACACCAGGGCGACCCGGTGGATGCCATGTGGTTCAACCACGCCGAGCCGCTGCCACCGCGCGTCAAGCTGGCCTTCCGGCTCGATGCGGACGAGTGGCAGGGCCAGCGGCGCGTGCGCTTCCTGGTCGAAGGTGCCGAGGGTTGACGGCACATCGCCACCGGCCAGGCCTTTCGGGCAGCGGTCGGGCACAGCGGGGCCAAGGGCCTCATGGCGACCTGGCCTCTCCCCCTCCCTACAATGCCCCCATGCACACACCGTCTGCCACCCAACTCGTCAACGCCGACCTGCACTGCCACTCGGTGGTCTCGGACGGCACACTGACACCGGAGGAGCTGGCCGTTCGCGCCAAAGGCAACGGCGTGGAGCTGTGGTCGTTGACCGACCATGACGAGATCGGTGGCCAGCACCGGGCCAGGGCTGCCGCACATGCTGCAGGCCTGCCCTACCTGACCGGTACGGAAATTTCGGTGACGTTTGCCAGCGTCACGGTGCACATCGTGGGCCTGGGTTTCGACCCCGATCACCCCGCCCTGGTACAGGGCCTGGCCCAGACGCGTGGCGGGCGGGGCGAGCGTGCGCAGGAAATGAGCGACCAACTGGCCGCCGTGGGCATCAAAGGGGCGTACGAAGGTGCCCTGAAGTACGTGGGCAACCCGGAGTTGATTTCGCGCACACACTTTGCGCGGTTTCTGGTGGAGACAGGCGTGTGCCACGACACCTACGAGGTGTTCAGGCGCTACCTCACCGAAGGCAAACCGGGCTTCGTGCCCCACCGCTGGGCCAGGCTGGGCGATGCCGTGCGCTGGATTCGCGAGGCAGGCGGCATGGCCGTCATTGCCCACCCGGCACGGTACGCCCACAGCCCCACGGCAGAGTACGCACTGTTCACCGAATTTGTGGCGCACGGTGGGCAGGGGGTTGAAGTGGTCACCGGCAGCCACAGCCCGGACGAATACGGCACCTACGCCGACATGGCGCTGGAATTCGGCCTGATGGCATCGCGGGGCAGCGACTTCCACAGCCCGAAAGAAAGCCACACCGACCTGGGCAAACTGCCGCCCCTGCCCGGCAAGTTATCACCCGTCTGGCATGCACTGGCCGACCGCATCCACTGGCCCAACTGAAACCCATCGCCACCGTTCGGGGCCTCCCCGCCCTGACTGATGGGTCCGTGGCACACTTTGGGTCATCGTCCTGCCCCCGACTGCACCATGAAACGCATCTGGCTCCTGTTCACCCAAACCGTCACCGTCCTGCTGGCGGCCTACTTTGTGGTCGCAACCCTCAAACCCCAGTGGCTGGACCGCAAACCGCGCCTGTCCTCGGTCGTGCCCATCCTGGAAGCCCCTGCGCCGGCCGCCGAGGCTGGTGATGCCTCAGGCACCCATTCATTCCGCCGGGCCGCACAGGTGGCCTCGGCGGCGGTGGTCAGCATCAGCACCAGCAAAGCGCCACCCCGCAACCCGCACCAGAACGATCCGTGGTTCCGCTTCTTCTTTGGCGAACAGGGCAACAGCGAGCCCCAGTCGGGCCTGGGGTCAGGCGTGGTGGTCAGCCCGGCAGGCTATGTGCTCACGAACAACCATGTCATCGAAGAAGCCGACGACATCGAAGTCATGTTCAGCGACGGCGTCGTGGTCAAGGCAACCATCATCGGCACCGATCCGGAAACCGATCTGGCCGTGCTGAAGGTGCCACGCGAAGGCCTGACCGCCATCACATGGGGAGATTCGGACGCCCTGCAGGTCGGCGATCCGGTGTTGGCGGTGGGCAACCCCTTCGGTGTAGGCAAAACTGTGACCAGCGGCATTGTCAGCGCGCTGGGGCGCTCCCAACTCGGCATCAACACCTTCGAGAACTTCATTCAGACCGATGCCGCCATCAACCCCGGCAACTCGGGTGGCGCGCTGGTGGACATGGCCGGCAACCTGATCGGTATCAACACCGCCATCTACTCGCGCTCCGGCGGGTCCATGGGCATCGGTTTTGCCATTCCCACGTCCACCGCACGGACCGTGATGACCGCCATCGTGCAGGACGGCAAGGTCACCCGTGGCTGGATCGGCGTGGAACCGCGCGACCTCAGCCCCGAACTGGCTGAATCGTTCGGTCTGAAGCAAGGCAATGGCGTCGTGATCACCGGAGTCCTGCAAAATGGTCCGGCGGCGCAGGCAGGCGTGCGCCCCGGTGACCTGATTCTGAAAGTGGACGGCCATGCGGTCAGCACCGTGCCCGAACTGCTGTCACGCGTGGCGGAACTGAAGCCCGGCACGCCCGCCAGCTTGCTGGTACTGCGTCAGCAGGGGGAAACCACGTTGACCGTGGTGCCAGGCCGACGCAACCCCGTCCGCCCCCGCTGAACCGGCTCTGCAGGAGCGCACCAAGGTTCAGTTTTCAGAACCACGCGACCTGTGCAACGTTGGCGGTGCGGTTTGTGCAGGCGCGGCAAGTGCAGCACGTGCAACAGCAAGACATGCAAAAGCTGCACTTGCAATAGCCAGGGGCACACGCGGCCCGGCGGCCGCTCTGGGACTCAACCTGCAGGCTCAGGCCTTGTCGCCTTCTTCGGTTTCCGGCGGCGCGATCTTGCGCATGTAGTTGGCACCGATGATGCCCAGTTCGTACAACAGGCACATGGGGATGGCCAGCGCAAGCTGGGAGATCACGTCGGGCGGCGTCACGACAGCGGCGATCACGAACGACAACACGACGAAATAGCCCCGGAATTCCTTCAGTTTCGCGACCGTGACGATGTTGAACTTGACCAGCAGCACGACCACTATGGGCACCTGAAAAGCCAAGCCGAAGGCCAGGTACAGCGACAGAATGGCTTCGACATACGAGGCGATGTCAGGCGTTGCGGCCACGCTTTCGGGCGTGAAACCCTGGATGAAGCCGAACATCTTGTCGAGCACAAAAAACTGCACGAACGCAATGCCGATGTATGCCAGCAGGCTGCCGAACACAATCAGCGGGAGGGCAAAGCGTTTTTCGTGGCTGTACAGACCGGGTGCCACGAAGGCCCAGGCTTGGTACATGAGCCAGGGCAATGCCAATAGCACGCCCGACATCATCAGCACTTTCAGCGGAACGAAGAACGGCGTGAACACCCCCACCGCAATCAGCTTGGCATCGGGTGGCATGTGTGCCCGGATGGGCACAGCCACCAAATCGATCAAACCCGAGGGCCCCGGCCAGATGGCCAGCAGGATCATGCACACCACCACCCCGCCGAGTGCATACACAATGCGGTCACGCAACTCGATCAGGTGCTGGACAAAGGGCTGTTCGGTACCGGCAAGTTCGTCTTGCGGCCCGCTGGTTGGATCTGGCATGGGTGGAAACGATCAGGAAAGTCTGCTCTTGGGCCGGAACCGGGCCACCCGCGCAGCGCCCGACTGCACCCGGCCTTTGACCCCGTTGCGCGACTTGTACCACTGGGGCATGGCATTTTGCTTGACGCGCCAGTTCTTGCCAGGGTGCTTGTAGACGGGCACGGCAGATTGGCCGAGTTCCGACAGGGCATCGTGCACACCCGGTCCATCCAGCGTGGGCGCGCCGCTGTAGGCTTCGGTGGCCTCAGACCAGGATTTTTCGAAATCGGCAGCCGACGACTGGACGGAAGATGCCACGTCTTTGGCAGCCCCTTCCATCGACTCCTTCATTTTCTTGAGCTCTTCCAACTCGATGGAACGGCTCACTTCCGCCTTGACGTCTGACACGTAACGTTGGGCCTTGCCCAGGAGCGCACCGACCGTGCGGGCCACTTTGGGCAATTTTTCGGGGCCGATGACGATCAACGCCACCACACCGATCATGGCGAGCTTGGAAATGCCCAGATCGATCATGGCAGCCCCCCGTCAGCGGGCACCGGGGGAAACGGGTAACCGACCATCAGGACTTGGTCTTGGCTTCGACATCGATGGTGGTTTTTTCCACCGCTGGTTGCTGGGCAACCTGCGGCTTGGCCGCACCTGCCGACTCGTCGGCTGCCGGTTGGCCGCCTTCCTTCATGCCGTCCTTGAAGCCCTTGACGGCCCCACCCAGGTCTGAACCCAGGTTCTTGAGCTTCTTGGTGCCGAACACCAGAATCACCACAACCAGCACGATCAACCAGTGCCAAATGGACAGACTACCCATGAATTTCTCCTGCGTTCTTTACACACTCAACCCGCAACACGGGCACAACGGCTGACGATTCTAAGCGGTGGGGGTGACAGTAACTGGACTGGGGTGGCTTGACGGCACGCTGGCAAGCCACCATCCATCGGCCCACTCTGCGGTGTGACCTGACTTTGCGCCTTCGGTTCAAGCAAATGGTGCCAAGCCCCGCGTCAACCCTTGAGCCACGGGCGCGGACCACCCATGACGTGGATGTGAAGGTGGTGCACTTCCTGCCCGCCTTCTGTACCGGTGTTGGTGACGATGCGGAATCCGCCTTCCGGGTAAGGCCGGCAACCTTGCTCCAGCGCCAGCTTGGGCGCCAGCGCCAGCATGCGTCCCAGCAGCGCCTGGTGCTCGGGGCCCACATGCGCCAGGGACGGGATGTGAACCTTCGGAATCATCAGGAAATGGACAGGTGCCCAGGGGTTGATGTCATGAAAGGCGTAAATCTCGTCGTCTTCATAGACCTTGCGGCTCGGGATCTTGCCCGCCGCAATTTTGCAGAAGATGCAATTGTCGTCAGCACTCATGGATAAACCTGTCTGGTCAAGGGTTGGGGGGGTCAGGTTGGCATGGGCCGACCGGCATTCATGCCGAGCATGCCCCTGATGATGCGGTACAGAAACCACAGGGACACCAGCCACCAGGCCAGCATGCCGGGCAAGAGAAACAAGATCCACAGGGGCGCGGTGACGATGTACAGCCCGCCCACGATGAACACAGTGCGGATGCGCCAGGTGAAGTGGCTTTCGTGCCAGGTACCCACTGCATCGCCGCGCTTGATGAAGTCGATGAGCAGGGCCACCAGCAACAGCGTGACACCGGGCTGTGCCCCCGGCAAGACCGCCGCCACAGCCACCGCGAGGTGCAGCACATAGCTGACGACGCCCACCGTGTTGAGCGACCGCAGCCGTTCGGCTTCCGAGCGTTGATCGGACACATCGTTCATGGTCAGCCCCCAGCTGGTGCCTAGGCCTCACCCGCGCGGGCTTTGGCTTTGCGCAGTGCCTTTTCTTCCAGCCCGCTCTGGCCTTCACGGCGCATGAGCTCGGCCACCACGTCGTCAGGGTGCAGGCCGTAGTGGGCCAACGCGATCATGCTGTGGAACCACAGGTCGGCCACCTCCCCCACCAGCGGCTGCTTGCTGGCGCCGTGGTCAACATCCTTGGCGGCCATGACCACTTCGGTGGCTTCTTCGCCGATTTTTTTCAGGAAAGCATCCGGCCCTTTGTGCAGCAGACGCGACACATAGCTGGTCTCCGGGTTGCCGCCATTGGCGGGTTTGCGGCTTTCGATCACGTCGGCCAGGCGGCGCAAGGCGTCGGTGGCGGACAGGGCAGCGAGGGAGGATTCGGTGGTCATTTGTAAATGTGTTCAGGGTCTTTGAGCACGGGCTCGGTGCTGACCCAACCGGCGTCGGCGAGCGACTGGAAAAAGCAGCTGTGGCGCCCCGTGTGGCAGGCAATGCCAGGCTCGTGCCCGAGTTGCGTCACCTTGAGCAGCACCACGTCGTTGTCGCAATCGAGGCGGATGTCGTGCACCGTTTGCACATGGCCCGACTCTTCACCCTTGAACCACAGCTTGCTGCGGGAGCGGCTGAAGTACACCGCCCGCTTCAACTCGGCGGTTTTGGCCAGTGCCTCACGGTTCATCCACGCAAACATGAGCACGTCGCCGCTGTGCGCTTCCTGGGCGATGACAGGCACCAGACCCGCCGCATCCCATTTGACTTGGTCCAACCAGTTCGATTTATCCATAGCTAACTTGCCAATTGCAACAAGCGGTAGAGGCTGTTTTTTATCTAAATTCTGACAGGAATGCCACGCTCCGCCATGCGGGTCTTGGCCTGGGCCACGGTGTACTCACCATAGTGGAAGATGCTGGCCGCCAGCACCGCGTCGGCACCACCCTGCTGCACGCCGTCGGCCAGGTGGTCGAGGTTGCCCACACCGCCCGACGCAATGACCGGCACCTCGACCGCATCGGCCACGGCACGGGTGAGCGCCAGATCGAAGCCCGACTTGGTGCCGTCCCGGTCCATGCTGGTGAGCAGGATTTCGCCGGCCCCACGGTGGGCCATGTCAATGGCCCAGGCCAGGGCATCCAGCCCGGTGTTCTTGCGGCCGCCGTGGCTGAACACGTCCCACCCCGGCCCGACAGGCTGCCCGTGCGGGCCCAGCCGCTGTTCGTCAGCCGGGCTGCGGCGTTTGGCATCGATGGCCACCACGATGCACTGCGAACCGTACTTGGCCGAGGCGTCGTTGATGACCTGCGGATTGGCAATGGCCGCGGAGTTGAAGCTGGTCTTGTCGGCACCGGCGTTGAGCAAACGGCGCACATCTTCGACGGTTCGCACCCCGCCCCCGACCGTGAGTGGGATGAACACCTGGCTGGCCACCGCTTCGATGATGTGAAGGATGAGGTCGCGCCCGTCGCTGGTGGCGGTGATATCGAGAAAGGTCAGCTCATCGGCACCTTGCTCGTTGTAGCGCGCGGCAATTTCAACCGGATCGCCTGCATCACGCAGTTCGACAAAGTTGACACCCTTGACCACACGGCCACCGGTGACGTCCAGGCAGGGGATGATTCGTTTTGCCAGCATATATGAATAAAAAGTGGCTTTACCGCCTGATTGAAAACAATTAAATGCTACAAAAAATCAAGTGACAACCTGCAGCTTTTGCCAGCCTTGCCAGGTGGTGTCCGGTGCGACCTCCACCGGCGCAAACACCGCTGCGGCTTCGACGCACAACATGTGCACGTGACCATTTTCAGGCATGTCAGCCAGTTGGGCACCCAGGTGCTCGCCGGGATTCCACACCACCGTGTTGGCAAACGAGGGGCTCTGGCTGATGGCCAGCGTGTGCGCGCCGTCTCGCAACAGCAAGGCGTGCGGAGATGCGGCGTACACACGGTCAAATTCTGTGTGGAAGCGCTGCACGTCGGCCGCAAGGCCATTCACGTCGGCCACCGCATCCCATTCCGCCTGTCCACCCAGGCCAGAGAGCGTGGCCTGCCCCACGTCATCGACCGCGAGGTAGGTGTGCAACGCACCGGTGAAGGCCAGCGGCGCATCGGTGCGCCCCACGGGTTCACGGTTGCTCACCGACAGCGTGACCTGCAAGGCGCCTGGCGACAAGGCAACGTCAATGCTTGCCGCGAACCGTTGCGCCCAGACTCCCTGTGCCAGGTCCGCATCGGTCAGGCTGAACGACACCACGGCCGCGCCGTCCGAAGCCACCCATTCAGGCCGGACGTGCCAGCGCACATTGCGAGCAAAGCCATGCTTCACCAACGGACCGCGTTGGTTGAACTGCGGAAAACAGACGGGAATGCCGCCACGGATGGCCGAATGCCCATCCAGCCTGGCGCGCGGGCTCAGAAACAAGCGCTCGCGGCCCGCCGCTTCCCAGGACAACACCTGGGCACCTTGGAGCGCCACCACCACCGCATCGCCCTGCTGCAGCGCCAAACGCAGCGCCGGCTGCCCCCCGACGGTGGTGAAGCTGCAGCTAGCCGTCACCCCTGCCGTTGTCGTGAAACCCTCATCCCGCCCGCAAGAGGAACCCGCAGGTGGCAGATCAGCCATTGAGTTCGTCAGCCAGTTGCTGGGCGGCTTCAAAATCCAGGTCACCGCTGTAGATGGAGCGACCGCAAATCACACCCTCGACACCTTCGCCTTCCACGGCACACAGGGCACGGATGTCATCCAGGTTCGACAGGCCACCCGATGCGATGACGGGAATGCTGAGGGCCTGCGCCAGCTTGACGGTGGCCTCGATGTTGATGCCGCTGAGCATGCCGTCACGGCCGATGTCGGTGTAAATGATGGACTCGACACCGTAGTCTTCAAATTTTTTGCCCAGGTCGATGACTTCGTGGCCTGTCAGCTTGCTCCAGCCATCGGTCGCCACCTTGCCATCCTTCGCGTCGAGGCCAACGATGATGTGCCCGCCAAATGCCGTGCAGGCATCCTGCAGGAAACCCGGATTTTTCACCGCTGCGGTGCCGATGATGACGTAACGCAGGCCTGCGTCCAGGTAACGCTCGATGGTGTCCATGTCGCGGATGCCACCGCCCAGCTGCACGTCCACCTCGTCACCCACCTCTTTGAGGATGCGCTTGATGGCCGCCTCGTTCTTGGGCTTGCCCGCGAATGCACCGTTGAGATCGACCAGGTGGATGCGACGGGCACCTTTGTCTACCCAGCTTCTGGCCACTGCCGCTGGATCTTCACCGAAGACGGTGGTTTGATCCATGTCGCCTTGCTTGAGGCGAACACACTGGCCGTCTTTCATGTCAATGGCAGGAATGAGCAACATGGCAGAAAAAGAAGTGAAGGGGAGTTGAAAAGGTGGGAGACAACCGGCAGCCGTCAGGGCTGCCAATTCAGAAAATTGCGGTACAGCTGCAAACCTTGCGCAGCACTTTTTTCAGGGTGAAACTGCGTGGCAAAGATGTTGTCGCGGGCAATGGCCGACGAGAAACGGCTGCCGTAGTCGGTCTCGCCCACACTGTGCAACACTTGGGACGGATGGGCATGGTAGCTGTGCACGAAGTAAAAATAGGCACCATCCGGCACGCCTGACCACACGGGGTGTGATGCCCCGCGCCCCAATTCATGGTGCACACGGTTCCAGCCCATCTGCGGCACTTTGAAGCGGCTGCCATCGGCCTGTAGCCGACCCTGCAGCTGGAAGCGCACCACGGCACCGGGTATCAGACCCAGGCCATCACACGGCCCCTCCTCGCTGCGCTCCAGCAGCATCTGCATGCCCACGCACACGCCGAACAGCGGCTTGTTGGCCGCCGCATGCAACACAGCATCCAGCAGGCCGGATTGGGCCAGTTCGCGCATGCAATCGGCCATGTGGCCCTGTCCCGGGAGCACCACCCGCTCGGCGGCCATCACATCGGCGGCGTGCGACGTCACACGCACCTCGATGTCTTCGGCTTGCGCCACATGCATCACGGCCTGGGACACGGAGCGCAAGTTGCCACTGCCGTAGTCCACCACTGCCACCATTCTTCGGATCATGGAAACAATCGTAGGGAAAAAATCTGTTGACACCCGCCGGCCGGTTACAGCGAGCCTTTGGTGGACGGGATGACATTACCCATGCGTGGATCCACCTCCAGGGCCATCCGGATCGCCCGTGCAAAGGCCTTGAACACGGTTTCAGCCTGGTGGTGCGCGTTGGTGCCCTTCAGGTTGTCAATGTGCAAGGTCACGCCGGCGTGGTTCACGAAACCCTGGAAGAACTCGAAGGTGAGCTGGGTGTCGAACGCGCCGATCATGCCCGCCGTGAAGGGCACGTGCATGTGCAAGCCGGGGCGACCTGAGAAATCGACCACCACGCGCGACAGCGCCTCATCCAGCGGCACATAGGCATGGCCATACCGGCGCAACCCCTTTTTGTCACCCACCGCACGGGCAACGGCCTGACCGAGGGTGATGCCCACGTCCTCGACGGTGTGGTGACCGTCGATGTGCAGATCGCCTTCCACCTGAATGTCGAGGTCGATCAGGCCATGCCTGGCAATCTGGTCGAGCATGTGGTCAAAAAACCCGATGCCTGTGGCGAGGCGCGAGGCGCCTGTTCCATCGAGGTTGAGCACGACGCGGATGTTCGTTTCAGCCGTTTTGCGCACCACATCCGCTTGGCGGGCAATGGGCGCAGACTCACAAGAGAGGTTCATAAGGTGGACTGTAAGGCTGCCAGCATGCGCCGGTTCTCGTCCGGCGTGCCCACGGTCAGGCGCAAGCAGTTGTGCAGCAGAGTATGCATTTTAGAAACATTCTTCACCAGCACACCAGCACGCTTCATCCCGTCGAAACACCGCTGCGCGTCCGGCACACGGACCAGGATCATGTTGGCCTCACTCGGGAAGGTCACCACACCGGGCAACTGACCCAGACTGCGCAGCAGGGCCTCCCGCTCGGCACGGATCAGTGCAGCCTGTTGCGCAAACACATCGGCATGCTCCAGCGCGAACAGCGCGCACTCGGTATTGAGCACGCTGATGTTGTAGGGTGGCCGCACCTTGTCCACCTCGGCAACCAGCGCTTTCGGGCCAATCATGTAACCCAGACGGACACCCGCCAGCCCGAATTTGGACAAGGTGCGCATCAGCAACACGTGGCCATGACGCGCCAACCGGCCAAGGTAGCTGCGGGCCGCAAACGGCTGGTAGGCCTCATCCATGACCACGATGCCACCCTGTTCACCCTGCGCCACCACGATGCGCTCGATGGCCTCGTCATCCCAGAGGTTGGCAGTCGGGTTGTTCGGGTAGGCCAGGTACACCACCGCAGGCCGATGCTCTGCAATGGCGGCCAGCATGGCAGCCTCGTCCAGCTCGAAATCGGCGGTCAGGGGCACCCCCACAAAAGACAAGCCCTGCAGTTGCGCGCTCATGGCATACATCACGAAGCCCGGCACCGGTGCCAGGATGGCAGCCGGCCGCCCGTCCGGGTCCGGTTTGTCACAGGCCATCGCCAGCAGGCTGATGAGTTCATCCGAGCCGTTGCCGAGCATCAGGTCAAAGCCGTCTGGCACGCCAGCGTAACGCCCCAGTGCGGCACGGAGCGCTTCGGTGCGCGGGCCCGGGTACCGGTTGACAGCCACCCTGCCCAGGCGTTGGCCCAATTCCGCCTGCAACGCATCGGGCAGCGAAAAGGGGTTTTCCATGGCGTCGAGCTTGATGAGGCCAGAGGCATCCTGAACGGCATAGGCGTGCATGGACTGGATGTCCTGACGGATGCGTCCGATGGCTGATGAAGGTGGAAGTGTGTTCGGCATGAGAATGGACGCCTGCTGACCGGGCCGGGTACCGACAAGACTAGTGGAGGTTCACTAAAGCTGTCAGAAAAGCGACTTATTCAGGTTCGTCTTGTTGCGTTGCAGCATCTTTGTAGGTAACATCATTGTAAGTTTTGGTTGAGACCTTGAAGGTTGACACCGACACACCTGTTGTCTCCTCCACCTTTTCTGTATCGGTGGATTCAGCCCCGAGCCTCACGGCTCGGGGCTTTTTTTTGGGTTTTGCCCACTATGATCGGGCGCAAGGAAACCCAAATGACCGCCGCCTCCGATCAACCCAACACGCAGCAGGCCATGGCCGCTGCGCCTGCCAGCCCGTCCGCAACAGCCGTCCAGCCGCCATCGACCCCGCAGGACTACCTGCAGCGCATCCTGAACGCCAGGGTGTATGACGTGGCCATCGAATCGCCGCTGGAGCCAGCCCGTTCGCTGAGCAGTCGGCTGGGCAACACCGTGCTGCTCAAGCGGGAAGACCAGCAACCGGTGTTCAGCTTCAAACTGCGCGGCGCCTACAACAAGATGGCCCACCTCTCACCGCAGCAGTTGCGCAAGGGGGTGATCTGTGCATCGGCGGGTAACCATGCCCAGGGTGTCGCCATGAGTGCACGCAAATTGGGCACCCGGGCCGTCATCGTCATGCCCACGACCACACCACAGGTCAAGATTGACGCGGTTCGGACCCTCGGGGGTGAAGTCGTGCTGCATGGCGACAGCTACACCGATGCCTACAACCACTCGGTCAAACTGCAGCAAGCTGAAGGTCTGACCTTTGTTCACCCCTTCGACGATCCCGATGTGATCGCAGGCCAGGGCACGGTAGCCATGGAAGTCCTGCGGCAGTTGCAACTGCTGGGCAGTGCCCGACTCGATGCCATTTTTGTGGCCATCGGCGGCGGCGGGTTGATATCAGGCGTGGCCAACTACATCAAGGCCGTCCGCCCAGACATCAAAGTGGTGGGCGTGCAGATGAACGACTCGTGCGCCATGATGCAGTCGGTCACAGCCGGTCAACGGGTGACGCTCCAGGACGTGGGCCTGTTTTCGGACGGCACGGCCGTGAAGCTGGTCGGTGAGGAGACGTTCCGCATCGCCCGAGGGCTGGTGGACGAGTTCATGACCGTGGACACCGATGCCGTTTGCGCCGCCATCAAGGACATTTTTGTCGACACTCGAAGCATTGTCGAACCCGCTGGTGCCCTGGCCGTGGCCGCCATCAAGCAATATGTAGCCGAGCGCGGCACACAGGGCGAAACCTATGCGGCCATCCTGTGCGGTGCCAACATGAACTTCGACCGCCTGCGGTTCGTGGCCGAACGCGCAGAAGTGGGCGAAGAACGCGAAGCCCTGTTTGCCGTCACCATCCCGGAGGAGCGCGGCAGTTTCCGCCGCTTCTGCGGCCTCATCGGCAACCTGCCCGGCTTTGGTGGCACCAGTGGGCCGCGCAACGTGACCGAGTTCAACTACCGCATCAGCGACCAGCACAAGGCACACGTATTTGTCGGGTTGACCACGCACCAGAAGGGCGAAAGTGCACACATTGCACAGGCCTTCACCGACAACGGTTTTTCGGCACTGGACCTGACCCACGATGAACTGGCCAAGGAGCACATCCGACACATGGTCGGCGGACCATCCGCCCTGGCCCAGGACGAGAGGCTGTTGCGGTTCGAATTTCCGGAACGGCCGGGTGCACTGATGTCGTTCCTCAGCCTCATGCGCCCGGGCTGGAACATCAGCCTCTTTCATTACCGCAACCAGGGCGCCGATTATGGCCGCATTCTGGTGGGCATCCAGGTGCCCCCGTCCGACGACCAGGCCTTTGCAGAATTTCTGACCACACTGGGTTACCCCTGTGTCGATGAAACGCACAACCCGGTTTACCAACTGTTCCTGCGACAACCAGCGAGTCCAGCGTGAACAAACCTTCTGCCTCCCTCAAACTGCCCCAGGTGGCCACCACAGCCGACGCGACATTGGAAGCGGAATTGCGTCGCAAGCTGGACAACAAAACCAAACCGCTGGGCGCACTGGGCAAACTGGAAAGCCTGGCCTTGCAAATCGGGTTGATTCAACAAACCACCACGCTGGCGTTTGATGCGCCGCAAATCGTTGTGTTTGCTGCAGACCACGGCATCGCCGACGAAGGTGTGTCGGCCTACCCCCAGGCCGTCACCGTGCAAATGGTGCTGAACATGATGCGTGGCGGCGCTGCCGTGAACGTGCTGGCCAGGCAACATGGTTTCGGCCTCACGCTTGTCGATGCCGGTGTGGCATCAGCCATCCCGGATGAGGCTGACCCGGTGCCCGCCTCTTCTGCCGTCCTGTTGCGCAGAAAAATCGGGTTCGGTACGCGCAACATGGCCCGCGGTCCGGCCATGACCGGTGCCCAGGCGCTCTCGGCCCTGGGCGCGGGCATGGACATCGTCAACCATTTGCCGGGTAACGTGATGGCGTTCGGCGAAATGGGCATCGGCAACACGTCGAGTGCAGCGCTGCTGCTGTCGCGGCTGTGCAATGTCCAGCTCGACGATGCCGTCGGACGTGGAACGGGCTTGAACGATGCCCAGCTGGAACACAAGCTGAGGGTGTTGTTCGACGTGTCGCGCAAACACCGTGACGCCAAGACAGGACTGGCCGTCCTGGCGGCCATGGGTGGTTTCGAAATTGCCATGATGGCCGGGGCCATGGTGCAGGCCGCCGCACTTCGCCGCGTGATCCTGGTGGACGGTTTCATAGCCGGGGCAGCCGCGCTGGTCGCACGTGAAATGCGCCCCCATGTGACCGACTACATGGTGTTCACCCACCGATCGGCCGAGGTCGGCCACCGGTTGATGCTCATCCACTTGCAAGGCCAACCCTTGCTCGACCTGGAAATGCGCTTGGGTGAAGGCACAGGCGCGCTGGTGGCCTGGCCGCTGTTGCAATCAGCCGCGCACCTGATGAACGAGATGGCCACCTTCGAGTCGGCAGGTGTGAGCCAGCAGAACGAAGCGAGCGCACCACCGTCCGCGACCGCAACGCCCGTTTGACGGCCCTTTGCCGAAATCAGCGAAAGCTTGAATAAACAGCAAAAACGGCTTCAACGCAATATTTGTATAAATATATTGCTACATTTTTACTGAGGCTTGGGCAGAGCCAAAGTGAGAGATGCACCCTCTGCACGCCCATCGGCAGCGCGCCCATCCACAGCGCGCAGCACCACCTCACGCTGGCCGACCTGATGAACGATCCAGCGGCCGTCGACTACAGTGCCAACGGTATAAGGACGGGCCCGTTGTGCATCCACGGTGATCAACGCGACGCCACCTGAACGGTGGTTCGCATTGCCCACAGCACCCGTTGGCTTCTCTGCCACCACGCCTACCAGCGCGTAGCGATTTTGGACATCAGACGCGGGTAAAGCCACCGGCCCACTGGCGACCGGCACAGCGCCCAACGCCCGTGAAACCGCCTGCGTGTCGACATCCGGGGCCGACAGGGGCAGCGCTGGCAAGGCCACCGGCGGCGTCTGGCCCACCCAGCGCAACACGCCCCATGCCACCCCAAAACCCCAAGCCGCCCACACCACAACAGCAGACAGACGCGCCAGCCAATGGCCACGAGGGGCACCAATGGTTACCTGCACATTCGCGGGCCGCGCATTGGACGAAAAACCGAAAGCATGGAGTGGTCTCATCCAGCCATTATGATTCAGACCACTTTCGGAGCCACCACCTTGACCCTGACCGACACAGCCCTCCCACCTGTCACGCACAACCGTTTGCCCGGCCACACAGGCCGCCACACCAGGCGGTCGCTGGGCTTCACGCTGATTGAACTGATGGTCGTGCTGGTCATCATCGGCGTGCTGGCCGCCCTGATCGTGCCCAACGTGCTCGACCGTGCGGACGACGCACGCACCACTGCGGCCAAAACCGATGTCAACAACCTGGTGCAGGCCCTCAAACTCTACCGCCTGGACAACCAGCGTTACCCCACCACGGAACAAGGTCTGGCTGCCCTGCTGACCAAACCCACCACCAACCCAGTGCCGCCCAACTGGCGCCCTTACCTCGACAAGTTGCCAACAGACCCCTGGGGGCGGCCCTATGCCTACCTGAACCCGGGTGTCCACGGCGAGATCGACGTGTTGTCGCTGGGCGCAGACGGACAGCCCGGCGGAGAGGGCAAACATGCCGACATCGGCTCCTGGCAACCCTGAGCGCGACACGCACCGGCAGCACGGTTTCACGTTGCTGGAATTGATGGTGGTGGTGGCCATCGTGGCACTGGCCACCGCAGGTGTCAGCCTGTCTTTGCGTGATGCATCGGGCCAAGCCCTCGACCGCGAGGCCCAACGGGTGGCAGCCCTGCTCAATGCGGCCCATGCCCAGGCCCGCGCAAGCGGGGTACCCGTGCAATGGCGAACCAGGCCGATGGGCTTCGAGCTCGCGGGGCAATCCCACGCTTGGTTGAACGAGGGCACATTTGCGGTGGTGGAGTCTGCGCAAACGGCCAACGAACCACGTCCGGCAGCCCTCACACTGGGCCCCGAACCCATGATGGCACCCCAACGCCTGACGCTCAGTCTGGCAGGCAGGCAGGTCACACTGGCGACCGATGGGCTGCGCCCATTCGGCATCATCCCGACACCATGACCCTGCACCACCTCGGATGCCGGGGTTTCACACTGATCGAAACCTTGGTCGCACTGGCCGTGGTGGCCATTGCATTGACAGCCGGTCTGCAGGCCACAGGCTCCCTGACCCGCATGGCCGAAAGGCAACAGCAGCAGATGCTGGCCCAGTTGTGCGCCGACAACCAGATGGCCAGGGTTCGGCTGGCCAAAACCCTGCCCGGCATTGGCACCAGCTCGGAAATCTGTACCCAGGCCCGCCAGGTGTTGAATGTGAAGGTTGACGTGCTGGCCACGCCCAACCCGAACTTCAGGCGCGTCGATGTCCGGGTGTTGACACCCGAGCAAGACCCAGGCTCGACAACCGGCAGCCTCACCTTGTTACAGGTATCCACCGTGGTGGGGCGTTTCTGATGCGACATGCGCTCAATCACCGGGGTTTCACCCTCGTCGAATTGCTGGCAGCCATCAGCGTGATGGCCGCACTGTCGGTCATGGCCTGGCAAGCGCTGGATGGCATGAGCCGCACTGAAACGCTCACCCGGCAGCGCACAGACGATGTGCTGGCCGTTCAGGCGGGCCTGGGCCAATGGGGCGCCGACCTGGATGCCGTGGTGGAAACTGGCGACGTGCCCGCCATTGACTTCAATGGTCGCATCTTGCGCCTGACACGGCGGGACGCACTCGAAACACCTTCTGGCAGTCCAGGCCTGCAAGTGGTGGCCTGGGGCATCCGCGATGGTCAGTGGATGCGGTGGCAACAAGCGGGTCTGCAAAACCGCGAACGTTTGTCACAGGCCTGGGAGGCTGCGGCACGCTGGGGCGAACGTCCCACGGCCGAAGACAACGCGCGGCAGGTGAACGTTGCCGCAGCGACGGAGTGGCAGGTTTTCTACTACCGCAACGATGCCTGGTCGCATCCCTTGTCGTCAGCAGGGGCAACGGGCACTCCGCCCGTCGGTGGGGGGCAGGCCGGCACCAACGCCGTGCCACCTCCGCCGGATGGGGTGAGACTGGTGCTGAACCTGGCCCCGGGGCGCACCTTGAGCGGCGAACTGGTGCGCGACTGGGCACGACCGGTGCTGGGCGGCGGGAAATCATGACGCCCCTGCACCAACCGAACCGCCAGCGCCAACGGGGTGCCGCGCTCTTGCTGGCCATGCTGGTGGTCACACTGGTGGCCACACTGGCCAGTGCGGCTGTGTGGCAGCAATGGCAGCATGTCGCGGTGGAGCAGGCTGAGCGCGACCGCCAGCAAGCCAGCTGGATACTGACCGGCTCGCTCGACTGGGCACGCCTCATCCTGCGCGAAGATGCCCGCACCAACCAGAACACCGGTTCAGGCGACCACCTGGCCGAACCCTGGGCCGTCGGGCTGGAAGAGGCCAAACTGGCGAGCTTTCTGGCCGCAGACAAGCAAACCGACCCGCCACCCGCACTGGAAGCCTTTCTGTCGGGCAGCATCCAGGACCAGCAAGGCCTGCTGAACGTGGCGAACCTCGTTCATCAAGGCAAGCTGTCCGAACCGGATGTCCGCGCATTCAGCCGCCTGTTCGATCACCTGGGCCTCCAACAGGCGGAGCTGAACACACTGGCGAGTCAATGGCTGCTGGCAAGCCAGCCGACCCAGAGCAGCCCACCTGCTGGCTCTGCCGAGCCTGCCCAGCCGACTGCAGCCAGGCCGTTGAAGCCTCACCGCACCTCGCAGTTGGGTTGGCTGGGTCTGTCGCACACCAGCCTGATGCGTCTGCAGCCGTACATCACCGTTTTGCCCGAGCGCACGCCAGTGAACCTGAACACAGCACCCGTGGAAGTGGTGCTGGCCAGCATTCCCTCGCTGGACATGGCTCGTGCCAGGCGACTGGCGTCGCAACGCAGCCTGCAACCTTTCAAGACGCTGGCCGACATTACACCCCTGCTCGACGGTGCCACCCTGGACAGCACCCAGCACGCCACGCAAAGCCGTTATTTTCTGGTCAAGGGCCGGTTAAGACTGACCGAGCATGTGGTGGAAGAGCACTCGCTGGTGCAACGCAACGGCCTGGATGTCAAAACCCTCTGGCGCGAACGTGTTCAACCCAGCACGCCAGACAAAGCGGCCAACGGCACTGACCGTAACCCGCACACACCTGCTCGCAAGCCCTGACGGGCCGACTCAGTGCAGTTCCGGCCGATTCCGACATGACTCCTGCCTACAATGGTCAGCTTGATTTCCACACCCTGCCCCCCAGCGTCCCCGTACATGCCGACATGCCAAGCCTGACTAACGCGCCCACTGCCACAGGGACCGCATGCTGATCATCCAGCCCGTCAACTGGGGCAGCCCCAGCCCGGCGACCGAACTGAACTGGGTGCAAACGCGCGACGGGCAGACACCCGCGTCGCAGGGCTGCGACCCGGTCGCCCTGTTGCCCACCGACAGTGACATCTGTCTGGTTCCGCCAGTGCTGGCGGCTTCCTGGCACCGGGTGACGCTGCCCAAAATCGCAGCCTCGCGCCTGCGCCAAGCGCTGGATGGATTGCTGGAAGACCGCGTGCTGACAGACCCGCAGCAACTCCACTTTGCGTTGCAACCCACTGCGCACCCCGGCCAGCCCGCATGGGTGTGTGCCTGTGAAAAGGCCCTGCTCAACGGCTGGCTGCAGTTGCTCGACAGCCAGCAGCGCCCGGCCAACCGAATCGTGCCGGACCAGGTACCGCAGGCCAACCATGTGTGCACAGCGCTGGTGTGCGCAGAGCAAGCCTGGTGGGTACACGCCGGTCCACAGGGCGTACGCCCCCTGCCAATGACCGCCCCACCGGCGCGCGCCACGGCCGAACACCCCACCACCGAGTGGCTCTGGCAAACCGAGCCCGTCTGCGCCGCCGAGGCCGAAGCGGCCTGTGGTCAGCCGGTTCTGCTTGAAACAGTGGCACAACGGCTGCTGCGCAGCGCCCAAACGGGGTGGAACCTGGCACAGTTCGACTTCAAGCGCTCAGCCGGTACGCGCCGCAGCCAGCAACTGGGGCAGGCACTGCGGCAGTTTGCTTACGCCCCGGCCTGGGCTGCCACGCGCTGGGGCCTGCTCGCACTGGCGGCCACAGGTCTGCTAGGCCTGGGCGCCATCGCCTGGACTGAAAAGCAGGCGCTGGCAGCCAAGCAGGACAGCGTCCGTGCCCTGCTGCAGCAGACCTTCCCGCAGATCACGCTGGTGTTGGATGCACCGGTGCAGATGCAGCGGGAAGTTGACACACTCCAGCGCTTGCAAGGCCAGACCGGCCAGGCCGATCTGGATGTTTTCCTGACCGATTTCAACCAGGCTGCACCCAACGGCATCAGCCTGACGGCCATTCAGTTCTCTGCCACCGAAATACAGGCCACGCTGAGTGGTGCCAACGACACCAACCTGCCCAATCTGCGTGAGGCTTTGCAGCGCAAAGGCTGGCAGTCGCGCTTCGCAGCCCCTGTGCTGACGCTGACGCGCCGATCACCCAACCCGACAGGCATGCCCGCGCGGCCCTGACACCACTGCAGGCCCTGCCCACCATGAACCCACCCAACGCCCAGCCCAACCCGACATCGCGTGCCTCGGCACTGAACGCCGGCTGGCGCAGGCTATGGGACCGGATGTCCCCGCGCGAGCAGACTGGCGTGCTGTTGGCCACCATCGCCCTGGGTGGGGCCCTGTTGTGGTGGGGATGGGTGGCCCCCGCTCGCCAGACCCTGGCGCAAGCACCGACACAACACGCCCGTCTGGACGCGCAGTTGCAAGCCATGCAAGCCCTGGCAGCTCAGGCACGCTCACTTCAAAGCCTGCCCGCAACCAGCCGGGACGACAGCCTGCGCGCGCTCGAACAAGCTACCCAGCGGCACCTGGGCAACAGCAGTTCACTTAAAGCAACCGGCGACCAGGCAACCGTGACACTGCCTGCCACACAAGCCACGGCACTGGCCAACTGGTTGGCCGAAGTCCGCAGCAACGCCCGGCTCACCCCCGCCGAAGCACGGCTGACCCAGTCCAACGCGGCGCCAGCCACCTGGCAGGGCAGCGTGGTATTTGCACTGCCGCGCTGAGCGCGCACGCCGCCCGCCCGTACCATTTGCCCAGCCCTGCAGACATGTTGAACCACCGTCAACCCCTTGCCCTGACCGACAGGCATGCCGCCCGGGCAAGGCAACACGGCCAGCATGGCGCGGTGGGTGGGCTGGTGCTGGCCTGGCTGGCCGGTGCCCTGCTCGCCACAGTGCTGCTCGCCCCGGCGAGCTGGCTGGTGCGCCCCCTGGCACAGGCCACACAGGGCAGGCTGACCCTGGTCAATCCGCAAGGCACCATCTGGCAAGGCCAGGGTGGCCTGGTGTTCACCGGTGGAGAAGGCAGCACCGACCGCACCGCACTGCCAGACAACCTGACCTGGCGCTTGAAGCCCGATTGGACACCCGAAGGCGCAGGACTCGGCCTGGCCCTGCACATGCCCTGTTGCATGGCCACCCCCCTCATGTTGCATTGGCAACCTGGCTGGCAACACCAGACGATCCGGATCGCAGCCCACCAGAGCCACTGGCCAGCCGAGTTGCTGACCGGACTGGGCGCCCCATGGAACACCCTGCAATTGCAGGCCCAACTGGCCCTGAACACACCTGGGCTGGTCATCCAGGTGCAAGGCAACCGGGTGCGGGGCCAGGGCAGCGCCACGCTGGACGTGCTGGAAGCAGCCAGCCGCCTGTCCACCGTCAAACCCATGGGCAACTACCGGCTGACGTGGCAATGGCCCACCACCCTGCCCGGCGAGACCCTGACGGCCAACGACCCGACGCTGCGACTGCAAACCCTGGCAGGCGCCCTGCAACTCAGCGGCGACGGCCAATGGGTGGCCGGACGTTTGCGCTTCCAGGGTGTGGCGGAGGCAGCCAGCGGCCGCGAAGAAGCCCTGAACAACCTGATGAACCTGCTGGGCCGCCGCCAAGGCAGCCGCACCCTGATCAAAATCGGATGAACACCATGTTTACCCCGCCTTTCCAACCGATGTTCAACTCATTGCCCTCCGCTCGCAGTGCGCGCAGAAATAGCATCAATAAAGATATAGCATTCAGTTTATTATTAATAAGCGCTGGTTGCCTTTTTTATTTGGATTCTCTGGCACAAAGCCCATCGCCTCGTACCGTTGGCAACCAGACAACCGAGGCAACAATCCCCGCTGCTGCCGGAGCCGGTTTAACAGCCAACCCTGCGCCGACCGCAGTGCCAGCCGGACGGTCGGGCGAACCGGTGGTGCTGAACTTTGTCAATGCCGAAATCGAAGCGGTGGCGCGTGCCATGGCCACGCTGAGCGGCCGCAACGTGGTGGTGGACCCCCGCGTCAAAGGCCAGCTCACCCTGAACACCGAGCGCGCCGTGCCACCCGCCGTGGCGCTGAACCAATTTGCCGCCGCCTTGCGCCTGCAAGGCTTTTCCCTGGTGGAAACAGGGGGCCTGTACAAAGTGGTCCCCGAGGCAGATGCCAAGCTGCAGGCTGCTGCCGTCAACGCGGGCCCTTTGAGCAACCTGCCCGGCTCGGCCGTGGGTGGCAACACCGTGGTCACGCAAATATTCAGCCTGCGCCACGAAAACGCCAACAACCTGGTGCCGGTGCTGCGCCCGCTCATCGGGCCCAACCACACCATCAACGTCAACCCCGGGACGAACGCGCTGGTCATCACCGACTATGCCGAAAACCTGCAGCGCCTGGGCCGCATCATTGCGGCACTCGACGTGTCCAACGCCACCGATGTGGACATCATTCCCCTCAAGCACGCCGTGGCGGCCGATCTGGCCGTCCTGGTGCAACGCCTGACAGAGGGCTCAGCCGCCGGGGCTGCGCCGGGTCAGGGACAGACCGACACCACCTTCAAAACCACCATCCTTGCAGAACCGCGCAGCAACTCGCTGCTGGTGCGTACCGCCAACCCGGCGCGGCTGGCGCTGATCCGCTCGCTGGCAGAAAAACTCGACCGCCCGACCTCGGACCGCACCACAGGCAACATCCATGTCGTGTACCTGAAAAACGCCGATGCCGTTCAATTGGCCAACACCCTCAGGGCTGCCATGGCGGCTGAAATGGGCGCGGCCACCGGCACCGCTGGAACCGCATCTACAGCCACACCGGCAGCCACTCCGGCGACCCGCAACACCCTGACGGGCACCACCACGGCCGCCGGTTCTGCGGGCGGCAGTTTCGCCAACACCAACAACAACCTGTCTGCAACCGGCGGGCAGATCCAGGCCGATGTCGCCACCAACTCACTCATCATCACGGCACCGGAGCCGGTGTACCGCCAGATGCGTGCCGTCATCGACATGCTGGACACCCGCCGCGCGCAGGTGTTCGTGGAAAGCCTGATTGCCGAGGTCAATGCCGAACGTGCGGCCGAGTTCGGCATTCAGTGGCAAGGTGCGCTGGGCAACAAGGGCGACAGCGTCATCGGTCTGTTGGGCAGCAACTTCGGGACACAGGGCAAGAACATCATCAACCTGGCGACGGGTGCAGCCAGCGGCACCGTGGCACCGGGCAAGGGCGTGAACTTTGGCCTGGCGAACAAGCAAGGCGGTGTGTACGTGCTGGGCTTTCTGGCCCGCGCCCTGGAAGAAAACGGCGATGGCAACGTGCTGTCGACACCCAACCTGCTGACCCTGGACAACGAAGAAGCCAAGATCGTCATCGGGCAGAACGTGCCTTTCGTGACCGGGCAGTTCACCAACACCACCGCCAGCACAGGCGGCACGGTCAATCCTTTCCAGACCATCGAACGTAAGGATGTGGGGCTGACGCTGCGTGTCAAACCACAGATCAGTGAAAACGGCACCGTCAAACTCAACATTTACCAGGAGGTGTCGAGCATCGATGCCGCCACTCGCAACAACACCAACGGCCCCAACACCAACAAGCGCTCCATCGAGTCGCAGGTGCTGGTCGAAGACGGGCAGATCGTGGTGCTGGGAGGCCTGCTCCAAGACGAGTACTCGGGCAACGTCGAGCAGGTACCCGTGCTGGGCAGCGTGCCGGTTTTTGGCAACCTGTTCAAAAGCCAGAGCCGGGGCCGGAAAAAGACCAACCTGATGGTGTTCCTGCGGCCTGTGGTGGTACGGGATGCCCGCCAGACCGAGAGCCTCGCGCAGGACCGCTACGACATCATGCGCACGCTGCAGCAACAGGCGCAGCCGACAGAAAACCGCATTCTGGGCATCAACGAAGCTCCGGTGCTACCGGAGCGCATGGGCACCAGCCTGACGACCACCGTCAAACCTGGTGCGATGTCAGCCAGCCAGCCACCGGCGAACTTCGTCAAAACACCTGACCTGACGATGCAACCGCTACCTACCGGTGTGAAACCGTTTGCCACAACCAAATGACCGACCGCACATCGTGAAGTACCCGTTGCCCTACGCCTTCGCACGCGAAAACCTGCTGCTGCTGGAGCAGGAAGGCGAACACCTGACCCTGCACTGGGCAGGCCCCGACCAGGCGGCGACCGAGGCGGACGAGGAACAGGCCTTGCAGCGTCTGTCCGCGTTGAGCGAAGTGATGCGCGTCCACGCGCCCAGGCGGCTCAGCAGCCACGTTGCCAGCGACCTGGCGCAACGCATCAGCGCTGCCTACGCTGCCCAGACCAGCGGTGGCAGCGCCGCCGCCGTGGTGAGCGAGGTGCAGGGCGATGCCGACCTGTCGCGCATGATGCAAGAACTGCCAGCAGTGGAAGACCTGCTGGAAGCGGCGGACGACGCGCCCATCATCCGCATGCTCAACGCCCTGCTGTCGCAGGCTGCGCGCGACGGGGCCAGCGACATTCACATCGAGCCTTACGAGCGGCATTCGGCGGTGCGCTTCCGGGTGGACGGCACGCTGCGCGACATCGTTCAGCCCAACCGGGCGCTGCATGCGGCGCTGATCAGCCGCCTGAAGATCATGGCCGAACTGGACATCTCGGAAAAACGCCTGCCGCAAGACGGCCGCATCAGCCTGCGGCTGGGCACCCGAGCCATCGACGTGCGCGTGAGCACCCTGCCCAGCGCCCACGGCGAACGTGCCGTGCTGCGCCTGCTGGACAAGACCGAAAGCAAGCTCAGCCTGGAGGCCGTGGGCATGCAGGGCGACACGCTGGCACGTTTTGAAAAACTGATTGCGCAGCCACACGGCATCATTCTGGTCACCGGCCCCACAGGCTCGGGCAAGACCACCACGCTGTATTCGGCGCTGCAAAAGCTGAACGCCAGCACCAGCAACATCATGACGGTGGAAGACCCCATCGAATACGAGCTGGCGGGCGTGGGGCAGACCCAGGTGAACGCCAAAATCGACCTGACCTTTGCCAAGGCCCTGCGCGCCATCCTGCGGCAAGACCCCGACGTGATCATGATCGGCGAAATCCGCGACTTCGAAACCGCGCAGATCGCCGTGCAAGCGTCCCTCACCGGCCACCTGGTGCTGGCCACGCTGCACACCAACGATGCGGCCAGTGCCGTGACACGGCTGACCGACATGGGCATCGAGCCCTTCCTGCTCAGCTCGAGCCTGCTGGGTGTGCTGGCGCAGCGCCTGGTGCGGCGGCTGTGCCCGCATTGCGCCGCGCCGATCGTTGCACTCGACCCTACTGCGCCCGCATCCGAACGCCGCCCGATGGGCTGCGAGCACTGCGCCCACACTGGCTATGCGGGGCGCACCGGCATCTTCGAACTGCTGGTGGTCGATGACCACTTGCGCAGCCTGATCCACCGCCAGGCGCCCGAAGCCGAGCTGTCTGCCGCCGCCCTGGCGCAGGGCATGACCCTGATGCGAGCTGATGGCGAGCGCCTGGTGGCCGCTGGGGTCACGAGCCGGGAAGAACTGCTGCGCGTGACGCGGGACTGACACCAAGGCATGCAATCCGGCACCACCTGATTTTTCAAGCTTTTTTTTGCACCCAGCGCTTTCTCATCAATCGTTCTTTGCTACTGATTCATTTTGCCAGCCTACGCATTCGAAGCCCTCAACGCTGACGGTCAGACCGAAAAAGGCCTGCTGGAAGCCGACACCGCGCGTGCAGCCCGCACCCAGCTGCGGGGACGTGGCTGGGTGCCCCTGGTGGTGGAGCCGGCAGCCGCCAGCAGCGGCGCGACCAGCTCCGGAACCGGGCTCAACCGCACACTGTGGGCGAGCCGTGTGTACGGCGCCGCCGCACTGGCGGTTTGGACGCGCCAGTTGGCCGGGCTGGTCGGTTCGGGCCTGCCACTGGAGCGCGCACTGGCCGCGCTGGCAGACGAGGCCGAAGACGAACGCCAGCGTCACCTGCTCGCCAACCTGCGTGCCGAGGTCAATGCCGGGTCCAGCTTTGCACGGGCCTTGCAACAGCACCCGAAGGAGTTCTCCGACGTGTACACCGCCGTGATCGCCGCTGGCGAGCAAAGCGGCGCACTGGGCGCGGTACTCGACAGCCTGGCCGATGACCTGGAAGCCCGTGAAACGCTCAAGGGCAAGCTGGTGGGTGCGTCGCTCTACCCGGCCATCGTGAGCCTGGTGGCGGTGGTCATCGTGCTGTTTCTCGTCACCTATGTGGTGCCGCAAGTGGCGGCGGTGTTCGCGAGTTCCAAACGCGCGCTGCCCGTGTTGACCGTGGCCATGCTGGCCATCAGCGACGGCGTGCGCAACTGGGGCTGGCTGGTGGCTCTGCTGTGCGTCGCAGGCGGCGTGGGCACGGTGGTGGCACGCAAGCACGACACGCTCAGGCTGTCGATGGACGCGGCATGGCTGACCTTGCCCCTGGTCGGGCGGCTGAGCCGCGGGTATAACGCCGCCCGCTTCGCGGCCACGCTGGCCATGCTGGCCGCGGCGGGCGTGCCCATCCTCAAGGCGCTGCAAACCGCTGCCGAGACCCTGCACAACCGCGCCATGCGGGCCGACGCGCTGGAGGCACTGGTGCTGGTGCGCGAGGGTTCGCCACTGGCATCGGCCCTGGCCAGCAAGAAACGCTTCCCGGGTTTGCTGGCCATGTTTGCGCGCCTGGGCGAGCAGACCGGACAACTCCCCATCATGCTCCAGCGGGCCGCCACCCAGTTGGGCAACGAGGTGCAGCGGCGCGCCATGCAACTGGCCACCATCCTGGAGCCGCTGCTGATTGTGGCCATGGGCGCGGTGGTGATGCTGATCGTGCTGGCCGTGCTGCTGCCCATCATCCAGATGAACCAACTGGTCAGGTGAACGTGCCAGCGCCAACCGCCGCCCGGCACACATGCCCCTTGTGCCCCTTGTGCCCCTGACCTGCAACGGAACCCCGCCCCATGCCCCAGACACTCGACGGAAAGCTGGTGGTCGCCATCTCCAGCCGCGCACTGTTCGACTTCGAAGACGAAAACCGGGTGTTCGAAACCGGCGAAGCACAGACTTACATGCGCCTGCAACTCGACCGCCTGCAAACACCCGCGCGGCCGGGTGTGACGTTTTCGCTGGTGAGCAAGCTGCTGTCGTTCAACACCCCCGATCGGCAACGGGTGGAGGTGGTCATCCTGTCGCGCAACGACCCGGTCAGCGGTCTGCGCGTGTTCCGCTCGGCCAAACACTATGGCCTGGACATCACCCGTGGCACCTTCACCGGTGGCGAGACGCCCTGGCGCTACCTGCGCCCGTTGCGCGCCAACCTGTTCCTGAGCACGCACCTGAGCGACGTGCGAGCAGCGCTGGCGGCAGGCGTGCCGGCTGCCCAGGTGTACCCGCATGCGGCCCACGCCAGCGACGCGCACCCGCACGAAGTGCGCATCGCGTTCGACGGTGATGCGGTGCTGTTCAGTGACGAAGCCGAACGGGTGTTCCAGGCACAGGGGTTGGATGCCTTCCACCGCCACGAAGAAGCGCACGCTGCCACCCCGTTGCCCGACGGACCGTTCAAACCGCTGCTTGTGGCATTGCAGGCTTTGCAACAGTCTGCGTCGACTGACATGCGTTTGCGCACCGCACTGGTGACCGCCCGCAGTGCCCCTGCACACGAACGCGCCATCGGAACCCTGATGAACTGGCAGATCCAGGTGGACGAGGCCATGTTCCTGGGCGGCCTGGACAAGGGCGAGTTCCTGCGCGAATTCGAGCCCGATTTCTTTTTTGACGACCAGACCGGCCACACCGAATCTGCTGCGCGCCACGTCCCCGCCGGGCACGTGGCGGCGGGTGTGACGAATCAGGGAATGGCTGCTGGCAGCAACACTGCCGACGTCTGACCGTTGCCCTGCTGTCCCTCGGTGTTGCGGCCCCAGCCGAACAACACACCATCGTTGCGGATGGCAAAACTGGTGTAACTGCCCGCAGCCACCTTGGTCCATGTTCGTGCTGTACCAACTTGAACTGGCAGCAGACGCCCCGTCAGGCTGCCATCACCCAATTGGCCATCGCTGTTGCCACCCCAAATCCACAGCGAGCCGTCCGATTTGACAGCCAACGAATGTTCAGCACCCGCCGCCAGTTTGTCCCATGTGGCGTCAGTGCCCACCCGTGTTGGCAACCTGACATCCAACACCGTTCCCAGTCCCAACTGGCCTTTGCCGTTCGCACCCCACGCATACAACGCGCCATCCGAACGTATCGCCAAGGAATGTGTTGCACCTGCCGCCACACGGATCCAGCTGATCTGTGGATCGGTCGCCGCAGGGGCTTTGGGCACTTCGCGTGGCGCAGTCGACGCCGCTACTGGCGTGGTGGTCGTGGTGACAGTGGGAGGTGTAGTGGTGTTGTCCGTCGTGGTGGTCGTTTCATCCAGACCCAATTGCCCGCTTGCGTTGCTGCCCCAGGCCCACAACTTGCCATCTGCTGTCAGACCCAATGAATGATCTGCACCTGCCGCCACGGCCACCCAGTTTTTCAAGGCACCTACCTGTGTGGGGCTGGATTGGTCCACATTGCTGCCCACACCCAACTGGCCGCTGAAGTTGCGCCCCCACGCCCACAGGGTGCCATCGTCTTTCACCGCCAGCACATGCGATTTGCCCACTGCAAAGTCTTTGTACTTGTCCTTGCCGATGATGGTGTGCACAGCCAGATCGGTCAGATTGCCCTGCCCCAACTGACCGTTCTGGTTCAATCCCCATGACCACAAGGTACCGTCCGACATCAGGCCTACCGAGTGGTACTCACCACCCGCCACCCGGGTCCAGAGTTTGCTGGCCCCGACAACGGCCGGGGACGTCCGGTCGATCAAGGTTCCGTCCCCGACCTGACCACGTTGGTTCCAGCCCCAACCGCGCAGGCTGCCATCGGTCTTCACACCCAAGGTGTGTGCAAAACCGCCACCCACGTTTTCGTATGGCGTGACCACACCCGCACCGACACCTGCTGCTACCACCGTCAACTGTGCGTTGCCTGTCACACCACCCACTGACACGGTAACCCTGTCGGTACCCACAAAACGCGCCGTTGCTTCGCCCGTCGCCGGATCAACCGACACCACCGTGCCGCTGGCCGACCAGACCAAACCGGTTGTCACCAGTTTGCTGCTGCCGTCCGAATACGCACCGGTGACGGAGAACGTTTGTTTGTTCCCGACGGCGAGTGTGATATTGGCAGGCGAAACGGCCACGCTTTGCAACGTGACAACAGGCGGCACCACCACTGGCGGCGTGGTGGTCGTTTTGTCAGAGTCTTTGCCACCGCCGCATGCTGACAACACCCCTGTCAGCACCCCACACAGAACCGCCGTTTTCCAATTGGTTTTCATCGTGCACCCTTGAATGGTCTACCCTCGTCCAGTGTAGGCCTCCTGCAAACGGTCGATGCATCGGATTGACGCAAAATTGCCTGCCAGTTTTGCATTCCGAATGAACACCACCCTGGATAAACACCAACCTGTCGGCTCAAGCAACCGGTTGAAGGCAACTCGCCTGCCAGCGGAGGTAACCGTTTGCGCGCAACTCGCACGCCGGGCACGCACCACAACCGTAACCCCACGCATGCCGATGGGTACGGTCACCCTGGTAACACGTGTGCGTGTGCTCGACAATGATGTCTGTCAACACCGTGCCCCCACCCGGCTGCGCACGCTGCCCCAAATCGTGGGCCAATTGCCAGGTCGCTGCTTTGTCGATCCACATCAGCGGGGTGTCGATCAGGTAGCGCTTGTCCATGCCCAATGACAGTGCCAACTGCATCGCTTTCATCGTGTCGTCACGGCAATCGGGGTAACCGGAGAAATCGGTTTCGCAAACACCCGTGACGATAACTTGCAGCCCGCGCCTGTAGGCCAAGGCAGCAGCCAGGGTGAGGAACAGCAGGTTGCGGCCCGGCACAAAGGTGTTGGGCAGCCCGGTGCTTTCCATCTGGAACGCCATGTCTCGCGTGAGGGATGTTTCGCTTACCTGCCCGAGCACAGCCAGGTCCAGCACATGATCGTGGCCGAGCTTCGCGCCCCAGGCAGGGAACGCCTGGCCCAGCCTGTCCAGCACCGTCAGACGGGCGGTCATTTCGACGTGGTGGCGTTGGCCGTAATCGAAACCCACCGTTTCAACCCGTTCGAACCGGGACAGCGCATGCGCCAGACACGTGGTGGAGTCCTGACCACCGGAAAACAGGACCAATGCAGTGGTGTGCATGTCAAACCGCTCAAAAAAAGGAGTGGCATTACGCCAACCCACGGGCAGCCGTGAAGCTTTTGTCTGCCGGGTAACGCGCCGTTGCCAGCACCTGAATGATGGCTCGGTTGACTTCGTCCAGACCGAAGCCGCTCCGTTCGCAAACGGCCGGCAACTGATCGACCCGATGCGGGGTGGACGCGACATTGGCCACGTCCAGGTAGGCAACGTAAGGGCCGTCATGACGCACCAGGGTGGAGAAAATCCGACCGGGAATGGGCAACTGGTGGAGCAACTCGGCCAACGGCTCTTTCATCAGCTGGTCGAGGTGGGCGAACGTGCCTGTCAGTTGGACCTCACCTTTCAGTTCTTCGTCCGAATTGGGATCTAGCAAGCCACGCATCAGCCGGGCCCGCATGTGCAAAGCATGGCGTATCGGATGCAACGATTTGTCTGCGCTTGCCGCCGGATAAGCTGACTGCAACCAGGACTTGAGTTTGTCGTAACCCAGCATCATCACCGCATGCCGAATGGTGGCCACCTCGTGCGACAACCCGAATGCTGCCGAGTTGACCAAACGTAACAGGCGGTAGACCATCACCGGGTCCTGGACAAGCAGCGCCACCAGTTGGTGTATGGGAGCCCCAGCATCGGCTGCCTGCATGATCTGAACCATCACGCGCTGATCCAGCCCAATGGCCTTGAACCGCTCTGCCGACAACAGCTCGTCATCAGGCCACCCCACCACACCCCAGGCTTTTTGTTTGTCGAGGCAGTGTTCAGCCAACTTGCGGCTGGACACCCCCACATACAGGTGCCCGGCCAGAATCGGACTTTCCAGACGCTCGACGTGACCCGGTATGGAAAATTCGCCTCCCTGACTGGCGGCCTGCAAGGCCAGCACAGCGTCGTCTACAGACACCTCCAGGACACCTCTGAGCCCCTTGAACCTTTGCGCGTAAGGCGTAAACCGAGCCAACTCCCCCCGCCACAACAGTTGGTGCCCGAACCGTCTGGCATTCAGCACCCATTCCAGCGCCTCTGGCCTGGCCCACAAAGACTCGGGCACTTCGAGCCACGTGTTGCGCACGGGTGCCTGCTTCAGCAGAGACAACAGGAGGTGAGGCTCGTCAGTCGACAACAACAATGGGGGGGCATCAGGGGCAAAACCGTCGATCAGTGCTGACAGCAGGGGCACGATGTCAGTCGTGCGGGGGTTCAGCGCATGGATGGTCAGTCGGGACGCACATATGCGCCGCGTGCGGTCCCAGACCGGCTCGTAAGCAAAGGCAACTTCATCCAGCGGCGCGTTCAACATGCGCCAACATTACCTCAAAACCACGCGCTGCCACTCAGCGGAGGTAATCGAACATCGACATTTTCTGAACCTGCGCATAAGACTGCAGGGCGGCCTGGTAGGCGGTCTGGTTGAGCTGGAATTTGGAAATGGCCTGCACCATGTCCACATCGATCAACTCAGAGTTTTCCTTTTCATAGGCCAGTTTTCGGTCTGCAAAGACGTTTTCCAGGTTGTCAGCCCGGTTCAACCAGTCACCCAGCTTTCCGCGTGCCGTGAGCAGCGCATCCTGATGCACAGCCAGTTGACCACGAGCCAGATCGAGTTCGGTGGTCAGCGCGGTACCTGTGTTGTTCTTCAGCGCGCCAATGGCCCGGTCAAAGGTCTCCCAGATGTTCGATGTATCGGATCCAAACACGGGCAGGCCGTCAATGACCTGAGGCAACAAGGTTTCTGTAGCTGCAAACTGGCCATCGGTGCCGCTCCAGTTGACAGCCCTGCCGTCGGGGCCGTACGACGTGGCCACCGCTGCGAAGGTGTTTTCAATGAAGGCCTGGCCTGCCACGTTGTTCGCACCCAAGCCGGCAAACAGGGACTTGCCTGCAGAGTCTTTCAAGTTGGCAAAACTGAGCACCCGCTCGCGCAAACCCTCCATTTCGTTGGCCAGCGAGGCGCGATCGGATGCGCTCAGCACGGCATCGCCGCCTTGGGTCAGCAACTCCTGAAACCGCCCATACAACTCGGAAATATCACCCAAGGTGCTCTCTGCCTGGGCCAATGAACGCCGCGATGCTTCCAGCGCTCGCAAATCCGCCTCGGTGCGCGACTGACGGTTGACCGTGCGCTCTGACAGCGTGGCCGCGACGGCATCGTCACTGGCCTTCAGCACCCGCTTGCCCGAGCTCAGTTGTTCCTGTGACACACCCAATTCGCTTTGTCGCTGCTGGATGTTGAAGCGAGCCCGGTCATATGTGTTGGCAGTTGCCACGCGGAAAACGCTCATGATGTGTCCCCTGTGTCAAAAAATCGGTTTATCGGAAAGCAGACATCAACGTATCGAACAACCCCTGAACCGTTCCCATGTATTTGGCGGACGCCTGATAGGCCTGCTGGTACTGGATCAACATCGCGGCCTCCTCGTCCAGATTCACACCCGCCACGTTGGCACGCTGAGTTTCAGCCTGCGATGCCTGGGCTGCCGAAAATTGAGAGTTGACCTTGGACTCATTCAATGCCGATGCCACACCCGAAAACGCTGCAACGTATGCATCGGACAACGCCACGGAGCCGTCCAGTACAGTCCTGTCACGCAACGCCAGCATGGCTCCGGCGTTGCCACCACTGAAGCGCGCAGACATGGTGGTAGGAATGACGACGTTGAACACATCGCCTGTGGCAGGCTGACCTCTGAGCTTGATTTCGTAGTTGAACTCTCGGGCGGGCGTGCCGTGCGTGTAAGTGATGGTCATCGGCTGACCGGGCACATAGGCCACGTTTGCAGCAGGCGTCAATACGCCTGCTGCAAGGTTGGTGACGGCACCGATTGCAAACGATGCTGTCGCTGCGTTATAGGTCAGATTGAACGTGGGAAGTGGAGCGGGCAATCCACCCGATTCATTTTTCAGGGATATGCCGTAACTCTCTATGACACCGGTTCCCGTGTTGGCCGTGGCTGGAGTGACACCCACTGCACTGGCAGCGGCCACATCCCTGGGCGTTGCAAGGTTGACGGACAAACTGCGGGCTGCTTCCCGTGCGGGCGCAAACCGGTACTGGCTGCCTGCGGTGCCCGCAGCCGTAGGCTCCAACCGCACGCCGTCAAACACCAAAGGCGTGTTGGCGCTGTAAGTGGCCAGGTTGATGTTGGTGGCAGCAGTTTCCCAGTCGTCGGTTGCATCGTTGAAAAACTTGCCATCCGAGAGGCGCTGCACGGTCGCCGCATTGGCTGCGGTGTAGTTGACCACATAGTCATCTGCTGCCAAGCCTGTTGACTGGAATTGAAGCGCAAACGAAGACGATGCGGGCGTGACAGGCACGGAAAATCCAAAAAAACGCCCTCCGAGCGTGCCATCGGACTTCAGGCCACTTTGGTGCTGCAGGTTGATTTCCACTGCAGTGGCCAACGCCATGCGCCCCAGTTCGCCCATGGCCTGGTTCAGGTCGTTGTTGATGAACTGCTGCAAGCCTGCCAGTTCGCCACCACCCAGGAAATCTGGATCCAACCGTGATCCTGCGCCATTCTGAAGAAAATTAACGATCTGGCGATTATTTGGATCCGAAGGATCCGGCTCCACCTCAAGCGAAGCAGCATTTTTTCCCAATACCAGGGGCTGACTGCTGGCCGCAAACACAGTGATCGACCCGTTTGTGTCCTGAATAGTGCTGACTTTGATCAGCTTATTCAAGTCCGCCAGCAACTGGTCACGTTGGTCCAACAGATCGTTTGGCGGCACACCGGTCGCCGAAGCATCAACCACTTTGCCATTCAATCCAGCAATCTGCGTCGCATACTGGTTGATGGTTCGAGTCACCTCAGCAGCCTGCAGACGAGCGGTTTGCCCGATTTCGTTCAGACGCGTGAAGGTATCCCTTACGCGGGCTGCAAACTCATCAGCCTTATCGATAACCACCTGTCTGGCGGTTGAGTCTGTGGGAGAAGCCTGCACATCGACCCAAGCATTCAACGCCGTGTTCAGCAACGACCCCAAACTGCCCACACCTAACGGGAACAAGGCCTCTACCTGCTGCATTTTTTGAAAACGCACTTCGTCAGCAGACGCAACGGCCTGTGTGCTGTTCGCCTGCTTGGTCAAAAAAGCGTCGTAGGACCGCTTGACCGCAGTCAACTCTACACCCTTGCCAAAGTACCCGTTACCCAGCTTTTGACCTGTAACAGAATCCAACGACACTGACTGCCGCGAATACCCAACGGTGTTTGCATTGGATATGTTGTGGCCAATGACCTGCAATACCGATTGGTTGGTGGTCAGGGCGCGTGCTGCGACGTTCAAACTCATGATGATCCCCCTGCGTCAGGCCTGATACACCCGCTGCAAACTCAGCGTGGTGTTGATAGCCCGGCTCAGCTTGGCTGCGTACTGCGGGTCAGTGGCGTATCCCGCCTTTTGCAACTGGGTGGCAAAGGCCTGGGCTGACCCGAGGTTTTGCATGGCCGCCTGATAGCGGGGGCTGGAGCCCACGAGCCTGGCATAGTCCCTGAACGACTCTTCGTAAGAGTCGTAAGCACGGAACTTGGCAACAACTTTGCGCGGTTCGCCATCGATGTATTCGGTGGTCGTGATTTCGGCCACTTTCCCCGTCCAGCCACCGGTGGCTTTGATGCCAAACAGGTTGAAACTGTTCGAACCATCCGCGTTCTTGATTTCGCTGCGGCCCCAGCCGGTTTCATGCCCCGCCTGACCCAGCATGTAGGCAGACGGGATACCCACCTCTGCGGCCACCCGATTGGCCGCCTGGCTCAGCTTGTTGACAAACGCAGTCTGGGTTTCGGTGATGCGCCCGACCGCAGGCATGCTGGCCCTGGCCAAGGACTCGGCACCTGCTGCCCGCTGGTAAGCAGACGACACCTTGGCGGCCAAGCCATTGCTGTTCGGATCCATCTGGCGGGCCAGCTGGCGCTCGATAGCTTCACTCAAACCACCCGGCAAGCCGGTCATGTGCACCGCCATCTGCTGGTCCAACATGTCGGTCGCCAGGTTTTCGCCGGCGCTGTCGTCCATCAGACCCGACTTGGCCGTGGCCTGCCGCATGCTCTTGATGATTTCACGCATGAACAGCGACTCAAACTGTTTGGCGGCCTCTTTCAAAGCGGCTTTGCTGTCCTGGCCTGCCTTGAGCTTGAGGTTGTTGAGCGATGCCCCATCTGCCGCCAGACCCTGAACCTGACTGGTCACTTGCTGGCCAAGTGCGGCTGGATTCAACAGCGTGGAGCTGCCAAGCAAAGAAGTGGGAGTCATGTCAGATCACCTCCAGCTCTGCGTTGAGCGCACCGGCAGCCTTGATGGCCTGCAGAATGGCCAGCAAGTCCTGAGGCGTGGCACCCAAGGCATTCAATGCCTTGACGACATCGGCCAATTGCGCGCCGGCCTGCATCTGGATCAACGCGCCGGGTTCCTGTTGGATCTTGATATCGGTTTTTTCGGTCACCACCGTCTGTCCGCCAGTAGACAGAGCATTGGGCTGGCTGATGACAGGCGTGGAGCTGATGCTGACCGACAAGCTGCCGTGCGCCACGGCCACTGGACTGAGCGTCACGGCCTGGTTGAGCACAATCGAACCGGTGCGCGCATTGACCACGACACGCGCAATAGGCACCACAGCATCGAGCTTGAGCTCTTCCAGCTCGGCCAGAAAAGCCACCCGTTCATTGGAATCCGCCGGCGCACGCACCTGCACCATGCGCCCGTCCAGCGCCTGCGCCGTGCCCTGCCCCTTCGCCTTGTTGATGACCTGCGCCACCCGGTTGGCCGTGGCGAAATCTGCACTGTTGAGGCCAAGGATCAACGTATCGCCGCCCTGAAAGCCGTTGGGCACCGCCCGCTCCACCTGCGCACCACGCGGGATGAGGCCCGCGCTGAGGTGGTTGACCTGAACCTTGCTGCCACCACCCGATGCACCCGCGCCACTGACGACCAGATTGCCCTGTGCCAGCGCATAAATTTCACCGTCCACACCTTTGAGCGGTGTGGAGATCAGGGTGCCGCCGCGCAAAGACTTTGCATTGCCAATGGAAGCAACCGTCACATCGACCATCTGACCCGGCTGTGCAAATGCAGGCAACTGCGCGGTCACCAGCACGGCTGCCACGTTTTTGGTCTGCGCACCGATACCTGCCGGCAGCGTGATGCCCAACTGCTGCAAATAGTTGCTCATGGCCTGAGCGGTGTACGGCATCTGGTTGGTCTGGTCACCCGTGCCATCGAGGCCCACCACCAGGCCGTAACCCGTCAACTGGTTGGTGCGCACACCCTGTACTGCGGCCACCTCCTTGATGCGCATGGTCTGCGCCGACGCGACACTTGCACCCCAGGCAGCCACCGCCAGCACCGCTGCCATGCCGGCCGTTTGGCGGCAGACTGCCAGCCAACGCAAACCAGCCAACCGGAGGCTGTTGCGCCTGGCTGGCTGGTGAGAAAGTGGGTTGTGGAACATGTCGGCACTCCTTGTCGGTCCCAGCACCGTGTACCCGCAGGTACATCAGGCTGTACGACAAGTTTGCCGAAATCTAAAAAGGCAAAACGTTCAAAAAGAACCGGGATAACCAGCCTATTTGCTGTGCTTCAGCTTGCTGGCCGCGTCCACGGGACATGATGCGCGCGTCGGCCACCTGGGTGGAGTTCACCACGTTGCCCGGTCGCACATGGCGCGGGTCAACGATGCCCGAAAACTGCAACACATCGACACTCTGGTTGATGCCAACCTGTTTTTCGCCCACCACCAGCAAATGACCGTTGGGCAAGACCTCCATCACCGTGGTGGTGATGGTGCCCTGGAAGGTCTGGTCATTGGCGGTGTCACCCGCACCCTTGAAGGTGTTGGTGCTTTCGCCACCCACTCCCAGTTTGCCCATGAGGTTGGCATTCGCACCGATCAACGGCAAAGTGGTCACGCCGCTTTTGATGGCACCGTCTTTGCTGACGTTGGACGTGGTTTTCTGCGTGGCCGTCACCCGTTCGACAATTTGTACCGTCAGGCTGTCGCCGACCATGCGGGCGCGTGGGTCTTCGTAACCCGGGCGATACGTCGCCGCCTGAAAAAGGCTGCCATTGCTCGGCCTGGTTGCAGCCGCATACTGCTGGGACTGCTTCTTCCAATCGATGGGAGCGGGTTCAGCCAAATCAATTTTGGGCGTTTCCTGCAGCGTCACGCAACCCGACAGGCCCCAGGCCACCAGGCAAACGGCACCTGCTCGCAACCAGCCGTGCCGGCGCATCCTGCAGCTCGATTCATGTGTAGCAAACATATGAATACCTTAAAGCGTTGAAAGGCAAAAAAGCATCCAATTACAACTGACCCAGTTTTTGCAACATCTGGTCAGATGTCTGGATGGCCTTGGAATTCATCTCGTAGGCGCGCTGCGTCTGGATCATGTTGACCAGTTCCTGCACCACGTTCACGTTGGACGATTCCACGTACCCCTGCAGCACACTGCCCATGCCCGTCGAACCAGGCGCACCCGTGGTGGGCGCACCTGATGCAGCGGTTTCTGTGTACAGGTTCTGGCCCCTGGGCTCCAGGCCCACCGGGTTGACAAACGTGGCCAGCTCCAGTTGCCCCACCACTGTGGGCGCGGTGTTGTTGCCCTGCACCACACTGACCTGTCCTGACGTGGTGATGGTCAGGCTGCGTGCATCGGCAGGGATGGTGATACCGCCAGACAGCAGGTAGCCGCCCGATGTCACCATCTGACCCTGGGCATTGACCTGGAATGCACCATCACGCGTGTAACCAATGGTGCCATCCGGCATTTGAACCTGAAAGAACCCCCCGCCATTGATGGCAAGGTCCAGGTTATTGGTGGTCTGCTGCAAATTGCCCTGTGCAAACGTGCGGCTGGTGGCCACCGTGCGCACACCCAGTCCCAGCTGCAAGCCCGTCGGCAACTGAGTTTGCTCGGAACTGTTGGCACCCACCTGACGCAGGTTCTGGTAAATCAAGTCTTCAAAAACAGCCTGGCCACGCTTGAAGCCGTTGGTAGACACGTTGGCCAGGTTGTGAGAAATCACATCCAGCTGGGTTTGCTGGGCCTGCATGCCGGTTTTGGCCACCCAGAGTGAATTGATCATGGCTTGCGCTCCTGATACGAGGTAGGGGTCAGGTTACCGCGAACCGTCACCCCATGTTCAGCAGTTGAGCGGCCGTTTGGTCGTTCTTTTCTGCGGTTTGCAGCAGCTTCATCTGCTGCTCGAAGTGACGGGCCACCTGGATCATCCCGACCATCGACTCGATGGGGTTGACATTGGAGCCTTCCAACGCGGCATCCTGCAGCCGGGCATTCGGGTCGGCATTGAGGGGGCCGCCAGTGGTGGACCGGAAGTAGCCGTCCTCGCCACGTTTGAGCCGCTCTGCGGCGGTCGGCGTCACCATTTTCAGCCGACCCGCCACAGCGGCCGGTTGGTTGCCCACCTTGGCAGTGATGGTGCCGTCGCTACCGATACTCACCTGTGCACCCTGGGGCACATTGATAGGCGCCCCCCCGGCATCCAGCATGGGCAGGCCCTGCGGATTGACCAGCGAGCCGTCTTCCCGCACCTCCAATGACCCGGCACGGGTATAGGCCTCGGTCCCATCCAGCGACTGGATGGCGAAGTAGGCATTGTCGCGCGCCGCCACATCCAAATCGCGGCCAGTCATGGTGATGGGCCCTGGCTTGTCCAAGTGGCCGGCAGCCGCCTCCAGTGCAAATACACGCGTGCTGGCGCCCGAACCTTCCATGGGCACCGCCCGGTGCGTGTGCATCTCGGCACGGAAACCGGGCGTGGACACGTTGGCCAAGTTGTTGGACAGCGCGTGCTGACGCGCCATGGCCGCATTGGCACCCGATGCGGCGACGTAAATGATGCGGTCCATGGTGATTCAACCTGTGATGACGAGCGCGATCAGCGCAGGTTGACCAGTGTGGACAACACTTGATCTTGCGTTTTGATGGTCTGCGCGTTGGCTTGGTAAGAGCGTTGGGCAACGATCATGTTGACAAGCTCTGCGGTCATGTCGACGTTGGACTCTTCCAAAGTTCCTCCCCGAATCTGACCAAAGCGCCCCGACATGGGCTTGCCCTCCACTGGGGTGCCCGAATTGGCGGATTCCAGGTAGTACCCCCCGTTCACCGTGCTCAACCCTTGAATGTTCCGGAACCGAGTCAGAGACAGCTGGCCAGCGTTCATGTTCTCGCCATTGGAATAACTGGCTTTGATAATGCCCTCTTCATTGACTGAAATGCCTGTCAGTTCGCCAGCTGCATAGCCTGTTTGTGACAATTCATTGACAGCAAACTCCATGTCGTACTGCGTCAATGTCCAGCCACTTGTCGCATCCCCTACGCCAATTGCAAGCGCTGCCGTGGTGGCAGCAGAGGGCACTCCAGTCCGAACGGCATCAACTGCTGGCCACCCCGATGGAATTCCCAAACCCGCAGGAGGAGTAAACGCTGACGGTTTGCCATCTGCTGCAAACGTCACAGAACCAGCAGCGGTATGCGACCATGCACCTGTTGTTTCGTTCTGAACAGAAGCTATGGCGCTCCAAGCCCCTGCAGCTGTGTTGACGAAGGAAATGCGCACCGGAATTGCACTGCCCTTTGCATCGTAGATGTTCAGAGATGTCGCATATTTTTTCTGTGCGTCCGACAAATCCCCTGTTGCTGGAAGCGTCGCAACACCTATGGTTGCATCCGTTGGCAAATTGGCTGTCAACGAAATGGCTGGGTCTGTTGCCGTCGCACCCGTCGTTTGTTTGGGCTCAATTGCCTGAGAGGTGGGCAACTGCAAATTGGTGGTAACACCCGTTGGAATGATGCCCCCAATACTCGCTGGCATGTACCCTTGCACTTTTGCGCCATTGTTCGTGATGATGTAACCCTCTTTGTCAAGCTTGAACTCACCATTCCGGGTGTAGGCTGTTGTGCCATCCGTGAGATTCACCTTGAAAAAGCCCTCACCATTGACCGCCATGTCCAAGTTGTTGCCCGTCACTTTCAAGTTGCCCTGACTGAATTGGGTAGCGACTGTGGCAATGGCCACGCCAATACCGCCGTTACCGCCACCTGCAGCACCCAAGGCGCTGGCATACATTTCAGAGAACTCAGCCCGCCCGGCCTTCATACCGGTGGTGTTGGTGTTGGCAATGTTGTGGCCGATGACATCCAAATTTTTAGAAGCTGCATTCAGGCCCGATAAACCAGTTCCGAATCCCATGATGTTCTCCAATCAGTAATTTAATTGCCTTCAATTGAAACCGTCGTTCCAATCAGCGGTACCCCAGCACATCTCCGTACCCATACGTCTTGCCATTACCAGCCGTCAATTGAATGGCACCGTCTTTCATGCCGACTGATGCAATAGGGTGAAAGCTGATGCCTTTGGCTGCAACCGGGGTATCACCATTGAGGGCTGTAACCTTGAAGCTGCCAACCGTCGCCGGATCGGCCCCGGCCATAGGCACTTCAAACGTGTGTTGGCCCGCTTGGAGCGCCCCCAGGTTCACGCTGCCCAGCACCTTGCCGGCTTTGTCCAGAACATCCACCTTGACGCTTTGCGCTGCTGCGTCCAAACGCAATCCGCCTGATGCCTTGTCATCCTGAACCAGCGGTATGTTGCCCTCAACCATGGCGTTGCGCCCAATCAGCGACACGCCCTGCAAGGCCTGCAAGCTGCCGAATTGGGTGGCCATGTTTTGCATGGTTTCATTGAGCTGCTGAATACCGCTGACTGTGTTGATCTGCGCCATCTGGCTGGTCATCTGGGCGTTGTCCATCGGGTTCAACGGATCCTGGTTGTTCAACTGAGCCACCAGCATCTTCATGAACTTGTCCTGCATGGCTTGCGGGTCGGCTCCGTTCTTGGAGGCCGTGCTCTGCGAGTTGTAGGCCTCGATTTCGGACGACGTTTTGGCAACTGCAAACATGTTTCAACCTTTCATTGACCCATCTGGAGCGTCTTGAGCATCAGCGACTTGGCTGTGTTCATCACTTCGACGTTGTTCTGGTAAGACCGCGAGGCAGAAATCATGTTGACCATTTCCTCCACCGGGTTGACGTTGGAATGGGTCACGTAACCTTCTGCGTCCGCACTCGGATGCGAAGGCTCGTGGGTACGCCGGTGGGGCGCGTCGCTCTCATGAATGGTTTTGACCTTCACACCCGCCGTGCCGGGGTCATTGCCTGGCATCGACTGGAACAACACCTGCCGCGCCTTGTAGGCCTTGCCGTCCGGCCCGGCCACTGCATCGGCGTTGGCCAGGTTGCTGGCCACGATGTTCAGCCGCTGCGCCTGTGAACTGATGGCGCTGCCGCTGACCCCAAAAATATTGAACATGGACATGATCGACTCCTGTCAAGCGAGCGGCTTACTGCCCCTTGATGGCACTCAACATGGTGCTGACGTGACCATTGATGAACCGCAAGGTGCTTTCGTACCGGATGGTGTTGTCGGCAAAATTCGCGCGCTGCTGGTCCAGATCCACGCTGTTGCCGTCCAGGCTGGGTTGCGTCTGCACGGTGTAGGCCAGAGGGTTGCCAATCATCCCTTCGGTGCTGGTGATGGTGAGGTGACCCTGGCTGGTGTGTGTCAGGCCCGGCATGTTTCGGGCTTGCATGGCATTGGTCAGCGCTGCATTGAAGTCAATGTCCCGCGCCTGGTAGCCAGGCGTGTCGACGTTGGCTATGTTGCTGGCCAGTATTTGCTGGCGGGCAGCCCGCAATTGCAGCGCGCTGGACAAAGTCCCCAAACGACTGGTGAGTTGTTCAAGCATGATGCGCTCCGCAAGAGGTGACGTTTGAAGCAAGCCCGGATGGAAGACACCTGAATCCGCCGGTACGCAAATTGTGGAGATCTTGAGGGTTGTCAATCCGCAGATAAGCCACCCGAAAACCCGTCTTTTCCGGCTGGTGCGAACGCCCTGGAGCACTACAGTCCGAAGCCTGTCACTACCGCAAAACAGGTGCAACATGTCCAGACTCACAACGCGGCCCTCCCCTGTGCACACTTGGCGCGCAGCTGCCATGGTGGTTGTGACGTGCAGCGGACTGTCGGCACACGCCCAGTCACTCGACCACTTTGCACGGCAATGGATCGACCAGGCACTCGAATCCACAACCGAACTGAGCAAACAATCGGTCTTGCGGCCAGAGGTGCAGATAGGCAACCTCGACCCCCGACTGCAACTGGCCCCGTGCGGCCGTGTGGAGCCCTACCTGCCCAAAGGCACCCAACTGTGGGGCCGTACCCGCATCGGCCTGAAATGCGTCGAAGGCCCTGTCGCCTGGAACGTGTTCTTGCCGGTCACCGTCAAAGCTTGGGGCCCTGCGTGGGTGATGAAGAAAACCGTACAGGCCAACGCCGTCCTCCAACCTGGTGACGCCGAAAGGCATGAGGAAGTGGATTGGGCGGATGCCCGCTCGCCCATTGTTGCCCTGCCGGAACACTGGCAAGGCATGCAGGCAGCCTTCACACTGGTCCCCGGCCAGGCCATCCGACAAAACGCCGTCAAACCGCCTCAGGCTTTCAGCGTCGGCACCGAGGTGAAAGTCGTCACGGCAGGCACCGGTTTCGAAATGTCAGCCATCGGGCAAGCACTGAGCATCGGCTTGGTGGGCCAACAAGCTCGGGTCAAACTGGGCAATGGCAAGGTGGTGTCTGGTGTCGTACAGAGCGGCGGGACAGTGTTTATCAGTATTTGATAGCAAAGAAACCACACCTGACAGTCGACAACAGCATCAACGAACCAGAATCTCGCGCGCAGCTTTCAAAATTTGGGTAAAGTTCATCGGAACCCCGCCGATAGTCCTTCCAAGCCGCCCTGTTTCAGGGCTTGGAGAGTGCGATGAAACTTGACCTGATGTCCGAAATTCAGACTGGCACGCCGCCCACCGCGGCGACCAAGCCTGTTGACCGCCCTGCCAGCAGCGCAGTGGGTGGAGGCCGTTCTGCGTCCAAATCCACAGCCGCCAATCCAGCCCCGGCCAATGGTGTCACCGTTACCCTGTCGAGCCAGAGCCAGTCAGTGGGTAACACCAGCAGTGACGTGTTCGATGCCGGCAAGGTGGAAGCCGTCAAGTCTGCCATTGCCAACGGCAGTTTCACCGTCAACGCCGAGGCCATTGCCGACAAACTGATCGCCAACGCACGTGAAATGTTGACGGCTGCCCGCCGCTGATCGTTTATAACCATGGCATGACCACGCATTCACCCCTTTTTGAACTGCTGAATGCCAAACTGCAAGACATTGAAACCGCGCTTTTGCAGCACCAACCTCAAGCCTTGTCTGCCGCCTGTCAGGCGTTGGTGACCGCACTCGGGGACCTGAAACAAGCCCCACCCTCAAGCACACAACGCCCACGGTTGTCAGAACAGGATGTTCTGGAGTTGGATCGGCGGTTCAAACACCTGAGGCAAGCCCTGCTGCAGCAAAGCGGAGCCAACGACCGGGCATTGGCTGCGCTGCTGCCCAGTGAATCGTTAGGTGGGTACGGCAGCAAGTCCGCATTTGGCGGCGTTCGCCGTTCGGGCAATCTGAAGTCTTCTTACGAAGTCTGACCAGCACATCACAGCAGCCAAGAGGCTGCCATCAGACGGCTACCCCAGTGGCATGAAATCCGTCTGGTAAGTGCGTGATCCTAGGTGAACGGCCTGGTGCGATGTCTGCCCACGCTTGACCGCCTGCTCAAATGCCAGCAGTTCTTCCTGGCTGATCGGCTCGTCCACCCATTGCCTGTCGTCCAGTTGCGTGGGCGGAAAGTCCTCTGCAGGGTCGTCTGAACCTGCTGCCGCCTTTTGTGCAAAAGCAGGCGCCAACGGCACAGGTTTGGGCGATGCAGTCTGTTGATGTGCTGCCATCAACTCCGCATGATGGGCAGGCGAGAAACCCTGGGGCTCCAGCCGCCAGTACACGTTTGCAATTCTCACCCGGTAGCGGCTGTTGGCATTCTGTGCAGCCTGCTCTTCCATGACCAACCATTCGCCAGGGTGATCGACCACGCGCCCGGCAAGCTGAGGCACCAGATCGACCATGACCGCATAGCGGTGCCCCCGGGAGTCGAGCCGCGCGACATTGAGCTTGTAACTGAGCGGTGGCAAACCATGCGCCACCAGCACTTCTCGCATGGCTTCAAACACCATCTCTCGGCGAAAGGCCATGCGTTCGTCCAGTGTCATCAGCTTCTGCCCCGGCTGGCGTGCCGCCATTGCCGAGTCATTCAGCGTCTTGCGACCCAACAAATTTTTCCACCAGGACATGTCAACGGCTCTCCATAACATGGCGCGTGCGCCAGTCCATCGCTGCCACACCTGTTAGATGTGGACACAAGCCGAAAGTGTAAGATCAAATTCAGACTGTCGGCAGACGGCTTGCCCCGTCGGTGCCCACACCGGCCGTTTGCTGGTACACCCAACCCCTTCACAACCACAACAGTTCACTGCCCTTGGACGCTTTTTTGCCTTTTTTAAAGGCCATGGTCATCGTGCCATTGACCTTGCTACCCATCATCAACCCGTTGGGGGGCGCACCCATTTTTCTCGCCACGGCCGGCGGGCGGGGGCCTTTCGTACAGCGGTTGGCCAAGCAGGTGGCCATCAATTGCTTTGCCGTTTTGGTGGTGTCCATGCTGGTCGGCACCTATGTGCTGGAATTTTTTGGCATATCACTGCCCATCGTCCGGGTGGCCGGTGGTCTGCTGGTGGCCGCCACGGGATGGCGCATGCTGAGCAGCCAGGACGACGACGGCGTGCGCAGCGCGGTGGCGCACAGCCAGGCCACATCTTTCACTGAAGCCGACATTGTCCGGCGCAGTTTTTTCCCCATCACCTTTCCGTTGACCACGGGGCCAGGGTCCATCGCAGCATCGATCGCTTTGGGTGCCAAACTACCCAGCTCACCCGCGCTCTATGTGCAGGGTGCTGCGGTGGCCCTGCTGGGCGCAGCCATCACATCACTGATCATTTACGTGGTGTACCGACACTCGGCATCGTTGCTGCTCAGGTTGGGGGAAATCGGCACCCTGGTCATGATGCGCCTGGCTGCTTTCATTTTGCTGTGCATCGGCATCGAAATCATGTGGACGGGCTGGACTGAGCTCAACCGGATGAAGCCCTGACCCTTGCCAACCAGACGGACAGATCGACATGCGGCTTCAAAAGACATCCATTCTTCACGTTGCATTGGCGTCACTTGGCCTCGTTTGCAGCGCAACCTCACACGCGCAACAACAGATAGGGGAAGTGAGCACCACCTTCAAGTTTGTGGGCGCGAACCACAAAATCGTGGTGGAGGCCTACGACGACCCCAAGATCAAAGGCATCACGTGCTACGTGTCCCGCGCGAAAACAGGCGGCATTTCGGGCTCACTCGGACTGGCGGAAGACAAGGCCGAAGCTTCCATTGCCTGCCGGCAGGTGGGGCCTGTCTCCTTTCAGGGCAAACCACTGAAAGAACAAGAAGAGGTGTTCAGCGAGCGCATTTCGCTGGTGTTCAAAAAACTGCGCGTGATCCGCATGGTGGACACCTCACGCCACACGCTGGTCTATCTCACCTACTCGGATCGCGTGATCGAAGGGTCACCCCAAAACAGTGTCACGGCAGTCCCGCTCGGGCCTGACGTGATCATCCCCATGAAATAGGGCCACCTGAAAAGGCAGCCCTTTGCGGCAGGTGTCCGACCTGCCTGTAGCCATGGGACAACTTGCAGGCCGACAGAGCGCCATGGCTCTGTCGGCGCTGTGACGTCAACGGGGCACGATGAAAACAGCCTTTTCACGCACACCGTGCGGATCGTCTCCGCTTGAACGGATGCCAAAGTAAATGGGGTGCGATCCGGGCTGCGCATGCTCCGGCGGCACCTGCACCCGCACAGCCATGCCACGCAATTCAGTGGGCAACACCTCAATGGTGGTCTCGGAGGCCAGTTTGATGCCATTGACACCTTCTACAGTGATGACATAAGTCTGCTTGGACTCGGTGGCGTTCATCACTTGCAAACGGTACACGTTTTCGACATGGCCCATTTCAACGATTCGCGCCAGGGTGCCCCGGTCACGGATGACATCCACCTTGAGCGGAACGCGGAGGTAGAGGCTCACGGCCATGGCCAAACATATGGCGGCGAGGATACCTGTGTAGATCAACACCCTGGGCCTGAAGGCATGGCGAACCATTTCGCCCGTGGACCAACCTTTTTCCAAGCCGTTCTGGGTTGAGTATTTGACCAACCCTTTCGGATAGCCGACCTTTTCCATGACCTCATCGCACACGTCGATACACGCCCCGCAGCCGATGCACTCGTACTGCAATCCCTTGCGGATGTCGATACCCGTCGGGCACACCTGCACACACAACGAACAATCCACACACGAGCCCAACCCGAGTGCCTTGGGGTCTGCCTTTTTGGAACGCGCCCCACGAGGCTCGCCACGTTTGGCATCGTAGGTAACGATCATCGTGTCCTTGTCGAACATGGCGCTCTGGAAGCGGGCATAGGGGCACATGTATTTGCAAACCTGTTCACGCATGAAACCTGCGTTGCCATAAGTGGCGAAGCCGTAAAAAAGCACCCAGAATGTTTGCCAGGGTCCCAAATTCACGGCAAGGGTCAGCGCCCACAATTCCTTGATGGGCGTGAAATAGCCCACGAACGTGAAGCCCGTCCAGAGCGAAAACAGCACCCAAGTGGTGTGTTTGGCGGCTTTGAGTCCAAATTTGACTGCAGACAACTCACTTTTATCCAAGCGCATGCGTGCAGCACGGTCACCTTCTATCTGCTTTTCAAACCACATGAAAATTTCGGTGTAGACCGTTTGTGGGCAGGCATACCCGCACCACAACCGGCCGGCAACGGCTGTGAACAGAAACAACGCCAAAGCCGAAATCACCAGCAAGCCCGCCAGGTAGATCAGGTCCTGTGGGTACAGCACCAGCCCGAACAGGTAAAAGCGACGCGCCTCCAGATCGAACAAAACCGCCTGGCGTGAATTCCAGTCCAGCCACGGCAAACCGTAGAACAGAATCTGGGTGAACCACACCAAGGCCCAGCGCCACTTTGAAAACAAGCCGTTGACGGCCTTTGCGTAAATGGCCTGACTGGACTGGTACAGCGATACCAGTTCTTCGGTCTGCGCGCCGGGCTGCTTGCCGTCGGCTGCAGGAGGAGTGGGTTGAGTGCTCATAGACGTACCTGAAGATGCAACTGGGAGTATTGTTTCCAATTTCCGTGCCAGTCCATACCGATCAGATCAAACAACCTTCAAATTCTTGCCCTGAAGGGCATTCAAACAGGTCGAGCCGCACAGTTGTCTGCTCAAACCGGTCAACCTGACAGATTGCCAACGCAAAAAAGCTCGAATGCCGGGATCAAATGAGCATCGGCCGCCGGTTCTCCGCCAATCTTTTGCCCATTGACCGCCACCAGACTGCCATTGAACTGCCAAAATTGGCAAATCGCTTTTGCGTTGGCAGACAAACTGCCGAGTCTCTGTCAGTTGGGAGATGGTTTGACGACCAGGCACCAGCCCTTGCCATCCGTTGCCCACTGCTCGGCCAGGAGGCTCAACGGCCCCATGTTGCTCAATGGCACTGCGCTGGCATGGTCTTCGGTGACAGCATAACGACTGTCGCAGTGTGACAGTACCAACAGATTTGCTGAAACGCCACCATGGGTGTTCAGCAACAGGGCAGGCAATGGCACATGCGCCAAATCATTCGGCGACAGTTGGGACAACTGCACATCGAGGCCCAGGATGTCTGCCGCCCGCATCAGGTCGTGCACGCCCAACTTGGTCGGCAATCCGACGCCCATGCTGACTGCCAGCTCTGCCACACTGCGTGCGGCAACCCCGTGCACCTCTGCGAGCGCCAGCACCGAGGCCAACGCAGTTCGCCCGTTGAACTGACCCGGGAAAAAAGCCGAACCGGTGACCGCGCTACCGAATGCACCTGCCGTTCGATCCGACGCGGTGTGGACTGGCTGCAACATGAAGCTCCCCTTTGTCTCTGCTGATGGATTCGCAGATCCTAAGGATTTCGCATGCTGCGCACCATCCACCATTTGGGGGAGGTAGCCCACCCGATTCGGGCCAAAAATTCTGCCAAAACTCTGCTCAAACCCCGCTCAGGCAAAGATCGAAAGGCAAAAGTACGGGGGCGTCAGACGTAACCGACGACGGCGGGGGCGTGGCGCAGGTGCAAAGCCAGGGCGAGCGCATCCATGCGGTTGGCATGTCGGCTCAGAACGGTGTAGGCCTGTGGCAGGTACTCAGCCTCTTCAAACCGGGCATGAGCGGTGTACTGCGCCACCAGTTTTTCAACCGCTGCCGCGTCAAGATCACTGTCCTGGCCTTTGGCCACACGTTTCAACCCCGGCTCCAGCTTCTTCCATTGGGCTTCCAGGTCCCGGTGCTCGCGGGTCAACCGCTCGGCAACTGCTTTGAGGCGCTCTCGCTCTTCGCCGGACTCTGTGCTGGCCAGCACAGCCGGGAACAGCTCACGCTCTTCTTCGGCGTGATGCTCGAAAATCGCTTCGCGGAAGAAATCCAGTGCCTGTTGCGCCGTCTGCCTGGCACGGCTTGCCGCATCGAGCAAGGCGGGCAGTCCCTGCAGGTTGTCAAGCTTGCCCAAAATGCCCGCATGGCACTTGGAAAAGTCATGGATGGGGGAAGCGGCTGTGTCAGGCAATGTCATGGTGGTCAGGTGCTTGAAAAATGCCTGCGTCCAGGCACAGTGATGGGAGCAAGCAGGCCCCGGCTCCAAACCGGGTCAAGCTTCGCGGCAGGCTGGAAGTCTCACGGTTAACACCCCGGATGCCCTTGATCCAAATCAAGAACTGACGGTTTCACCGGTTGTTTGCACCCCGTTTGCCCTCCGCACCGCCATTTCAGGCTCTGCCACTGACCTGCTCGCCCGAGGCCCACAGACGCTGCGGCCCGAGCATCTCAGGCTTCAGCCCGACCGTTGCAAGGTACACAGGCCACGGATGACCCAACACCAGCGATGCACACGCCTCGCCCATGGCCGGTGCGGTCTGGATGCCGTAGCCACCCTGCCCCGCCAGCCAGAAGAAATCGGGCACCTGGTCATCAAACCCGCCCACAAGGCAGTGGTCTGCCACAAAAGAGCGCAGACCAGCCCAGGTGTGGGACGGCCGACGAATGCTCAGGGTGGTGGCCTCCTCCAGCCGGTGAATCCCCAGTGCCACGTCCCACTCCTCGGGTTGCACATCGTGCGGAAAACTCGCATCGGCATTGGCGGGTGACGCCAGCAACACCCCTGCATCGGGCTTGAAATACCAGGCTTCGGCCGCGCTCAGCACCATGGGCCAGCCTGACACATCCAGCCCCGCCGGGGGCGCAAAAGTGAAGGCCGTTCGGCGGCAAGGCAATAACCCGATGGGACGGGCACCGGCCAACAGCCCGACCTCATCGGCCCAGGCACCGGACGCATTGACCACCCGTGGCGCGGTCCAGGTACCTGCGCTGGTGGTCACCTGCCACGCGGCATCCCGCCGGCACAGCCCCGTCACCGTGGCATTGCACACCACCCGGCCATGCTGCTTCGCCCCACGCAGAAAGCCTTGGTGCAACGCGTGCACGTCCAGATCGGCCGCATCAGGTTCCAGCACGGCTGCCCCCACCTGCTCCGGCCTGAGAACCGGCACCCGCGCACAGGCCTGCTCGGGCGTGAGCCGTTCGTGTCGCACACCTGTTTCCCGCAACAACGCCACATGGGCGTCCAAGAGGTCAAGTTCTGCCGGGGTGGCCACCATCAGGGCACCACGGGGTGACATGAGCGGATGCTCGGCAAAGCCCTCCGGGGGAGATTGGAAGAACACTTTGCTGGCCAGCGACAACGCCCTGACCTGTGCGCTGCCATAGGCTTGCAGATACATCGCCGCCGACCGCCCTGTCGTGTGGTAGCCGGGCTGGGACTCGCGCTCCAGCACCAGCACCCGCGCACACCGCGACAACCAGTACGCCACCGAAGCACCCGCCATCCCCGCACCGATGACGATCACGTCGAACACCGACGGGTCGGCCGACACCGTTGCGGGTGTTTCCACGGCAACCAATGCACCAATATCATTCATAGCAGTCATTGCTTACCATATAAGCGGTAGAAGGACTTTTTTATCATAAAAACTGCCTCATGTCAGGAAGCCGGACGGGAAGCGCCCGCCAGCTTCACCCGGTGGCCATCGCGCGCCAGTTGCTGGGCAACTTTTTCCACATGGTCACCCTGCACTTCGACCGTGCCGTCTTTGACGGTCCCGCCACTGCCGCACACCGTCTTCAAACGCTTGCAAACAGACTGCAGCGCCACATCGTCCAGGTGCAGCCCCCGGACCAAGGTGACAACCTTGCCCCCGCGACCTTTGGACTCGCGCGACACACGCACGGTGCCATCCCCCTTGGGCGCGGGTTTGATGCCGCACACACAGGCGGCCACCGCTTGTCTGCATGCCGGACACATGCGCCCTGACTCGGTCGAGTACACCAGACCCGAGTGATTGAAAGCTGATCGCATCGACATACCTTGCCACATCCATCCTCAACCGGATGAGCCTTTCACCGAATTCAAACGCAAAAGGCCACTGCTTTTGCCAAGAGAAGCACGACCCGATCACCCCCCTGACAACGCCGCTGCATCCAGACCCAAAGCCTCAATTTCAGCAGCCACGCGGCCAGACAGGCATGACAGCAATTGCGAAATTTCCTGATCCCTTGTGATCCGGCGCGTGTGCTCAATCGCAAGCAATCCCATCACAGCCCCGGAGATTGCGTACAACGGTTGACCAATGTACGCATCTATATCTTGAGCACCGGGGTACAACTCGGCAGCGTTGCAAGGCACCGAAACGGGTTCACCGGCCAACACGGTGTAGCAAGGGTGCGTTCGCGTCTCGTACACAAACGGCGCTCGCGTGTTCTGGGCGTCGGCAAACACCACGGCACGTCCGCGCGGAACGGCACCCGGCAGCCGCAGCGTGACCACGGCAAATTGGACTTCAAGCACCCGCGTGAGGCACAAAACCAAAGCACTGAGGTATTTCTCGCCACGAAAGCGGGCGGTCAGGGATTCCACCTTCACCAGCCGTTCCGCCAACCATCGCGTTGAGTCCATTGCGCGCTCCTTCAAGCCATGCCCATGTACCCGATGGTACCGGCCGACACTCGCAAAGCAACTTCACTCCACCGTGACGCTCTTGGCCAGGTTGCGCGGCTTGTCCACATCCGTGCCCCGCGCGCAAGCGGTGTGGTAGGCCAGCAGCTGCAGCGGTACCACGTGCAACAGCGGGCTGAGCAGGCCGTAGTGTTCGGGCAGGCGGATGACGTGGAAGCCCTCGCCGCTTTCGATGTGCGTGTCGGCATCGGCCAGCACGTACAGCACGCCGCCACGGGCACGCACCTCCTGCATGTTGCTTTTGAGCTTTTCCAGCAGGGCGTCGTTGGGTGCGACCGTGACCACTGGCATGGCGCTGGTCACCAGCGCCAGCGGGCCGTGCTTCAGCTCCCCGGCAGGGTAGGCCTCAGCGTGGATATAGCTGATTTCTTTCAGCTTCAGCGCCCCTTCGAGCGCAATGGGGTAATGCAGGCCCCGACCCAGAAACAGCGCGTTGTCCTTGGACACGAACTGCTCGGCCCAACCGATGATCTGCGGCTCCAGCGCCAGCACGGCCTGCAGGGCCACGGGCAGGTGGCGCATGGTTTTCAGGTGGGCGGCTTCTTGTTCGGGCGTGAGGCGCCCTTTGGCTTGCGCCAGCGCCAACGTAAGCAAGAACAACCCGGCCAACTGCGTGGTGAACGCCTTGGTGCTGGCCACGCCAATTTCCACTCCGGCACGGGTCACATAAGCAAGCTTGCATTCACGCACCATGGCGCTGGTCGCCACGTTGCAGATGGTGAGCGTGTGGGCATGGCCCAGTGCCTGGGCATGGCGCAAGGCGGCAAGGGTGTCTGCCGTTTCACCACTCTGGGTGATGGTGACGATGAGTTGCCGGGGGTTGGGCACGCTGGTGCGGTAGCGGTATTCACTGGCCACCTCGACCTGCGTGGGCAAACCTGCAATCTCTTCCAGCCAGTACTTGGCGGCGCAGCCGCTGTAGTAGCTGGTGCCGCAGGCCAAAATGAGGACCGAATCGATGGCCTTGAACGTGGCGTGTGCACCTTCGCCAGGCGGGGGCAGGTTGACCGACTCGAACAGCTCGGGCGCGATGACCTCGATGCCTGCCAGCGTGTCGGCAATGGCGCGTGGCTGCTCGAAGATTTCTTTCTGCATGTAGTGGCGGTACGGCCCCAGATCGGCCGCGCCGCTGTGCGCCTGCACGGTGCGCACCACCCGGTGGACGGGCTTGCCTGTCCGGTCGGTGACCCAGTACTTGCCCAACTGCAGGTCCACCAGGTCCCCCTCTTCCAAGTAGACAATCTGGTCGGTCACCCCTGCCAGAGCCATGGCATCGCTGGCCAGGAAATGTTCACCCTGCATGTCCGGTTGCGCAGGTGCGGCCTGGCCCACACCCAGAATCAATGGGGAGCCCGAGCGTGCACCGACGACCCGATGGGGCTCATCCTTGTGCATCACGGCCAGCGCGAACGCGCCGGTCAGTTGGCCGGTAGCGGCCAGCACGGCGGCGAAGAGGTCGCCGTCATACAGGCTGTCCACCAGGTGTGCGATGACCTCTGTGTCGGTTTGGCTGGAAAACACGTAGCCCCTGGCCTGCAGCTGGGCGCGCAAGGCATCGTGGTTTTCAATGATGCCGTTGTGGACCAGTGCCACGCGGGCAGGCTTGTCAGCCCCCGTGCCGTGGCTGAAATGAGGGTGGGCGTTGTGCACCGCCGGCGCGCCGTGTGTGGCCCACCGGGTGTGGGCGATGCCTGTGCCTCCCGCTGTCTGATCAGCCTGCACCTGTGCCAGCAGCTCGGCCACACGTGCGGTGCTGCGCAGGCGCGTCAGTCCGCCCGACGGCTGATGCAGTGCCAGCCCGCACGAGTCATACCCCCGGTACTCCAGCCGTTGCAGGCCCTGAACCAGAACCGGAACAATGTTTCGGCGCGAAACCGCACCCACGATGCCACACATACGCCACCCTCCAGGTCAAACACATCCTCACGCACCCGGGGCGGGTGCACTCATGGCGTCATGCTAAGCCCACAACAGAGAAATGAGCTTTCAAATATTCTGTGATTCGTCATGATTATTTCACCCGATGAAGCGATTAACGGATAATTTCTTTTTTCTCAAAAAAATGACCGATAAATTCTCTGAGCCAGACACGCTGGACCTAGCGCTTCTTGACAGGCTGCAGACCGACGCCAACCTGAGCAACCAAGCGCTGGCGGAAATGGTGGGGGTGTCGCCCGCCACGTGCCTGCGGCGCACGCGTCGGCTGTGGGACGCAGGGCTGATTGAGCGGCAGGTGGCGTTGCTCAATACCGACCGCCTGGGCGAACTGTTGGGCCATGGCCTGACAGCACTGGCCGAAGTGTCCCTGGACAAACAGGATGCGGACTCACTGGATGCGTTTGAAATCCGTGCCGTCTCAGACGCAGCGGTACAGCAGTGCTATCGCGTCAGCCCAGGGCCAGATTTCGTGCTGGTGGTGGTCGTACCCGACATGCCGGGCTACCACGCGCTGGCCCAACGACTGTTCAACACCGACGCCAATGTGCGCAATGTGAAGGCTTTTTTCAGCGTGAAGCGCGCGAAATTCGGCACACAAGTGGTGTTGGGCTGAGGCAACTGGTGGTGCACAGCCGCAAGCCCCAAGGGGCGGCGCCCCTGCTTCAAAAAAGCAAATATCTAAAAAAATAGCAAACTTCAATAACCATAAAGCGCTGAAGGCTATTTTTATATCAAATTCGAACCCATCACCGCCAGGCCGGCTGCCACCCCACCGAAGCGGTTGCCCGACACCAGCCGGACACCCGGCAGCGCCTGCTGCACGGCATCTGCCAGCGGGCGCAATGCCGACGATCCACCGGTGAGGTAGACCTCGTCCACCCCCGCCAGCCCCGAGCGTTGCACACACTGGCGCGCGCAAGCCACCACCGGCGCCAAGGCGGGTTGCAGGGCCCGGGTCAGGGTATCCGCATCCAGCCGGGCGGACAGCGCCTGGGCCGCGGAACCGGGGGCGGGTGGGTCGTGCAACAGGAAATCCAGCGCCACCAGGGTGGGCTCACCGGTTTGCGAACAGGCAATCTTGGCCGCCTCCACCCCGGCGAGCATCCGGTGTCCGTGCTGCCCGTGCAACGCAGCCATCAGCCGGGCATGCAGGTGACGATTGGCGTAATGGGTAGCCAGGCTGTGCGCAAACTGCATGGACTTGCGGCTGTACGCCTGATGAATCAGGTGCCAGGTGCTCAGGTCGAAGAACACGCCACTCGGAACCGGGCGTCCGGCAGCATCGGCGTGCCGGTAACCCATCAACGGCATGACCCTGTCCAGATCCAGCAACTGGTCGAAATTGGTGCCACCGATGTGCACGCCGGTGGTGGCCAGGATGTCAACCGCTCGGTCGGTCTGGCGGCTGCGTGCCGGATGCAGGCGAATGACGGTGAAGTCCGACGTGCCCCCGCCAATGTCCACCACCAGCACCGTGGTTTCGCCGGTCAGGTGCTGTTCGTGGTCCAGCGCCGCCGCAATGGGTTCGAGCTGGAAGCGCAAGTCGGTGAACCCGGCGTCGGTCGCCGCGCGCGCCAAGGCATCTTGCGCCAGGGCATCACGCCCCGGGTCTTCGTCCACAAAGTGCACCGGACGTCCCAGCACCGCACCGGTGATGGGCTGACCCACATGCAGCTCGCTGCGGCGCTTGAGCTCCTTGAAAAACGTCACCAGGATGTCAAAGAACCGCATGGCCTCACCGTTGACGGACGTCACCTCGTCCATCAACGGACTGCCCAGCAGGCTTTTGAGGGCACGAAGCAGGCGCCCTTCAGCCCCGGACAGGTAAGCGTGCATGGCCTCATGGCCGTACAGCACGGCGTGGGTCTCTGCATCGAAAAAGAGCGCTGTCGGCATCTCGGCCCGCCCCAGCCCCAACGGCACCTCCTGAAGCTGGCCACTGGCATCGACGTACGCAACGGCTGAATTGGACGTACCGAAGTCAATGCCCAACACAGGCGCGGTCACGGGCGATGCTGAAGTCAAAACGCTGCTCGAAAAAAAGAAACCGGCCATCAGGCCGGACAGGGTTGAGTCGTTGGGCTTGACCCGGTTCAGGACTTGTTTTTGGTGGGTCGCTGCCAGTTGGCAATGCTGACCTGCTTGCCCCTGGCCACGCTCAGTGCGCCGGGTGGGGTGCTTTTGGTGATGGTGCTGCCCCCTCCCACGGTGCCCCCCGCACCCAGGGTGACGGGTGCCACCAGCACGCAGTTGCTGCCCACGTGCACGTCGGCCTCGATCACGGTGCGGTGCTTGTTGGCCCCGTCGTAGTTGGCGGTGATGCTGCCCGCGCCATAGTTCACCCGCTCACCCACAGTGGCATCGCCCAGGTAGGCCAGGTGGTTGGCTTTGGCGCCCGCAGCCAGGGTGGAGTTTTTCACCTCCACGAAATTCCCGATGTGCACCTCTGCCCCTAAGTCGGCACCGGGGCGCAGGCGGGCAAACGGGCCAATCAACGCCCCCTCGCCCACCTTCACGCCCAGCTTCTCACCGTCGATGTGGGTGAACGGGTGGATCACCGCGCCGTCTGCGATCACCGCGTTGGCAATCACACAGTTGGCGCCAATGCGCACGCCTTCACCCAGCGTCACCGAGCCCTCAAACACGCAATTGATGTCAATCTCCACATCCCGTCCGCAACGCAGGTGACCGCGCAGGTCGAACCGCGCCGGATCCGCCAGGCGGACGCCTTCAGCCATCATCTGGCCGGCGATCCGTGCCTGCCATGCACGCTCCAGTTCGGCCAGTTGCTGCGGGCTGTTCACGCCGGCCACTTGCACCGCATCGGTGATGCAATGGGCCCGCACCGGGCAGTCGTCAGCCACGGCAAACTTCACCACATCAGTCAGGTAGTACTCGCCTTGCGCGTTGTCGTTGTCCAACCGGGCCAGCCAGCCCCGCAGGCGCGACGTCGGCACGGCCATGATGCCGCTGTAGATCTCGGTGATCTGGCGTTGCGCGTCGGTGGCATCTTTGTGCTCCACGATTGAACGCACCGCGCCGTCAGGCTGTCGCACGATGCGACCGTAACCCGTGGGGTCGGCCATGTCCAGCGTCAGCAGCGCCAACCCGGGCTCGGTCAACGCGCCATTGCCCCGGCACAGGGCCAGCAGATCCTGCAGCGTGTCGGCCTGTGTCAGTGGCACATCGCCCGACAGCACGAGCGTGATGCCATCGTCCGGCAACACGGGAATGGCCTGCTGCACCGCATGCCCGGTGCCCAATTGCGGCGCCTGCCTCACAAACTGCAACTGCGGCGCAGCCTGGGGCGCCAGTTCAGCCGGCTGCACACCCGCCGCTGAGCCCTGTACCGCCAAAGATTGAAAGCCAAAACAGGCCCCATCGCTTGTCCACGTTGACAACGATGCTTCCACTTCGGAAGCACCATGCCCCGTGATGACCACAACATGGCGCGCAGAAACCCGTGCCGCCGTGTCGAGCACATGGGCGGTCAGTGCACGCCCGCCCAATCGGTGCAACACTTTGGGCAAAGCGCTTTTCATGCGCGTGCCCTTGCCTGCCGCCATCACCACCACATCAACCGGTTTGTCCATGCTTCACTCCCACGAGCCATCCAACCTGCCCAAGGCACGCTGCCCCAGGCTCTGGCGCGGGATGATACGCGCCGGCCTCGCACGGACCCCCTTCACACGCGCAACCGGCACACCGGCAACCACCCAGACGGTCGACAGACGAATGGGGACCCTGCGAATGCCCAAGCGACTGGCCCTGCTGGCGGCCACCCTTGCACTCGGTGCCTGCAGCCTGGTGAGCCTGGGGTACGGCCGCCTGCCCGACCTGACCGTCTGGTGGCTGCAACGCCAGGTGAGCCTGGACAGCACCCAAACCTCACAAGTCAAACAAGACATGCAGGCCGTGATGGCGTGGCACCGCCGCACAGACCTGCCTGAAATGGTCGACATGCTCCAACACTGGCAAAGGCTGGTGGACCAGCCCCTGATAGCGGAACAGGCATGTGGGGAGTTCGACAAGGTCCGGACGCAGTGGACCCGGCTGATGGCCCAGTCCGCACCTGGCATGGTGACGCTGGCCAAAACCCTGACCCCTGCCCAGCGTGACGAACTGAACACCACACAGGCCAGGTCGCAACAGACCTTTCGCCAAACCTATCTGGCCGCCGATGCGGGCGCTTCGTCCAACCGCCTGTTCATCAACTGGACGCCTTCATCGCCCACGGCGAACCGCCTGTCCAACCTGAAAGACCGCTACGCCCGCCTGTACGGCGAACTGAACACCCAACAGGTCGATGCCTTGCGACGCTCGATCGACCGCTCGTCGTTCAACCCCGGCCGCACGCTGGCAGAGCGGGAGCGCCGCCACCAGGATCTGATGACCACGTTGGATGCCGTCAACCAGGCCGCCCACCCGGCTGACGCGCAACGCCAGGTGCAAGCGTGGGTGAATCGGCTGTCGCATTCGCCCACGCCGGGTTACGCCGCCTACAGCCAGACCCTGGTGCGCGAAGCCTGCGAACAGTTCACGCACGTCCATGCAAGTGCCACACCGGACCAACGCTTGCATGCGCGCCGCGTCCTGGCTGGATACGAGGCGGATTTGCGACAGCTGATGGTCAAACCCTGACCCCGTACTTTCCCTGATACCGCGCACACGCCACTTCGAACGGTTTCAGAGGATGAAATTTTTCGCGTGAATGCGTCGCGTGACCGATCATTTTTTTGCACTGCTTTTCAACCGACGCCATCCAAAACACCGGGCCAGCAGCGCTGGAGAAGACGCTTCAGATTTGGATGCAATGCGTCGCAAAACTCGCATGAGCTAGCACAAAAACGGTGCCTGACAGGCCCTCAAAAAATTTCTCTTCAACACTATAGGTAGTGTCAGAAATTCACCCAAACACTAGATATAGTGTCGACCTGTGATTCACAGCACCCGCCAACGTGCCACCGATCAGGCCATCTGATCACCGCTTTCCGGCCCCGTTGGCCCCTACAAAAACGAAGCGCCACGCCCTGCGACGGGGCCGCGCCATGAGCAAACCAAAGAGGACCCATGCAAGCCACCTTCACCACCGACGCGCCCGACTACACCCTGTCTTCCAACGCCAGCCTGGCAGCCGAACGCCAGGCCACACCGCAGGCCCTCAGCCACTACCAGATCATCCGCCGCAACGGCTCAGTGGTCTATTTCGAGCCCAACAAGATTGCCGTGGCGCTGATGAAAGCCTTTCTGGCGGTGCATGGCACGCAGGGAGCGGCTTCGGCCAGTGTGCGTGAAACGGTGGAAGCCCTGACCCAATCGGTCGTCAAGGCGCTGATGCGCTCACGCCCGGGTGGCGGCACCTTCCACATCGAAGATGTGCAAGACCATGTGGAACTGGGCCTCATGCGCGGCAGCCACCATGAAGTGGCCCGTGCTTACGTGTTGTACCGCGAGCGTCGTTCCCAGGAGCGCGCCGCCCAGGGCCATGCACCTGCCGCCCAGCCCACTGAACAACTGCATGTGCTGGACCGTGGCCAGAAGGTGCCGCTGGACCTGAACGCGCTGAATGAACGCATCCGCGCCGCCTGCGCCGGGCTGTCCAACGAGGTCAAGCCGGACCCCATCGTCGCTGAGACCCTGCGCAACCTCTATGACGGTGTGCCCCTTGAAGAGGTACACAAGGCGTCCATTCTGGCTGCCCGCACCCTGATTGAACGCGACCCGGATTACACCTACGCCACATCCCGTCTGCTGCTGCACACCATCGCCAAAGAAGTGCTGGGTCACGAGGTGACTTATGCCGAGCTGGCCGCTGGCTATGCCGACTATTTCCCCCAGTTCATCAAAAAAGGCATCGAAAACGAACTGCTGGACGACAAGCTGGGCCAGTTCGACCTGAAGCGCCTGGGCGCAGCCCTCAAGGCTGAGCGGGACATGCAGTTTGACTACCTGGGCCTGCAAACCCTGTACGACCGTTATTTCCTGCATGTGCGCAAGCAGCGCATCGAGTTGCCTCAGGCCTTTTTCATGCGCGTGGCGATGGGCCTCGCCCTGAACGAAATCGACCGTGAAGCCCGCGCCATCGAGTTCTACGAAGTGCTGTCCAGCTTCGATTTCATGAGCAGCACGCCGACACTGTTCAACGCTGGCACACGCCGCAGCCAGTTGTCCAGCTGCTATTTGACCACCGTACCCGACGACCTCGATGGCATTTACGAGTCCATCAAGGAAAACGCCCTCCTGTCCAAGTTCGCAGGCGGCCTGGGCAACGACTGGACCCGCGTGCGCGCCCTGGGCAGCCACATCAAGGGCACCAACGGCGAGTCACAAGGCGTGGTGCCGTTCCTGAAGGTGGTCAACGACACGGCCGTGGCCGTGAACCAGGGCGGCAAGCGCAAGGGCGCGGTGTGCGCCTACCTAGAAACCTGGCACCTGGACATTGAAGAATTCCTGGAGCTGCGCAAGAACACCGGTGACGACCGCCGCCGCACCCACGACATGAACACGGCCAACTGGATCCCAGATCTGTTCATGAAGCGCGTGATGGAAAAAGGCAACTGGACTCTGTTCAGCCCGTCCGACGTGCCCGACCTGCACGACCTGTTCGGCACCGCCTTCGAAAAAGCCTACGTGGCCTACGAAGAAAAAGCTGCCCGTGGCGAGATCAAGCCTGCCAAGACCGTGCCCGCCACCGACCTGTGGCGCAAGATGCTGTCCATGCTGTTCGAGACCGGCCACCCCTGGATCACGTTCAAAGACCCCTGCAACATCCGCAGCCCCCAGCAGCATGTGGGCGTGGTGCACAGCTCCAACCTGTGCACCGAAATCACCCTGAACACCAACGACGCCGAAACCGCCGTGTGCAACCTCGGCTCGGTCAACCTGCTGCAGCACATCGCCGACGGCAAGCTGGACCACGCCAAGCTGAAACGCACCGTGTCCACCGCCATGCGCATGCTGGACAACGTGATCGACATCAACTACTACGCCGTGAAAAAGGCGCGCGATTCCAACCTGCGCCACCGCCCGGTGGGCCTGGGCATCATGGGGTTCCAGGATGCGCTGTACGCCCTGCGCGTGCCCTACGCATCGCAAGAGGCAGTTGAGTTTGCCGACCGTTCGATGGAAGCCGTGTGCTACCACGCCTACTGGGCGTCCACCGAACTGGCCGCCGAGCGGGGCCGCTACAGCAGCTACAAAGGCTCGCTGTGGGACCAGGGCATCCTGCCGTTGGACACCCTGAACCTGCTGACCGAGCAGCGCGGTGGCTACGTGGAAGCCGACCGCAGCGCCACGCTCGACTGGGATGCGTTGCGCGCCAAGATTGCCAAAGACGGCATGCGCAACAGCAACTGCGTGGCCATCGCCCCCACCGCCACGATCAGCAACATCATCGGGGTGGATGCGTCCATCGAACCCTCGTTCGGTAACCTGTCGGTCAAGTCCAACCTGTCGGGCGAATTCACCGTGGTCAACAGCTATCTGGTGCGCGACCTCAAGCGCCTGGGGCTGTGGGACGACGTGATGGTGATGGACCTGAAGCATTTCGACGGCTCGCTGCGCGCCATCGACCGCGTACCGCAGGACATCAAGGCCTTGTACGCCACGGCGTTTGAAATTGAAACCCAGTGGTTGGTGGAAGCCGCCGCCCGCCGCCAGAAGTGGATCGACCAGGCACAAAGCCTGAACATCTACATGGCAGGCGCTTCGGGCAAGAAACTGGACGACACGTACAAACTGGCCTGGCTGCGCGGCCTGAAAACCACCTACTACCTGCGCACCATGGCCGCCACACACGCCGAAAAGGCAACCGGTCGCGCCGGGCAACTGAATGCGGTGTCACACAGCACACCCGAGCCAGTGATGGCGGCTGCGGCGGCACCTGCCGAAGCGGCCACAGACATCAAGTTCTGTGCCATCGATGACCCAGGTTGCGAGGCCTGCCAGTGACACACCGGCAGGGTGTGGCGCAAGGGTGTCGGCAACACGACACCTTGCACGGTTACCGCCTGCAGATTTTCGACGCAGCGCCACAACAAACGCCAGCAACACAAGTTTTTGCCGCTTCACTTTTTGGGTACAGCCTTTCATAATCACATCAGAGGAAACCGACATGCTCACCTGGGACGACGACGTCACGCCCACCATCACCGCCACACCCAGCCAGCCACCGAAATCGGCGGTCACGACCCCCTCTTTCTCTGCGCCTGTCGCGGCACTGGTTTCACCCGCCCTGGCCACCGTGCAGGCCGATCAACCGCTCGCGCGTCCTGTGCCGGCGGTGGCCCAGCCGCCCGCCGCCATCCAGCCCGCGGCGGTGCAACTGAATGGTCGCCGCGTCAACGCGGCTGACAAGCGGATCATCAACGGCCAGACCGATGTCAACCAGCTGGTGCCGTTCAAATACAAGTGGGCCTGGGAGAAGTACCTGGCCACCTGCGCCAACCACTGGATGCCGCAGGAAGTGAACATGAACCGCGACATCGCGCTGTGGAAAGACCCCAACGG
>ERZ761609.310-NODE-310-length-61636-cov-54.924863_pt1 | contig 61636 bp, 43 predicted proteins | sample MGYA00511163_ERZ761609 | MGnify/ENA primary metagenome ERZ761609 (study PRJEB28899, sample SAMN02445070) | bioreactor sludge metagenome | biome: EBPR sludge | place: Australia: Brisbane, Thorneside Wastewater Treatment Plant | collected 2011-12-16 ... | reverse complement strand
CAGTGACTGGGGCTAAGTCGTAACAAGGTAGCCGTACCGGAAGGTGCGGCTGGATTACCTCCTTTCTAGAGATAAATAAGCTTAAGGATTTTTGGTATTGGATTTGCACACATTTTTATGTTATTTCGGTTTTAAAAATAATTAACAGAAATTGGGCCTATAGCTCAGTTGGTTAGAGCGCACGCCTGATAAGCGTGAGGTCTGTGGTTCAAATCCACATAGGCCCACGTTATCAAATTATCAATAATCAGTATGATTGATTGGTGGTTTTGATGATCAGGGGATCTAATCTGTACAGTAATCAGGGGTTATCTAAAATTGAGATATTACTCTAAGCTTTTAAATAAAAATAACTGTAAACTTAAAATTTACAGTTAATAATTGAAAGTGGGGGTTATAGCTCAACTGGTAGAGCATTAGCTTTGCAAGCTAAGGGTTCGGGGTTCGAGTCCCCGTAACTCCACAGTTTTATATAGTAACAAATTGTTCTTTTACATTTTGAAATTTCCATAAAAAAAATACAAGTTATATTGATGCGCTTTCTTTTGTCAGACATCCGTCTGACTTAAGACACTACCTGTATCAATGTAAGGTTTTGGAAAAAGTTACAAAGGGCATATGGTGGATGCCTTGGCACTAATAGGCGATGAAGGACGTGGCTACCTGCGATAAGCCTCGGTAAGACGGTAACAGTCTTTGACCCGGGGATCTCCGAATTGGGCAACCAATCTCAAGTAATATTGAGATATATTATACTGAAAGAGCAATCATAGGTATAATAAGCGAACGAAGGGAACTGAAACATCTAAGTACCTTTTGGAAAAGAAAACAACCGTGATTTCCTTAGTAGCGGCGAGCGAAACGGAAACAGCCTAAACCGTGTAGTATGTGATAGCCTGCAAGCGTTGTACTACCGGTGTTGTGGGGTGAATAGGCAGAATTGCAGTATGTCAAAGAGAAAAAAGATTAGGGTTAATCGAATGACTTGGAACAGTCAACCGCAGAAGGTGAAAGTCCTGTAGATGAAAATTTTAATCACTCTTGTTTATACCCCAAGTACCGCGGAGCACGTGGAATTCTGCGGGAATCTGCCAGAACCATCTGGTAAGGCTAAATACTCATTAGTGACCGATAGTGAACAAGTACCGTGAGGGAAAGGTGAAAAGTACTCCTGACAGGAGGGTGAAATAGAACCTGAAACCATATGCCTACAAACGGTAGTAGTCTTGTAGAACAGCTTGCTGTTTTATTTAGATGACTGCGTGCCTTTTGCTTAATGAGCCAACGAGTTACTCGTATGTAGCAGCGTAAGTTTTTAAGAAACGAACGCACAGCGAAAGCAAGTCCGAACAGGGCGTTAAGTTACATGCGGTAGACGCGAAACCGTGTGATCTATTCTTGACCAGGATGAAATATCGGTAAAACGATATGGAGGTCCGAACCAGTGTGGGTTGAAAACCGCTTGGATGAGTTGAGAATAGGAGCGAAAGACCAATCAAACTCGGAAATAGCTCGTACTCCCCGAAATAGCTTTAGGGCTAGCCTCGGAATAGTATTTTGAAGGTAGAGCACTAATTGGGCTAGGGCCGCCACAGCGGTACCAAACCCAAATAAACTCCGAATATCAAAAATATGTTTTCCGGGAGTCAGGCAGTGGGGGATAAGCTTCATTGCCGAGAGGGAAATAACCCAGACCACCAATTAAGGTCCCCAAGTTTATGTTAACAGACTAAGGATGTTAAGTTGCTTAGACAACTAGGATGTTGGCTTAGAAGCAGCCACTCATTTAAAGAGTGCGTAATAGCTCACTAGTCGAGCGACTTAGCGCCGATAATACTCGGGACTAAACATAACACCGAAATTGTGGACTCCGTAAGGAGTGGTAGGGGAGCATTCTATTTGCGACTGCGGTGAACGCAGGTGCTTCGGCATGAAGGTGCCCGGTGACGGGTGTTGGAGCGAATAGAAAAGAAAATGTTGGCATAAGTAACGATAATGCATATGAAAAATATGCACACCGAAAATCCAAGGTTTCCTGAGCAATGTTAATCATCTCAGGGTTAGTCGGCCCCTAAGCTGAGGCCAAACGGCGTAAGTAATGGGAAACAGGTTAAATATTCCTGTACCTTCGACATTTAAACTAAAGTGACGCAAGAGTGAAAGGAGAGCCACCTGATGGATGGTGGTCTAAGGTCGTAGTTGTGAGCAATCATGATGAAAGCTGAACGGGATGGCGCAAGCCTACAAACTCTCCCTAATCAAGTTGCCAAGAAAAGCTTTAGTGTATACTAAGAAGACCGTACCGCAAACCGACACAGGTAGATGAGGAGAGTATCCTAAGGTGCTCGAGTGAGCCGTAGTCAAGGAACTCGGCAAATTAACCCCGTAACTTCGGGATAAGGGGTGTCCAGATTATATCTGGATCGCAGAGAAATGGGCCAAGCGACTGTTTAACAAAAACACATGTCTATGCAAAGCCTTTAAGGCGAAGTATATGGACTGACACCTGCCCGGTGCTGGAAGGTTAAGAGGAGAGGTTAGTCCTTTAGGGCGAAGCTTTGAATCGAAGCCCCAGTAAACGGCGGCCGTAACTATAACGGTCCTAAGGTAGCGAAATTCCTTGTCGGGTAAGTTCCGACCTGCACGAATGGTGTAACGATTTGGCCACTGTCTCGACTACGGGCTCGGTGAACTTGTGGTACCGGTGAAGACGCCGGTTACCTGCATATGGACGAAAAGACCCCGTGCACCTTTACTGCACCTTAACATTGGGTTTGGATACAACACGTGTAGAATAGGTGGGAGACTATGAAGCGGTGGCGCTAGCTATCGTGGAGTCGCAATGTGAAATACCACCCTTGTTTTGTTCGAATTCTAACCTAGACCCCTGAATCGGGGTTGGGGACAGTGTTAGGCGGGTAGTTTGACTGGGGCGGTCGCCTCCTAAAAAGTAACGGAGGCTTTCAAAGGTACCCTCAGCATGGTTGGTAATCATGCGTAGAGCGCAAAGGCATAAGGGTGCTTAACTGTGAGACCTACAAGTCGAACAGATGCGAAAGCAGGACTTAGTGATCCGACGGTAGAGTGTGGAATTGCCGTCGCTTAAAGGATAAAAGGTACGCCGGGGATAACAGGCTGATGACTTCCAAGAGTTCACATCGACGAAGTCGTTTGGCACCTCGATGTCGGCTCATCATATCCTGGGGCTGGAGAAGGTCCCAAGGGTTTGGCTGTTCGCCAATTAAAATGGTACGTGAGCTGGGTTCAGAACGTCGTGAGACAGTTCGGTCTCTATCCTATGCAGGCGCAGGAAATTTGAGAAGGCTCGCTCTTAGTACGAGAGGACCGGAGTGAACGAACCTATGGTGCGCCAGTTGTCATGCCAATGGCACAGCTGGGTAGCTATGTTCGGTTGAGATAAGCGCTGAAAGCATCTAAGCTCGAAACTCGCTTCAAGATTAAATTTCCCTTCCCGATTCGTCGGGAAATAAGACTCCAGGAAGATTACCTGGTTGATAGGTTGCAGGTATAAGCATAGTAATATGTTCAGCCGAGCAATACTAATAAGTCGAATGACTTTTCCTATTTTTTTATCTTACTTTGATAAGGTAGTGAATTGGGCATCAATTTAACGTTTTTTATATATAAGTTTTCCGGTGATTAAATACAGGGGTCACACCTCTTTCCATTCCGAACAGAGAAGTTAAGGCCTGTATCACTGATGGTACTGCATGGGTAGCTGTGCGGGAGAGTAGGATTTGCCGGATTTATTTTTAAGCCCGTCATGATTTTTTCGTGACGGGCTTTTGTTTTATAGAGATTTGGTGGATGCACTGATTAAAAGGAAAGCACTTCGTAATTTTAAATTTTATCTTTGTAATTAAAAAGGTACTGCATGGGAAGCTGTGCGGGAGAGCAGGCTTTGCCGGATTTATATTTGCCCGTTATGATTTTTTCATGACGGGTTTACATTTTAATTTTTCATTTTAATTTGAATTGGTGCTGTATGTGAAGTTGTGCGGAGCGAGTTTTGACGGATTTATTTTAAAAGCCGCTTGAATTATTTCGAGCGGCTTTTTTATTTAGGATTTTATCCGGATCTTAATTTGACATTTGAAATTGAATTTGCGGAGTGCAGGTTTACGCCTGTAAAATCAATTTAATTTATATCTAAATTTTTATAATTTCCGATTGTATGAAAAATAAATACATAAATATAGACCCCGAAATATTAAGCGGAACACCTGTTTTTAAGGGGACACGTGTTCCGATATATATTTTATTCGATTATATAGAAGGAGGGGAACCATTAAATGCTTTTCTAGAAAATTATCCATCTATATCAAAGGAGCACGCTTTGAATGTCTTAAAACTAGCAGAAAAATTTGTAACAACTGACAAATATGTAAATGAAAATATTATTGGATGAAAACTTTCCCGTTAAACTAAAAAGTGAATTTGCTGGATTCGATGTTTTTACTGTTACAGAACTCAAGTGGAATGGATTTAAGAATGGAAAACTTCTAAGATTAATGGAAGAAAACAGTTTTGATTTTCTAATTACACTTGATAAGAAATTAAAATTTCAGCAAAACCTTGATAAGCTTAATGTTAGTGTAATTCTATTTGATGTTAAAGATGCCAGAATAGAAAAACTGAGAATTTTAATTAATAAATCAATTTCTATTTTAAATTCAAATAAAAACAATAAATTCTTTCACTTGTTGGATTGAAAGAATTGTTACGCATATTTTCATTTCCGTAAAGTTAAGTTATGGTCATTAATCGCTGATAGTACTGCATAAGAAGCTGTGCGGGAGAGCAGGATTTGCCGGATTTATTTTTAAGCCCGTCATGATTTTTTCGTGACGGGCTTTTGTTTTATAGAGATTTGGTGGATGCACTGATTAACAGGAAAGTAATTCGTAATTTTAAATTTTATCTTTGTAATTAAAAAGGTACTGGATGGGAAAGCCGTGCGGGAGATCAGGTTTTATAGGGACTTTATTTTAAACCCATCTTGAAATTTTTTATGACGTGATTCATTTTTATAAATTGTTGATTTACTCAATAGTTTATAACAAAGTAATTTGCCATTTGTAATTTGATATTTTAATTTGAATAGAGAAGTGGGAATCATTTAATGATAAAAGTAGATACTGAAATTAAATACTAATATCGTTAATTTAAAAATGATTATCGCAAAAAATTTTTTAAAATAATTAGGTAAAGGATTTAAAATGGAAACTAAAGTTAGTGAACTCACTGTCAGTCAGTTAAAGGAATTAATTTCAACAATAGTTCAGGAAAAAATAGAGGATACAATTGAGGATTTAAAATCATTAACGGATGAAGGGTACATTCAATCCATTAAAGAATCGAGAGCTGAGTATAAAGCTGGAATGGTTACTGATATTGATGATATTCTAGATGCATAAAGTATTATTTACAGAGCGTTCAAAAAAAGATTTAAAAAATCTAGAATTTGAAGTTCAGAAAAGGAAAGTTTAAAAGCTTTGTGAATTTTTAGTTAATCCGTTTCAATATTCTAAGAAACTTCATAATTCGGCAATTGGAAATTTCAGATTTAGGATTGGCGACTACAGAGTTGCATTTGATATTGAGAATGATGAAATAATTATTTTAAGGATAAGGCATAGGAAGGACATATACAGATAGGAAAATTATATCCAAAACAAATACCTCAATACATTCCGAACAGAGAAGTTAAGGCCTGTATCACTGATGGTACTGCATGGGTAGCTGTGCGGGAGAGCAGGATTTGCCGGATTTATTTTAAAGCCGACATGAAGTTTTTTTCATGCCGGCTTTTTTGTTATCTTTAATAATAATCATTAAAATAATTTTAGCGATTGAAAACACATAATAACTTACCGTCAAAAGAATTTTCTTAAGGAAAGTTAACACCATCTATTAACCAAAATCCAAATTCATCATAGATTAGATTTATTTTAAATTCTGATTTGATCTGTCCGCCCGGCAGACCGTTTTCTAAAACCGAATAATAGATTATTCCGGATATGTCTCCGGATTTTTTCTCCGGATCGAATTGAATGTTAAAAAACTCGATAAGATCCATACCGTCCGGATTTTTCTCCTCTCTGAAGGTCATGAAAATTTTAATGTAGTCTTCCTTTGGAAAGGATTTACCATTATATGTGATCATATCACCTAAATAGATAAATCCTGCATGCTCTAAATTTACTTCTTTGTCCAGAAAAAATCTAAAAAAATCTTCAACGGCTTCTTTGATATCATATTCATGATTCTGATGAAAATCTTCATAAACGAAATTTGTCCTCATTCCGTCTATTCGGATATCATTTATCATCCTGTCAAATAACTCTTCCGTAATAAATTTATACTTTACCCTGTCATCATATTCACAGAGAAAATTTAAAACAAGATTATTATCATCCATAAGATTAAAAAGACGGATAAGCTCTGAACTGATTTCTTCATCTGTCATTTCATTCACTCTTTTAAATTCCGGATTTCCTAATCTTTCAAAGACGCTTATTCTTGCTGCGTTTTCAAATTGTTTCTCAAAATTGTAAATACTGTTAAGCCACTCATTTTCCAGTTCTTCAGGAAGGTCTGAATTCTTTTCTTTAAACATTTCTTTCATACCGAATTTTGCAGTCAGTTCTGATCTGAGCAGATCATTTTCCGCCTTTAGATTTTTCCGTTCCGTAAGTCCTTTTACTTTGTCCTTCGCTTTCATATTAATTGATGTTTAATTAATGAATAATTTTAAATATGATAATGACGGCATTAATTTACATCAGATAATTCTTAATATCAAAGGTTAATATTCTTAATTTGTGAAAAATTAAATTTCATTTTCTTTCCCGGATATTTCTAAGTGTTTCAATATTAATTCCGGTTTTTACTGTAATTTCTTTTAAACCAATCCCGGTGATTCAAATGTTACATCCTGTATAAAATTCAAATTCAATAGAAGCAAATGGGTTAAAGGGATTTGGATAATTTTGTGAAAGTGAGAATTTTTCAGATTTGTTTTAAAAGGGAATTTATAATCTGCATACTTTTTAAAAAATCAGATAAGATTTTACATGAATTCTTTCGGTAATTTTTCAAAGGCGGGTCTTCTGAAAAGATTGATATAAAACTGTAAAAACAATATAAATATGACGAAAATTTTCTTATATAAAAAATATTTTGGACAACATTGATTTAATGAACTGAAGTTATCAGAAGAGATAGAATTTTCAGAATGAAAGCTTAAAGAAAGGATTGTTTAATCTTTCATTCATGTCTCTTTCGTAGAATTCTTTTTTATCCGGTACATTCTCCATCAGAAATTCATAATATGTTTTGAAATATTGCTTTTGAGCTTCCCTGTCGTTCGCTGCTTTTTGCTTAAAAGGATATGCCTGTTCCTCTGCAAGAGGAATTAACACGTAATGTTCAAGAGCGCGAATCCTGTCATCGGGCTGATAAGTATTAACGGAACCGCAGCTTTCGCATTTCAGGTTGACAGATATAAAGGAGTAAATTTTTATCGGAAGCAGGGCGGCGCATTGGGTACAGAGGTGAAGCTTTTTGTCGTCAATATGTTTCTTTACATTGTCAAGAATTTTCCTTGCTGCTCTGCCGGAAGTTGTAACATCAAAAATTCCGAATTGCCATTCAAGCCATTGCTTAAAATAATCAAGTTTGCCTTTCTGTTCATTGATCTGATCCCATGATACTCCGATCTTTTCCATTTCAGTCTGCATTTTATTCCATCCTTCATCCCCTTTTACGGAAAGCTGTTCGACTGTCTGATTCTTAAGTCCGGTTTTGACATTATGAATTATAACATTATCATATTGCAGATTCTCAATGACATTATTCAGAGGTTCCTCAGACTGTTTTAAGACCTCAAAATATCTTTCCTTTAATTTTTCAATAAAGGAATCCCATCTTGCGATAAGTTTTTGAAATTCTTCCGAGTTATTGTCTTTATTAAAAATTGATGACAGCATATTAGAAAAATTTAATTAGCATTTTCGAAAAGCTTACTTCCGCAGAAAAGACATTTGTCATACTGCATTTCTTCTAGACGCGGAGCTCCGCAGTTTTTACATTTAATGGTATGATGCTTTGATTTTTGCAGCCCTTCGGAATATTTACCCGCAGTTATTGAAGCATTGCTGAAAATATCCCCCATTCCGGAAAAAGGTTTTATTTTCTGATAATATTTTTTTATTTCTTCATCCGTATTAAAATTTAAAGCGGAATTACGAAGAACTTCATCAGAATGCGCAGAATATTTTTGGATAATAATTTCATAAATCCTTCTAAGCTCAACAGGAAACGCGCCTTTAGTTATTTTCATTTCGGAATTAAGCAGTGAACTGAGTTCACCTTCAGAAAGACTTTCAGCGCCGTAAGACTGCATGAATGCTTTCCATTTGGCGTCACCTCCTTTTTCAGAGTGAATCGCATTTTCGTAAGCTCGGTCTATTTCGGATTTAAAATCTGTGATGTTATTGTCTTGAGTCATTAAATAAAAACCAATAATAATTTTAGAACTCTATGTCCCCATGCGAACCCGGACCCTGCATACTTTCATATTTTTTTCTGAATTCAGCATCGAGCTGAGCCATTTTAGCTGCAAGTGAAAAATCCGACATCATTTTTCCTGACCAGTATGAACTGACATTTGAATAGTCCGCGACAGTCATTCCAAAGTCTTTCAATACATCCTGCGCATCGCGTCCCTGCTTACCTAGTACATCCTGCGCGACCATTGACTCTATATATTTTTCAAAGGGTATTGATTCAGCGTTTATCTGCGAACCGCTGCCAAGGTTGCCGCTTGCATTTGTATTAAATGCAGCCGCGTATTTTGTAGCGATGGAAAATGAAGTATCGTTTTTCATTCTTGTAAGCCATTCATTATTTACGCGGTCCCATTTCGGCATATCGACGCCGAGTGATTTTACGGCGTCTTCAGTTGACACGCCGGAAGCAAGCTGAGCGTTGACGCCCGCCCACTGCTCCAATGTAATTCCTTCTACAGGTTCCAGTAATTGATTTGACATAATGTAATTTATTTAAATTTTAATTAACGGATTCAATATAATAATATCGGTTATATATTTCTATTTAAAATCTGAAATAATTTTATCAGAGATCCCGCATCTGTCCAAATCGTTTAGTTTTAAAATTAAAGTTGTATCGTTTTTGATAGTACTTTCTTTTGACAGATCAAAAGAAAGTAACATAGAAAAATCTCCGCTAATGAAAAATTTCCGGAATTCCTTTTCCCTTCGGGATGTATTCGGCTCACAATTTCATTAAAATTTCCAACTCAAAATTTGCTTCGCAGATTTCTCAAACAGGGAAATCTTATTGACGCAATTGCTCATGAATTCTTTCGGCAATTTTAAAAGGCGGGTCTTCTAAACAGATTGATATAAAATTATAAAAATAATATAAATTTGACGAAAAATTTCTTTTTTAAAAATGTTTTGGACAGCATTGCAGAAATGCGGGTTTTAAAATAGTTTTTATACGAATATTAATTTTTTCAGTGAAAATCTTCTTCCGCTTTATTAAATTCAAAAAATTAAAAAAATATTTTTTTATGGTTAAATTTAAATTCGCAGGAATTTTAATACTGAGTATCTTTATACTTACCGGTTGTTCAATGTTTACAAAACTTAAAGAAAAACTCAGCGCTGCAAAAGAAGAGACAACAGAGAAGGAATCTGTTAAAGAATCAGTAAAGAATGAGTCATCAAAAGAAAACATGAATTTTTATAATAAGTATATGGAGGTGATGAACAAAATTCAGGATTCAGGTGAGGGAGTTTATAAAAGCTACATGAGCGAAATTCCAAAGCCGGGATCCGTGACAAAAAATTCCCTGATTATTCCCATAAGCTTTCAGATGGCTTCGCAGACTTTGGGTAATACCGCAAAGCAGTATGAAAGATCGCTGCTGGACGGTGGAGAACTCTCTAAACTCAATGCATCTGATGATATGAAGAATGATCTGGAAAACGACCTGAAAAATCTGCTGCCGGCAATGAAAGAATTTTCCGAAGTCTCCGGAAAAGTTTCCGAATATTATGTTAACAGAGAATATAAAGATGATATGTCAAAGGTAATTCCTTATGAAGAAGAAATGAAAAAATCTTACGAAAAATATAAAGCAGCTTTTAATAAATTATCTGAAGATCTGAAAAAATACAAACCCAAAAGAGTTATTCACGATCCGGAATCAGCATCTTCACCTGATGAAAAGTCATCGCTGATAATGCTTAACGCATACGGTGACATTCTTGAAACCGCTGAAATATTTTTTGACAGTTTTGTGAATCTGACTTTTTTCAGTGATATGAGCGAAGCTAAAGTAAAGTTCAGTGAGTTTGAAAAAGCGTTCGAAAAGAGCAGGGCCAGCGTTTTAAGCGCAGAATTTTCGGAGCAGTATAAATTTATGAAATATAACTTTGAAGATTACTTTGCGCCGACCGCTGAAAAATTCATAAGCGAAGGGAATAAATTTTTCGGATCCGGCGGAGGCATAAAAAGCGATAAGGAATTTTTAAAAGGATATAATGAAATGATAAACAGTTATAACAGCATGATCAAATCTTACAATACTAATATCGGGACGATAAACAGAGTAAGATCCTGGTAGAAATTGCAAGTTACGAGTTACGAGTTACGAATTGCGGGTTACGGGAGAATAGTTGCGAGTGTAAAAAATTTTTAGTCAGTTTTCAAGAGCAGGTTAAATTTTTCAATAATCCATTGATTGCTTTTTTGCTCAAATTCCGAGTTGAGTTTTGAAATAAAACTTTTCGGGATATATTGCTTATGATTAATTTTTTTATGGATCAATAAATTAAAATATTCAAGAAATTTTAATTCATTGTCCCGAAATTTCTCAGAGATTCCGGTTTGAGTGTTAATAAAACGTTTGTAATTTTTTGCATACTTATCAGCCATATCAATAAAATTTAGTTCGTACATAGCTTTTATTGTGATCTTACTGAGACCAAACCTCAGGAAAAATTTTTTCATATTTACTCTCGAAGAATAATTTAAGCATTTTTCAAATTCCCCTTTATAAAAGTTTAATAAAGCCAGACTATACAGTTCGATATTTTCAGAATCAGAAACTGATCCAAGTTTTTTGCATTTGGCGATAAAATTTTCTGCCCAGTCAAACTCTTTTGCTTTCAAAGCAAAGAATATAATTCCATGATATTCAGAAAAATTTATCTTTCTGGTTCCGTCAGTAAAGAACAAACCCTTTTCAACCATATATTTATAATTTTCAAACAAAACGCGTTTATAAAATTCATTAGCAGAAGAATACTTTGCAGAACAAAATGTATTCATGCGAGCAAGATAATAATACAGCAAATTATGATTAAGTATTTCATCGGATTCAAAAACAGTCTTACGCATATTCCTTAAATCAAAATCATTAAAATTTTCAGTACTCATCATAATATCATATTTTATAAGTTTCAAATACAATTTATCATTTCCCGAGCATTGCTTTTCCAAATTTTCGAGGTCTTTTAGTTTTATAAATCTAAAAAGCTCTTTAATAATTAAAGACATATCGCTGATATCAAAGTAAAATTTATGCATATATAATTTTCTAAGATTATTAGCAAAGAAATGAAGGAAATTCATATAAACATAAAGGTTATTTTCAAGGATCAGATTAAGAGATTTACTACTGAATTGATTTCCGATTCCGGGGATTCTCATAATAAAGTTAAAGTTGATCTCATTATGCGTTAATTTGTTTACGGGATAATCAATGCTGATTTTTTCTTTCTTAAATCTCAAATCAGAAATTTCCTTATCTTTCTTTAAAAATAAATTATTCAGTCCTGTATTTTCAAAGTACTCAAGCAAAACAAGATTTGACTTCATTTTATTCTTTGAAAAATTTTCAGTGAAAATAAACTTCTCCGCAAGCTTAGTAAGATTGGAAATATATTTTCTGAACAACAAAGAGTTAAACTGTTTACCCGGATTAACTGATGAGAAGAGTTTTATTTTAGTAAAATTTTTGTTATTGAACTCCGGATAATACTTTTTGATTTGTCTGAAAAGTCTGACAAGAGTGCTTTGATTATTATAATAAGGAGAACGAATAAACTTATCAAATTCATACAAATCTGTTCTCGAAAATGTTTTAAAAATACTAATCAGATTTAGTCTATTCACTTTTTAAATGGAAAATTTTATTATAAAAAACACTTCATATTAACTACTTTGTAAAACTTCTAAAAATACTGAATATTGCAAAATAATGTAAAAAAGGTAACTTTACTATTATTTAAAATCACTTCACAAAATCCAAAATTTTATTCAGCAAAATAAGATAAATTCATTTAAATTTGAACATATAATTTAAATATTTATAAATCTAAACACCAAACATTTCACTTTTTAAAAACTAAATAATTAACCTAAATGAAACTTACTACACTTAAATTAATATTTACAGCAGTTCTTTTTTTAGGACTTGTAAATATTCTTAGTGCGCAGAGTTACAAAATAAATTTGTATTCAGGATATACATTTGAAGACAATATAGAAGCTGTAACGAGCAACAACAATTATTTTAAAGGAACTATTAATTCCGGTTATCAATGGGGAGCCGGTTTTGAATATATTTTAAAACCTACTTACGGAATTGAGCTTGCATACTTCAGACAAGACACGGACTTTCCTGTTAATTTTTCAACTAACAATAATATAACGGATACTAACAGGACATTCGGACTTGGAATGAATTTTATAATGCTGGCAGGGAATAAATACATTCCAATCCCCGGATCAATTTTAACTCCATACGGAGGACTTATGGTCGGAATGAGTATAATGAATAACAAAGATCCTCTTCCCGGTGCAGAGACTTCTATTACAAATTTCGCATGGGGCGGCAGAGCAGGCGTGTTTCTGAATTTTTCAAATAATGTAGGATTAAAACTTCACGCGCAGCTGCTTTCAGCAGTTCAGTCTTTTGGCGGCGGACTTTATCTGGGAACAGGCGGCGTAGGAGCAGGACTTGACACAGAATCATCAATGTATCAGTTTGGAATGGGCGGAGCGCTGGTATTTCAGTTCGGTGCAAAACCAAAACCAAGAATTAAAAGATAAGTAATTTAAAAAATTTAATTTTATGCTATGTTTAAAAAAGTGGTGGGTAATTCTGATTCAGGGAATATTAATGTTTATTCTCGGAATATTTGTCTTCAACAATCCGGCGGAAGTGCTTTCGGATTAATGTCAAAAGTATTTTAATCAGAAAATTTTCCGAGTTGAAACTATAAACTGATAGCACCCCCCAAAAAAAATATTTGAATCTATAAAAACCGGTTTAACTTTTTTAAAAATTTAAGCCGGATATTTTTTTTAAAAATTTTTTAATAAGGTAATCTCTTTTTACAATCCGGTCTTTTTTATTCAGTAAAAAACTTTTTGAATAAATCAAAGATTCTAATAACATTTTTTTTAATCTTAAGAAATTTTTATAAAAAAAATTACAATTGAAAATAGTTTTAATCTTACTTGCGATGCTGACGTTCGGGTTTTCAGAAGTATATTCACAGGATATTTTTGAAATAATGGATTTTGACGATACTACAGAGGTTAAATCAGGAGATGTCTCTTCAGAAGCTCCGACTATTATGAAGAAAAAGTGGAACAGTTTTCAGACAAAATTTATCACGCTTAATTTCGGAATGGCATTATTTCTTGATTATAATATTCTTGAACAGAATGAAACTAATATCGAACAAGTCGGAAAAGTCGAATCGGAAGTGGAATTCAGAGCGCAGAGAATTATTCTCTCGGGAAGTTTTCCGTTTTTTAAATATCCGTGGAAATATATGATCAGCGCAAATTACAACGGTATGGATGCTGCGGAGAACAAAAAGAAAAATTTTGATTTCATAGATCTTAGTCTTGATATTCCGTTTGGAGAAAAGAGCGGTTATATAACTGTGGGTAAACAGAAAGAAGGCATAGGACACGAGTATGTCATGCCCGGTTCGCAGAGTATGTTTATGGAAAGGGGTTCGGGAGTGCCTGCAATAGTCAAGCAAAGAAATATCGGCATCAGATACAGCAATACTGTTTATGATCAGAGAATTACTTTTACGCTCGGAGTATTTAACAGCTGGCTTGAAAGCGGTAATGACAGAAGTTTTTCTGAAAACGGAATGCAGGTAACCGGCAGAGTGACCGGACTTCCGCATTATAATGGTGACAGAAGTTTAATACATCTTGGAATTGGTTATAGATTTTCAGATGCTCCGGGTCATCAGCTTTCATATAAGGCAAGACCTGAAGCAAACTCTGCTCCGTATTTTATTAATACCGGTTCATTTGACGCGGCAGGTTCAAATTCTATTCTTTTGGACATAATAGGAGTAAAAGGATCGTTTTCAGCTATTGCTGAATACATGCAGGTGTTTGTTAACAGCGCGTTTGCTGAAAATCCGAAATTTAATTACTGGCAGATCGGAGGCAGCTGGTTTATTACGGGAGACAACAGAAAATATAACACAGTAACAGGAAATCTCGGAAAGCTAACTCCAAAGAAAAACTTCACATTTGCCAAAGGAGGAGGGCCAGGAGCATTTGAAGTTGCACTGCGTTATACTCATTCTGATTTTACGGATAAGAAAATTGAAGGCGGAATTTTCAAAAGATTTTCTTCTGCATTAAGCTGGTTTCCGAATGCTCATTTCAGGTTTGAAATTAACTACGGTTACGGTAGACTTGATAAAAATAATATGGCAGGGTCGTCAGGTTTCTGGCAGTTCCGAAGTCAGTTTGAATTATAATTAATTTGTAACAAGTTAGACAGGACAGAATTTATATGATCAGTATTATTAAAAAATAAATGAGAAAAAAAATTATATACCATTTAAAAATTAAAACTTAATAACTTTTTTAAATAAAAAAAATCATGTCATTAAAAGAGTACAAACAAGGTCAGGCGTTTAACGGAGTAATCGGCAGAACATTCGACCAGTCATCGCCTGCCTGGCCGGAACCAAACAGAGCAAAAAAAGACTCACCCAATGTTTTATTTATTGTTCAGGATGATACAGGATTCGGACAGCTCGGATGCTTTGGCAGCCCGATTAAAACTCCAAACCTTGATGAACTAGCAAAAGATGGTTTGATTTATAACAATATGCATACAACTGCATTATGCTCGCCGACGCGTTCCTGTATATTAACAGGAAGGAATCATCATTCAAATGCAATGGCTTGCATTACAGAAGGTTCGGAAGGATTTCCGGGAAGCAACGGTGCGATTCCATTTGAAAACGGTTTTCTTTCTGAAATACTTTTACAAAAAGGATATAACACTTATGCACTCGGCAAATGGCATCTTACACCTGCAGAACAAAATTCTGCAGCCGGTCCTTATGACCGCTGGCCGCTTGGAAGAGGTTTTGAAAGGTATTACGGATTTCTCGGCGGTGATACACATCAGTATTATCCTGAACTCGTTTATGACAATCATCAGGTCGAGCCGCCGAAAACTCCGGAAGAAGGTTATCATCTAACTGAAGATTTAACAGACAAAGCAATCAGTTTTATTTCAGATGCAAAACAAATTGCTCCGGACAAACCATTCTTTTTATATTTTGCACCCGGAGCAATGCATGCTCCTCATCACGTTCCCAAAGAATGGGCTGATAAATACAAAGGACAATTCGATGACGGATGGGATGCATACCGCGAAAAAACTTTTAAACGTCAGAAAGAACTTGGAATTATCCCTAAAGAAGCAGTTCTTTCAAGACATGACCCCGACGTTCAGGACTGGGATAAACTTCCGGCAGATGAAAAAAAACTATATGCAAGAATGATGGAAGTCTTTGCAGGATTTCTTGAACATACTGATAATCAGTACGGAAGACTGTTTCAGTTTCTGAAAGACATGGGTTTGTGGGATAATACATTGATAATGTTTATTTCAGATAATGGTGCAAGTGCAGAAGGAGGACCCACCGGTTCTGTAAACGAAAATAAATTTTTCAACAATGTACCGGATGACTTAAAGCAAAATCTTGCTGCTATTGATGATATCGGCGGACCTAAATATTTTAATCATTATCCGTGGGGCTGGACACATGCAGGTAATACGCCATTTAAAAGATGGAAACGAGAAACTTACAGAGGAGGTGTGAGTGATCCGTTTATAGTTCACTGGCCAAAGGGAATCAAATCCAAAGGTGAAGTAAGGTCGGCATTTGCTCATGCGGTCGATATGATGCCGACAGTTCTGGAAGCATTGGGAATTGAACCGCCGGTAACCATTAAAGGAGTGACACAATCTCCGATAGAGGGGCATAGTTTTGCAAAAACATTCGATGATAAAAATTCAAAAGGCGACCATAAGGTACAATACTTTGAAATGTTCGGACATCGTTCTCTTTATCAGGACGGATGGCGGGCAGTATGTCCGTGGGTCGGAACATCTTTTGTTGAATCCGGACTTACTTTCGGCGCACCGATAGATGCGGCAAAATTAACCGAGCTAGATGCAAACAACTGGGAGCTTTATGATCTGACAAAGGATCCTACAGAAACCACAAATGTTGCAAAAGAAAATAAAGCAAAACTTATTGAAATGATTGCTCAATGGTATGTAGAAGCAGGAAAGTATAATGTACTTCCGATTGATTCACGCGGAACTTCAAGATTTGCTGATGAAAGACCTCAGTTAGCTGTAGCAAGAACTTCTTATACCTATTATCCCGGAACGCAGGTTGTACCTTCAAATGTAGCAGTAAATGTAATGAACAGACCCTTTAGTATTACAGCAGATGTAGAAATTCCAAAAGGCGGTGCAGAAGGGGCATTATATACAATGGGAGGAAATGACGGCGGACTTGTATTTTATATAAAAGACAACAAATTGTGTTACGGATATAATTATGTTGCTGCAGAATATTTTAGTGTTACTTCAAAAGAAAATGTTCCTGAAGGAAAACATAAGTTAAGATTTGAATTCGAAGTTACCGGAAAACCTGACTTGGCTAAAGGTAAAGGCGCTCCGGGCAGAGCGCAATTATATATTGATGACAAGCTTGTTGGTCAGTCAGAATTTCCATATACAATTCCAATTTCATTAGGATTGGGTGGCGGAGCTGTTGTAGGAGCTGATACAGGTTCGCCGGTTTTACCGTATGCTTATAAACCGCCGTTTGAATTTACGGGAAAGATTTATTCTGTAACTGTTGATGTAAGCGGTGAAACAATAAAGGATGATGAAGCTGCAATGAAGATGGTAATGGCGAGACAGTAGAACATTTATTAGATCTTTTCGCTGAGTCCTTGCTTTCACTGTATTCTAAATTTTAAGGTCTTATATGCAAGTGACTCAGCGAAGACGAAGGGCGATTATGGCGAGACAATAAAGACTATTAATAGATTCCTTATTAAGTTTGAGATGGAATTTTCATCAGCAGCATTTTAAAACTATTGAAACTGAAGAGTAATGAAGAAAATATGAAAAATTCAATACTGATTTTGTTAACGGTTTTATTTTTAAGCTGTAACAGCAATAATAATACAAACGAAATGATTGAGATTAAAAATAACATATCAGACCCGTTGTCTTCATGGAGTGAGGGTCCGTCAAAAAAAGCTATAATTGATTTTGTGACAAAAACTACAAAGGAAGGCAGTCCGGATTTTATACCGGCCGCAGACAGGATTGCCTGCTTTGATAATGACGGCACATTATGGAGTGAGCAGCCGGTAGTGCAGCTTGCATTTGTATTGGATCAGATAAAAGCCAAAGCTTCAGATCATCCTGAATGGAAAACCGAACAACCGTTTAAAGCAATTCTGGAAGGGGATGTAAAAGCATTTACAGAAGGAGGAAAAGAATCAGTAATTAAAATACTTGAGGTCACGCATACCGGAATGACTTCAGAGGAGTTTAATCAATCCGTTAAAGACTGGATAGCAACCGCAAAGCATCCCAAAACCGGAATGCGATACGCTGAAATGATTTATAAGCCGATGCTGGAATTATTAAATTATTTAAGAGCTAACGGTTATAAAACTTTTATAGTGTCCGGCGGCGGAATAGACTTTATGAGAGTTTTTGCTGAGGAGATTTACGGAATTCCGTCATATCAGGTGGTAGGCAGTTCAGGAAAAATTAAATATGAGGTCAATGAAGGAAAGCCGTCGATAAAAAAAATGGCTGAGTTAAATTTTATAGATGATAAAGAGGGAAAACCGGAAGGCATACATCAGCATATAGGAAAGCGCCCTGTTTTTACGGCAGGAAACTCAGACGGTGATTACGCAATGCTGGAATATACGATCTCAGGCAGCGGACCAAGGTTTGGTATGATAATACATCACACTGATGCCGAAAGAGAATTTGAATATGTTAAACCGATGGTAGGTTCTAAACTTGAACGGGGACTTAAAGACGCGGCAAAATTTAACTGGCTGGTAATTGATATGAAAAAGGACTGGAAAGAAATATTTTAAGAAGTATTAATATTACAAATTTAATTTATGATTTTATATTTAAGTTTTTTTATATTAAAAAAGTCAGTATAGTCATTTTGCAAACTGACTTTTACATCTTTTCTTAAGAAAAAAATAGCATGAAAACCCAATTTAAATAACTTATTCAAAAACCTAAAAGCAAAGTCATGGCAAAACAAACAAAAAAGCCCGAAGCAAATGTTAAAAGACCAAATATTCTAATCCTCTGGGGAGATGACATTGGTCAGACAAACCTGAGCTGTTACAGCAAAGGTCTAATGGGATACAGAACTCCCAACATAGACAGGATCGCCCGTGAAGGCGCTATCTGTACAGACTATTACGCCGAGCAAAGCTGTACTGCCGGCCGTTCTGCTTTCATAACGGGACAGTGCACTTACAGAACTGGTCTTTCAAAAGTCGGAATGCCGGCAGCTCCGCAGGGTCTGCAGGCGCGCGATGTAACAATAGCACAAATGCTGAAAGCCAGAGGTTACACAACTGGACAATTCGGAAAAAATCATCTTGGAGACAGGAATGAATTCCTTCCTACAGTGCACGGCTTCGATGAGTTTTACGGAAATCTTTATCACCTGAACGCTGAAGAAGAGCCGGAGCATGAGGACTATCCTAAGAAGGAAGATTTTCCCGATTTCAGAAAAAACTTCGGACCTCGCGGCGTTATTCATTCTTATGCATCTGACAAAGACGATAAAACAGTTGATCCGAGATTTGGTAAAATCGGAAAACAGAGAATTGAAGATACAGGTCCTCTCACAAAAAAAAGAATGGAAACGATTGATGATGAAACTTGCAAAGCAGCAAAAGATTTTATTAAGAGAGCTCATAAAAATGATGAACCGTTTTTCGTCTGGTATAATACCACACATATGCATGCATTTACACATGTTAAACCAAAAAGCAAAGGACAGGCAGGCAGATGGCAATCTGATTATCATGATACAATGGTGGACCATGATAAGAATATAGGAGAGATGTTAGACCTTCTCGATGAACTCGGGCTTGCTGAAGATACATTTGTAATGTACAGTACAGATAACGGACCGCACATGAACACATGGCCGGATGGCGGTATGACACCGTTCAGAAATGAAAAAAATTCAAACTGGGAAGGAGCCTTCAGAGTGCCTGCAATGTTCAGATGGCCGGGACACATAAAGCCGGGTACGGAACTAAACGGTATCATGAGTCATCTCGATATGTTCCCTACAATTCTTTCAATAGCCGGTGATCCGGGAGTAAAAGAGAAATTAAAGAAAGGAATGGACGTGGGAGGAACGAAGTTCAAAGTCCATTTAGACGGATTTAATCAGACTAAATATTTAACCGGAGAAGCAGAATGTCCGAGACCGGGATTTATTTACTTTAATGATGACGGAGAAGTAGTAGGTTTAAGATTTGACAACTGGAAAGCGGTATTTATGGAGCAGCATATTCAGGGAACTTTAGAAATATGGATGAATCCTTTTGTGAAGTTAAGATGTCCAAAGTTATTTAATCTGAGAACAGATCCATATGAAAGAGCTAACATTACTTCCAATACTTATTATGACTGGATGTTCAGAAGAATATACGTCCTTGGTCCTGCGCAAAAAATCGTCGGAGATTTTATGTCAACATTTAAAGAGTTTCCGCCGAGTCAGGCAGCAGGAAGCTTTACCATAGAGCAGGCTGATGCTATGATCACGGATGCAATGAGCGGCGGACTTCATTAATACAGATCCGGATGATTTATTTTAAATATACCTTCACAGACAATGTTTGTGAAGGTATATTATTTTGAATGAAATTTGTTTGAAGGAAATGTTAAAATGCAAAAATGATTTTTTAAAATGAGAATTTAATATAATTCTATCATATTTATATTCTGATTTTTAGTTAAAATTTTTATTCAGAATTATTATAAATTAAAATCGATAAGAATAATGAATGAAACGAAACAATTTTCTGAAACGGCAACCGACGGAATGGTCATCATTCCCGGCGGAAAATTTCTTATGGGTTCGGAAAATTTTTATCCTGAAGAAAAGCCTGTAAGAGAAGTTACGGTTGACGGTTTTTTTATGGATATTTATGAAGTTACAAACGAAGATTATAAAAAATTTATTGATGAGACCGGTTATGTTACTGTTGCTGAAAGACCGCTGAATCCGGAAGATTATCCCGGCGTTCCTTCGGAGAAACTTATCCCCGGAGCGCTTGTCTTTCAAAAATCAGACAGACCTGTAAATCTGAATGATTACAGGAACTGGTGGGCATGGGTTCCCGGCGCATGCTGGAAGCACCCGAAAGGTCCGCTAAGTTCGATTGAAAACAGAGGTAAATATCCTGTTGTGCATATAGCATATGAAGACGCGGAAGCTTATGCTAAATGGGCCGGCAAGGAATTGCCGACTGAAGCTGAATGGGAATTCGCGGCAAGAGGCGGACTTGAAGGCAAAAATTTTATATGGGGTGATCTTGACGTTCAGTATGAAAATCCGCAGGCGAATACATGGCAGGGAGAATTTCCATGGGAAAATTTACTTATTGACGAATACGAAGGAACATCGCCTGTAGGATCTTTTGCACCGAACGGTTACGGACTTTATGACATGGCAGGGAATGTATGGGAATGGACTTGCGACTGGTATGTAAAGAATGTAGATGAGACTGCGGAAAAGTTTAAAACCTGCTGCACTCCTGATGAAAAAAATCCGAGAGTTATATCACCGGAGGGAAGCTTTGATGAATGTCAGCCGGATGTAAAAATACCGAGAAAAGTTTTAAAAGGCGGATCGCATTTATGCGCGCCTAATTACTGCCTGAGATACAGACCTGCTGCACGGCAGCCGCAGATGATAGACACAGGTATGAATCATCTTGGGTTCAGATGTATTAAAAGAAAATAAATATTAATAGTGATAAAAGTTTACTGATTTTTACTAAAAAAATAATTACTGAATTTCATTATGGAAAACAATAACAATTCGGAGCTTTTAAAAGAAAATACTAAAGCTGTAAAAATGCTTTATGAGAAACTTTCAGGCAAGAGTAAAAGCAAAGCTTATGAAATACTTGCTGCTGCTATTTTATCCCTGGCTACTGTCGGATCAGCCTGGTGTGCATATCAGTCATCTCTTTGGGGAGGTGAACAGACTTTTTTCCTTGCCGATGCAAACAGAAGCGGAAGAGAAGCATCCGAAAATTCTGTTCAGGCTGTACAGAGAAAATCTAATGACGGAATATTAATAATTCAGTTTATAGAAGCATACAGAAAAGGTGATAAAGAACTGTCTGAATTTTATTACAGCAAATTCAACCAAAATCTCAAAACAGCGACTGATGAATGGATTAAAACTGAACCTTTAAAAAATATTCAGTCAAACAGCACGCCGCTTACAATGAAATCCTATGTTTCAGATTTGGAAAAAAAATCTGAATCACTCCTTATAAAAGCAGGTGAATATATGGAAAAAGCACAAAATGCAAACAAAACTTCAGACTTATATGTGCTGTTTACTGTGCTTTTCGCTTCAGTTTTATTCATTATTGGAATCGGAACAACGTTTGAGTCAATCAATTTGAAGAAAGTATCTTTGACCCTCGCAGCTGTTTTAATAACAGGCATCATTATTGCTCTTACCAATATGCCTGTGAGCAGATTGTAAAATATAAACAAAAATCAATGGAGCATTTAAATTCATTAATTGCTGTTCTGATAATGATTGCAGCGTATTATTTCGGCGGCAGATTTGTAAATTCCAAAAGTGCTGACAGAAAAATTTTAGTATCTGTTGCTGCCGGAATTTCAGTCGCATATATATTTGTGAGTCTTCTTCCCGAACTTTCAGATGCGCAGGAGTTTTATAATAATAATAAAAATGAAAAAGCGTTTGAGCTGCAGAATATCTTAATATATCTTACCGCACTTGCAGGATTTCTTTTTTTCTTCGGTCTTGAAAATTATATAATTTCAAAACGGGATGCAGAACATGAAGAAAATCAGAAACATTTTAACATTAATATGGTAACGGGAGTTTATCTGACGGGATTTTTAATTAATAATTTTTTGATAAGTTATTTGATTGTCTTCTGGGGTAACAGCAATACTGCATTATTTTTTTATACAATTGCAATGTCAGTGCATCTTGTAGCTCTTGATTATTCTGCAATAAGAGAATTCGGTGAAGGGTTTAAACATATTAAATTTTCAATGGTATTTTCGCTTATCGCAGGATGGCTGGTAGGAATATCAACTAAATTCCCGGAAGAAATAGAGCATATAGCCACAGGGTTTATAGCAGGAAGTATTATTATTAACAGTATAAAGGATGAGTTTCCGAAAGAAGGATCAAACGTTAAGTATAAAGTTTTTTTAATAAGTTCAGTGATCTATGCAGTAATACTTATACTTTCACATGATTTTACATAATTGTAAATTATAATCATTAGTCTCATTTCATTTTTTTTGCAAAAATAATAATTCAGAATATCCGCTGAATTTTTTATGAGCGGTGTTTTAATATATAATTCTTACGGGGGTGAATGTAATATTAATGTTGAATTTACATACCTAAAAAATTATTTTACAAATACTTTATTAAGAAAATTCTTAAGCTCTGTAAATTATTTAAGACATTTTAAAAAATTTCCTTATGAAATCCGCATTCATAATTATTGATATGCAGAAAACTTATTTAGAAGGCATTGTTGATAAAAAAAAGATTGAAACTGCCTGCGAGTATATTAATTATTCAGCGGATCTTATGAGAAAAAATGGTCAGCTTGTCGTTCACGTGCAGGATATTGAAGGAATGAATGATTTAAATAAAAGTGATTTTGATATTATAGAAGAAATAAAAATTGCCGAAAGTGATCTTAATGTTAAAAAAATCTTTTCGAATTCTTTCTGGAATACTGATCTGGAAGATATATTGAAAAATAAAGGAATAGAATTTATTATTATTTGCGGGTTCGCTGCGGAAAACTGCGTGTTGTTCACATATAACGGTGCTGCAGAAAGAGGATTTAAATGCGTGATACTTCAAAACGGAATATTAAGCTCAAAAGATGACACCGTAATGAATATTTACAGGGACAGGAATATCATATCTTATCCGGTAATAGAATTCATAACCGGATCAAAATAACTTAACGGATCAGTTCATTTAATATAAAATTATTGAACGAAGCAAAATTTAATATCGCGGTGTTAATTGACGGTGACAATGCTCAGGCGAAACTGATAAAGGAAATTCTTGAAGAAGTTTCCAAATACGGTAAAGCTACAATCAGAAGAATTTACGGCGACTGGACGACACTGCACATGAATAAGTGGAAGGACATTATTAATAAATTTTCAATAAACCCCATTCAGAAATTTTCTTATACGGCCGGAAAGAATTCAACTGACAGCTCTCTAATTATAGACGCAATGGATATACTTCACAGCGGCAGCGCTGACGGATTTTGTATAGTATCTAGCGACAGTGATTACACAGGACTGGCAAAACGAATAAGGGAGGAAGGACTTTTTGTAATGGGCATTGGTCAGAGAAAAACACCGGTTGCGTTTGTTAAATCCTGCGAGATATTTACATTCAGCGAGAACCTGATCCCGGAGACAATTTCTGTTAAAGCAAAAACTGAATTCAAAAGAGAAAAAGTAAAACAAAAAAAAGGACTCAAGGAGACAGTGCCTGAAGTTCAGAAACCGGAAATTGTAAAAGATGAACTGCCTAAATTGGATATGAGTATAATTGACAAAGCGTTTGAAATTTCTACAAACGAAGAAGAAGATACCTATATTTCGAAACTTGGACTGTCATTAAGAAAAATAGATCCGAGCTTTGATCCGAGAACTTACGGATTCAGAACGCTTACACAGCTGTTTGAAAGTCTTGATAAATATATAGTTGTGAAAAATGTCATCAACGGTGTGAATCATCCCTTAGTCAAACTCAAATAAATTTTATATTTATTACCGCTAAACTGCCGATAAAATATTTGTCAGTTTTTATTTTTTTTAACGGACATAAGCTGAAGATTAAATAGTAATTTGATATTTATATACTGAAAATCCGAAGTGATCAGTTTAAGTAAAATTTAAAAGAATAATCGCTGAGTGTAATCTGTTAAATCAAATAACACGGAAAATAAAGTGCAATTATTATAATGAATTGAATTACTATTTTCTGAATAAATATTTTCTAACTATTATAAGTCTTAAGATCTGACAGATTATTTTAAATTGTTACTCAGTTCAAATCAAACAGAATGAAAACACAATTAAAAAAAGATGAGGAAGTAATTCTTATCACAAAGCCGCACTGGTTTAAGCTGATCCTTCCGGTATTCATATCAGCAATAATATCTGCCGTTTGTATTTATTTCGGCGGGTATGTTTTAATTGTTCTGATTTTACCTGCCTTATATCTGGCATATAAAATAGCAGAAAGAAACAACGATATCTGGATTGTAACTTCACTGAGAGTTATTGATGAAGAAGGCGTCTTTACGCATAACACAAAGGAAAGTCCTATTGATAAGATTAACAATGTATCATACAGTCAGACTTTCTGGGGAAAAATATTCAGATACGGGAACGTTCAGATACAGACAGCCGCGGAGATCGGTTCTACAGAATATCAAAATGTCAGTAACCCGAAAGAGCTTAAAGACACAATTACTCACATGCAGGAAGAGTATAAAAATTATCAGATAAAAAAACAGGCAGCGGAATTTGCAGGAGCTATTGTTGCAGGACAGGAGAAAACCAAAACTGATATTGCAGCAGAACTTGAAAAATTATATGGTCTGAAGGTAAAAGGAATTATTACTGAGGAGGAATTTACCGCCCGCAAAACGAAAATACTCAATTCTTAAGTTAACACTGTCTTATAATGATTTTATTTTTCAAAAAATTATGAAAGTACTTCAGTATATAATTTTGAAAAAAATTAATGTATCCCTGAATACATTTTTAAATTTAAAACTTCTTTTTGTTATAAACAGCATTGCAGTATTTATTAATTTGTTCGGCTGCAGTGAAGAGAACAATATTGTTTGTACTGCTGAGGCGAGAGCCGGATTAAATGTTTTTGTAACTGACCATGCTACAAATCTGCCTTTAGTATCTGGAGTATTGGTAACAGTTAAGGACGGAACTTACACAGATACACTAATGAATTTTCAGGGTACAGACGGCTTTGCGGGCGCATGGGAGCGGCCGGGTAATTATGTGATTACGGTTGTATGCGCTGGTTATTTAACTTTTGTCAGTGATACGGTAATAGTGGAATCAGATGTCTGTCATGTCATTCCTCAGACGGTATATGCACAGCTCCGGCATGAATAAAAAACGGCAGGTAAATTATATGCAATATTAAATGAAAACACTTCTATTATTTAACTGATGGTTCAGGAATACCTGTTTATAATAATCGGATTATTATTTTTAGTGCTTGTCTTTGTAATGATAGGACAGCGGCTGAAGATTTCATATCCGATTTTTCTTGTAATTGCTGGACTTATAATTAGCATCACTCCGGGAATACCGTATATCAGTATAGATCCTGAAATGGTTTTTCTTATTTTTCTTCCGCCGATTTTATATGAAGCCGCATGGTATACATCCTGGCATGAATTCTGGAAATGGAGACGTCCTATCAGTCTGCTGGCATTCGGTCTGGTATTTTTTACATCAACGGTTGTTGCTTATGTCTCGTGGTCACTTATCCCCGGATTTACTTTAGCTTTGGGATTTTTACTCGGCGGAATAATTTCACCTCCGGATGCCGTAGCGGCTACATCAGTTTTAAAAGGATTGAAAATCCCCAGACGCGCAATAACTATTTTGGAAGGTGAAAGTCTTGTAAATGACGCTTCAAGTTTAATAGTTGTAAAATTTGCATTAACTGCAGTAATAACAGGACAGTTTGTATTAAGTAATGCTGTCGGCAGTTTTTTTATAGTAGCGGGAATGGGAATAGCAGTTGGAATATTTACAGCTTTAATAATATATTCGATTCACAAATTTTTTATAACCACACCGAGCGTGGACACAGCGCTCACTTTAATTACTCCATATATAATGTATGCAGGGGCTGAGTATTTTCATTTTTCCGGAGTAATGGCGGTCGTAAGCGGCGGATTGTTTCTTTCATACCGTTCACATATAATTTTAAACTATCAGGCAAGGTTACAGGCGATCGGCGTCTGGAGCACTTTGATTTTTTTAATAAACGGAACAGTATTTATACTGATCGGTCTTGAGATGCCTGAGGTAATAGAAGGCATGACAGAAGCTATGATCATAGACGGTTTAAAATACGGAATACTTATATCAATTCTGCTGATCGCAATAAGATTTTTATGGACATATATTGCTGCATTTTTACCGCGGATGCTTTTCAAAAGTATTCGAGAAAACGAAAATAATCCCGGCTGGAAAAGTCCTTTTCTTGTCAGTTTCGCAGCAATGCGTGGAGTAGTCTCTCTTGCTGCAGCACTTTATATACCTCTGTTACTTCCGTCCGGCGCTGAATTTCCCATGCGGAATACTATTATTTTTATAACGGTAATTGTAATTTTTATAACGCTTGTCGGTCAGGGACTTGCTCTGCCATGGATCATTAAGCTGATTAAGATTGAAGAGATTGATGATATTATACCTGAAGAAGAACAGGAAGCCGGTATTCAGCTTCGCCTTAAAAAAGCAGCGCTTAAGAAACTGAATGAAGTGTTGAAAAAAAATCCAGCTGCAGCGCAAAACGAGCTTATAGTTATACTTAAATCTCAGCTTGAAAGTCAAATTGCATTTACAACAGAAAGACTTGATTCGCTTGAATGTGACAGGTCTGAAATAATTGCATTAAAGGAATATCATCTTATACTTAAAGAGTTAATTCATGAGCAGAGGAATGAACTTGATAATCTGCGGGGTGAAAAAATATTTACCGATGAAGTTCTGCGCAAACAATCATCACAGCTAGATCTGGATGAAGCAAGAATCAGTGATTATGTTTAATTCGTTAGTGTTATGAGAAACATTTAACTTCAGATTAAAAGTCAGCATAACTTTTTATTCCAGTTACTAGATTTTATTTGAATTTAAGAATTAATATAATCCAAATATACATTGTCCGCTTAATAAATATTCAGAAAATTCTAATGTATAATAAAATTTTAGATTTCATAAATTTACAAACCGGTGAAGAAAATAAGCAAAAGACACTTGAGAATGTAATCTCAAACATTTCATTTCGCGGTGCAAATCTCTGGATTCTTGCCTGCGCCATCGTAATAGCTTCAATTGGTCTCAATGTAAACTCAACTGCTGTAATCATAGGCGCAATGCTGATTTCACCATTGATGGGTCCGATTGTAGGTGCAGGATTTGCGTTAGGTACATATGATTTTCAGTTACTAAAAAAATCTTTTAAAAATTTATTTATTGCAACACTTGTAGGATTATTTGTATCTGCATTTTATTTTTACATAAGTCCATTTAAAGAAACACAATCAGAACTTCTGGCAAGAACTTCGCCAAATATATACGATGTTTTGATAGCATTCTTCGGAGGTTTAGTCGGTGTTATAGCTATAACCAGAGTAGAAAAGGGAAACCCTATTCCCGGAGTTGCAATTGCTACCGCATTAATGCCGCCTCTATGTACAGCCGGATACGGAATAGCTATCGGAAATTTTCAGTATTTCTTAGGCTCATTCTATCTTTATACTATAAATTCTTTTTTTATATGCATAGCAACATTTTTAATCATTAAATATCTGAAATACGAACCGGTAAATACTATACAAAATAAACAAGAAAGACTAATCCGATATAGTATATCGATTTTAATATTAATAATGATAGTACCAAGTTTCTTCTTAGCAAGAAATCTTCTGAACGAGAAAAAATTCTCTCAAAATGTCGAGAAATTTATTGCCAATGAATTTTCAAATAAAGGTTATACTGTTATTTACAAAAAGACAAGTTATAATTCAAATCCTAAAAAAATAGATCTGGCTTTTTTGTCAAAAAAATTTAGCGATGAAGAAATTGATACCCTGAATTCCAAACTGTTTGAATATGAAATTCAAAATACAAAGCTTAACATAAAGCAGGATGTAACTGACTTAAAGAGTGAAATACTAAACGAAATAGGGAATCAGAATAAAAACATTACTGAAAAGGATTTAACTATTAACAATCTGCAGAATGAACTTTCGGAATTTAAGTTTGATAATACAAATATAATCAGGGAATTGCAGATCCTCTTCCCTGAAATGAAAAATGTTTCTATCGGCAAACACATGATTTATCAGAATACAGACAGTGCAAAATATCAGACTGTTTTGATTTACGGCTCTGAAAAAAGTTTAAGTAATAATGAGATTGAAAAACTAAATCAATGGCTTACACAAAAACTGGAAACAGCAGATGTAAAAGTTGTAAGAATGGACTGAGTATGAATTTAGAATCCGGATTCATTATGAAAGTTTTATAATATTAAAAATTAAGTTATGAAAAATTATCTGTTAGCCGGCGCTTCTACCGGAATTGGAAAAATGCTCGCTTCAAAATTATCCGTGTCAGGTAAAAAAGTATATGCTACTTACTTCAGGAATAGACCTGAAAAAGAAAATGAATTTATAGAATATAATTATCTGAATGTTTTAGATGAAAATTTGTCTTTTGATTATTTGCCGGAATCAATTGACGGTATGGTTTATTGTCCCGGAAGTATGAATTTAAAACCATTTTCCCGAATAAAACCGGAAGAATTTGTAAATGATTTTAAGTTACATGTTACAGGCGCTGTAAAAGTAATTCAGTCTGTATTACCGAAGTTGCTCAAAGCTGAAAATTCATCGATAGTTTTATTTTCCACAGTTGCGGTACAGACAGGGTTTAAATATCACACGCAGATATCTGCATCCAAAGGCGCAGTCGAAGGATTTACCAGAGCGTTAGCGGCGGAACTTGCTCCGAAGATACGCGTGAACTGCATTGCACCTTCACTTACAGATACCCCTTTAGCCGCTTCGCTTTTAAATTCAGAACAAAAATTTGAAGCCAACGCACAGCGTCATCCTTTAAAAAGAATAGGATCATCAAATGAAATTGCAGACATGGCAGAGTTTCTGCTATCGGAAAAAGCATCCTGGATCACCGGTCAGATATATCATATTGACGGCGGAATGTCTTCATTGAGAATATAAAAATATTTTCAGTATATATTAAATCATGAAAATTCTACTGACAGGAGTCACAGGATACATTGCTCAAAGACTTCTCACTGTGCTGACACAGACTGCTACATTCAGACCTCTTGGATTAATGGGAAGACTTTACTGGTATGCAGTGCTTCCTTTTCACGGATTTATATTTAAGGGAATGATCAGGAATATTTCCGCCGAATAATATAATACGGATCAGGACAGTGAATTTAACTATACTTCAGATCCGGATTTTTTTAAAAATTATTTTTTTAAAAAGGAGATAAATAGATATGAAGTGTGTTACAAAAATTAAACAAAATTAATAATATGATCAGAATATTTTTATTCAGCTTTCTTCTAATTTTCACTCCGCATTGTAAAAGCAATGCGACAAACGAAAAATCAGTAACTTCAGGACAGAACAGCATAGAGCTCAAAGAAACAGCCGTAAAAAAAAATATACAGGATAATCTTATTGAATCCGGTCCGATTGTCGGTGGTGTATCCGAAACCTCAGCAACGTTTCTGGTGCAGCCGGTAAAAAAATCTAAAGTAAAATTTGAGATCTCGGAAAATGAAGAATTCAGGGATTCTTTTTTTACAACTGAAACTGAATCAGACGAAAGCAAATTTAACTTTACAAAAATTGAAAAAACAGAACTCAAACCTGAAACAAAATATTATTACAGAGCCGTGCTTGATGACGTTCCGACAGACCGTGTTCATTCTTTCAGAACATTTCCGTCGGAAAAAAACGTAAATTTTTCTTTTGGTTTCGGATCATGTCAGCAGGGTTATAATGCGGGAGAGCCGGCATTGTTTCCTGTGATAGCAAAAGATTCTCTTAGATTTTTTATGCAGATCGGGGACTGGACATATCCTGATTTCGGAAATCCGGGAAAAGGATATAATAAAAGTATGGAACTGCTGGCATTGACATATAAGAACAGATATGATTACAGTTATCCTTTTAACAGTGAAGTTCTAAGCCGAATGCCTGTTTCATATCTGTATGATGATCATGATTATGCAGGTAATGACGCAGACGGAACAAATGAATACAAATCAAATTCAGTAAATGCTTACAGCATGTTTTTCCCTCATTATAAACTGGAAAATCCGGGTAACGGGATCTGGCAGAAGTTCAGATTCGGTGATGTGGAATTTTTTATGCTTGATCTGAGGACACAAAGAAGCGCAAATGCGAATTCTATAAATTCACAGGGAGTATTCGATCCTCCTGCGGGACATTCAATACTTAGCGGATTCGATATTGATGGAGAAAATCAAAAGTCATGGCTTGAGAATTCTCTGAAAAGCTCCGATGCAAAATGGAAAGTTATAATTTCTCCTGTCATATTTAATCCGAGATATATGGATGCATTGCATGATCAAAAAATCGCCCAGCTTTCACCAAAGCTTCAGAAAGGTATAGTTGACAAATGGGCGGGATTTCCTGAAGACATTGAGTTTTTAAAAAGATTGATAACAGACAACAGCATAGATAATGTAATAATGGTCAGCGGAGATTCACATTCTTCATATATTGATGACGGAGAAAATTCATTCATACCGGAAATCAGCAGTTCCAATCTTGATACAAAAAATTCCAAGATCGGCTTTCTGATTCAGCTGGCGGGTTATAATATCTGGAATCAGGGAAGTTACAATGATGACAGTCACGCATACGGAAGGATCAGTTTTTTCTTCGGCGAAGAGGAATATGCTATGCTGGAAGTAGTGGATCAGAAAGGTGCTGTAGTGCTCAGTTATAAATTAAATTTTAAAGGTTAATAATTTTAACAATTAATACATTCGTTTTAAAGAAGTAAATAATTATAAAGTTTTATTATAAAAAAGCCTGTGAAAAATTATCACAGGCTTTTTAATTTAACTTCTATAGATGTATTTATTTTGTAAAATATTATACAAGCATCATTTACTTAACATCAGAAAAATTACCGGCTTTTATTGAATAGAAATAAACACCGCTCGGCAGATAACCTGCATTAAAACTCAAATAATAATTTCCGGCTGTTTTAACTTCATTGCACAGATTGTTATATTCATAACTACCGTTGAAGTCAATAATCTTCAGATTGTAATTATTGCAAAACTAAAATATTGCATACAAAAATGAAATCATTTGAAATTTTCATTATTAAAATTTTTTAATGAATAAGCGGATAAGAGTGCACACAGCAAAGTAAAATTAATTTAGAAACATAACCTAAGTCATACCTCTATTTATTAAAATTGACTACTTTTCGAAAGGAAAACGAAGGAATATTCAGCATAAACAGCATGAATTTAATCCTGTATTATTGAATGTAATATAGTTTCAATTTAGTCGAGAGGCGGATGAAATTATGACATCAGATATTTTAAAAGACGCAAAAAAACTTCAGACGAGTTTTATCCCTTCCGGAAATTTTAAAGAGTCATTTAAGGAAAAGGAACATGATAAGAATATTTCTATTCAAATTCACGAACGAAGCGTCGAAGATGAAATTACAGAAAGGACTTTTCAGGATGTGAGTCTCTGCTATCAGTGCGGGAAATGTTCAGCAGGATGTCCTGTAAGGTATTATATGGACATTGCGCCGAATAAGGTAGTGAGATTAATACAGTTAGGATATTATGAAGAAGCCTTAAATTCAGATACACCGTGGTTATGTGCAGGATGTCTTGCATGTTCGGTAAGGTGTCCGAAGGAATTTGACCTTGCGAGGTTTATGGATGCAGTCCGCGAAATTGCCTTAGAAAAGGGAGTTGAGATAAAACAGGTAAATATTTTAAAATTTCACAATGCGTTTCTGGATCAGATAAAAAATCACGGAAGATCTTATGAAGCCGGACTTGTAGCCGATTATAAAATGAAAACACTGGATCTGTTTCAGGATGTTGATTCTGCTCCCGGAATGTTCTTAAAAGGTAAGCTGATTTTACTGCCACACAATATAAAAAACAGAAAAGAAATTAAAAGAATTTTTAAAAAGACATCAGGTAAAAATTAAATTAAACTTTTAACAGGAAGTAATCATGAGATATGGATATTTCCCCGGATGCTCGCTGACAAGTTCAGCAAAAGAATATGATATTTCACTCAGGAAAGTAACTGATAAACTCGGAATAACTTTTGAAGAGATCAATGACTGGTCCTGCTGCGGAGCTACATCAGCTCATGTTACAAATCATAAATTATCTGCAGCGCTTGCCATGCGGAATATTATGCTGGCAGGACAGCAGGGTCTTGATAATATTATAGCTCCGTGCGCCGCCTGTTACAACCGTCTGATAATTTCTCAGAATGAAGTCAAAAATCATTCAGGGATCAGAAAGGAGACAGAAGATTTATTATCCGTGAAATTCGAGAAGGATTTAAAAATAATTAATATACTTGAACTTTTTTTAAAGTCCGGTCTTAATAAAATTACTGAAAAGCGTAAACGCGAATTAAGCGGAGTGAAAGCAGCCTGTTATTACGGATGTCTGCTTGTGCGTCCGGCAGCCATAACAAAGTTTGATGATGCGGAACAGCCGGAGTCGATGGAAAAAATTGTTGAGGCGACCGGAGCATACGCAGTCGATTGGAATTATAAAACAGAATGCTGCGGCGCAGCGCATTCGATTTCGAGAAGGGATATAGTAATTGATCTTTCGAAAAAAATTATAGATGACGCAATAGCGCATGGCGCAAATGTACTGGTTGTAGCTTGTCCAATGTGCCATACTAATCTTGATATGAGACAGAGGGCGATGAAGCGGAAATATCCGGAGCATAAGAATTTTCCGGTATTATATCTGACAGAGCTTATTGGACTGTCTCTGGGAATGGATGAAAAAGATTTGGGTATAGATCTTCACTATTCAAATTTTAAATATGCAGATACTTTAATGAATAATTCAGCAAAGGGATGAGGAGATTGAGAAATGAAAATCGGAGTATTTGTTTGTCATTGCGGTGAGAATATCAGCAGTACTGTTGACTGTCTGCGTGTAGCTGATTTATGCAAAAGTTATTCGGGGGTTGAATATTCCGTAGATTATAAATATATGTGCTCTGATCCCGGACAGAAATTAATAAAGGAGGCTATTCACAAATATGATCTTGATGCAATAGTAGTCGGTTCATGTTCTCCTCATATGCATGAAAGAACTTTCCGTAATGCTGCTGTCTCTGCAGGAATTAATCCTTTTATGGTTGAAATTGCAAACTTACGTGAACACTGCTCATGGGTTCATGATGAAATAGAAGCTTCTACCCGCAAAGCAATTGAACTGATGCGTATGGCTATTGAAAAAGTGAAACGGGATAAGCCACTTACAAAAATAAATGTGCCTGTTACAAAAAGAGTGCTTGTCATTGGCGGAGGAATTGCAGGCATACAGGCGGCTTTAGATACTGCTAACGCCGGATACGAAGTAGTACTTGTGGAAAAAGAGCCATCTATCGGCGGGCATATGAGTCAGCTCTCTGAAACATTTCCGACTCTTGACTGTTCGCAGTGCATTCTGACTCCGCGTATGGTGGAAGTTCATCAGCATCCCAGGATAAAGCTGATGACATATTCGGAAGTGGAAAGAGTTGAAGGGTTCATTGGAAATTTTAAAGTTACAATAAGAAAGAAAGCCCGTCACATTAATGAAGAAAACTGCTCAGGCTGCGGATTGTGCATTACAAAATGCCCGATTAAGAAAAAAGCTTACAATTCATTTGAAGAAGATCTTGCATTCAGACCTGCTGTCTATGTTCCGTTTCCTCAGGCAATACCAAACATTCCGGTTATTGACGAAACAGTCTGCACTTATTATAAAACAGGTAAATGCGGAATGTGCTTAAAAGTCTGTGACAGGGAAGCAATTGATTTCGGTCAGAAAGATACAATACATGTCGCTGATGTCGGGGCGATAATTGTTGCAACCGGATATAAGCTCTATAATATTGAAAAGAAGTCAGAAGATTCTATATATAAAGGTTATGGTGAATATGGTTACGGGAAATACAGGGATATATTAGACGGACTTCAGTTTGAAAGGATTGCAAGCGCTTCAGGACCTACATCCGGTGAGATCAAACGTCCGTCTGACGGCAGAGTGCCGAAGAAACTTGCTTTTATACAGTGCGTCGGCTCAAGGGATGATTCAAAAGGAATATCATACTGCAGCAAGATCTGCTGCATGTACACTGCAAAGCAGGCAATGCTTTACAGACATAAAGTTCATGACGGCGAAGCGTATATATTTTATATGGATATCCGCGCCGGAGGTAAAATGTATGAAGAGTTTGTAAGACGGGCAATAGAAGAAGACAAAGTAAAATATATCCGCGGCAGGGTTTCAAGAATTTATGAAGAAAACGGAAAGTATATTGTAAAAGGAGAAGATACTATTGCCGGAATGCCGGTGGAGATTGATGCGGATATGGTTGTGCTTGCAACTGCAATGATACCGCAGGATGATGCTGGATCACTAGCGAGAAAGATCGGAATCCCGTATGATAAATACGGATTTTTTAACGAAGCTCATCCGAAGTTAAGACCAGTGGAAAGCACAACAGCAGGAATATTTTTAGCCGGTGCATGTCAGTCTCCGAAAGATATTCCCGAATCGGTTTCTATGGCTTCGGCAGCTGCAAGCAAGGCGATCATATTATTTGCAAACGATACTCTCGAAAGGGAACCGGTGGTTGCGAAAGTAAATGAAGATATTTGCGCAGGATGTTTTTATTGTATGAAAGTATGTCCTTTCGGAGCAGTTGAAGTTAAAGATGTAAAAGACATGAACGGAATAGTATATAAAGAAGTCGCTTATATTAATCAGGGAGTATGTCAGGGCTGCGGAACATGCACGGCGACATGTCTCTCGAAATCTATTGAACTCGCAGGTTTTAACAATGAGGAGATCTTTGCGGAAATAGCAGCACTTTAAATTTACAAATTACAAATTACAAATAAATTTATTTTAAAAGTTAGTTTAATTTAGCAGTGATGGATAAGCAAAACTGGGAACCGAAGATAGTCGCTTTTGTCTGTAACTGGTGCACTTATACAGGTGCTGATCTTGCAGGAACATCACGTTTAAAATATCCGGCAAATTGTAAATTAATCCGCGTGATGTGTTCCGGAAGCATTGATCCTGTATTTATTCTCAAAGCATTTGAACGCGGAGCTGACGGAGTGCTTGTATCCGGTTGTCATCCGAATGACTGTCATTATAATGCAGGAAATTTTCATGCCCGAAGACGCTGGGATTTTTTTCATAAGCTTCTGGACTTTATAGGTATAGAAAAAGGCAGACTGCAGTTCTCCTGGATCTCGGCATCTGAAGGTAAAAAGTTTGCAGATGTGATCACAAAAGTAACTGAAGATATAAAAGCAATGGGTCAGTTTACTTCTTATAAGAAAATGAATTCGGAATTTACAGTTGATTTTCCCGCAGATCTTGCTGAATTAGAGGAGCCGGTGCTGCAGGAAAGTTTTGATAAGGAGACTGTAAAATGAATGAGCTGATTAAACACGCAAAAGAATTACTGGAAAAAGGTGAAGTTGCCGCCGTTATAGGATACAGGCAGGTTTCAGAAAAAAGGACAAAACCGGTAATTATTACAGAACCTGAAGAAACACGGGCACTTGTATTCAATGAATACTGTCTTAATAACCTTGCTGTGTATCTGACAAAAGCTCGGATAAAATTATTGGGCAGAAAAAATAATAAATCTTTTAAGCTTGCCATAACTGCAAAACCATGTGATGTACATTCTATAGTTGCGCTGATTCAGGAAAATCAGATTGACAGGGATAAAATTCATATCATTAGTTTTAATTGTCACGGAGTGGTTAAAGATTTTGGATTTGATTTTAACGGAGATAATTTGTCTTCAAAGTGCATTACATGTGAAACACATAAACCTTTATACTATGATAAATTATTGGGGGAAGTTAAGGAAACCCCGCAGGCAAGAGATTCTGCTCTTGAAAGAATTAAAGAAATAGAAAGAATGCCGCACAATGAGCGGTTCGAATTTTTCAGAAGTGAGTTCGACAAATGCATAAAGTGTTATGCATGTCGCGCAGTATGTCCGCTGTGTTATTGTCAGAGATGTATTACCGATAAAACCATTCCCTGCTGGATAGAAACAAGTTCGCATCAGAGAGGTAATTTCGCATGGAATGTGATAAGAGCTTTTCATCTCAGCGGGAGATGCACCGGATGCGGAGAATGTGACCGTGTCTGTCCGGCAGATATTCCATTATCGCTAATAAACAGAAAAATGACAATTGAAGCGAATAATTTATTTTCCTTTGTATCCGGCAGAAGTCTGGAAACGCCGACTCTTGTAGGAAGTTTTAATGAGAAGGACAACGATGAATTGTTTATGTAGTAAATTCAAAACGGGAAAAATTAAATACTCATAGGAGTTTTCAAATGGATGAGAAAATTATATCAAGGGTTGATCTAATGAAAATCTGTAAGGATGTTATTGACAAAGGGAATACTCTTCTTACTCCGGGAGCAGCGGATTATTATGTCGTAAAGGATATTTCCGATATAATACTTGACACATCTGCATTACCTTCTAAGATTTCGCATAAATCTTATGTATTCCCGAGAACCGAACCGGTGCTTTACTATAAGAGAAGTAAGAATGACGTGCAGTTGATTGATATAAATATTGACAGTAAAAAAATTGTCATACTCGGAGCAAAACCATGTGATGCCAATTCAATTAACATTATGAAGCATCTCTTCAACTGGGATCACAGTGATGAGTTCTTTAATAAGAGAGCAAATAATTTTATGGTGATAGGACTTATGTGTTCTCACTTTGACGAATATTGTTTTTGTACTTCTGTCAGATCTTCTCCGGTTTCTGAAAAGGGTTCAGACTTGTTTCTGATACCGGTTGATATAAATAATTATGCTTTAAAAATCATTACTGAAAAGGGAAAGGAATTCATCAGTCCGTATTCCGGATATTTGAAACCCGGAGATGAAAAAAATTCAAAGCTGATCACGGAAAATGTCAGACAGCCGGAAGCAGCATTTGACAGCAGTGAAGTTTATGAATGGCTTGGAGAGAATTTTGAAAGTCCGAAATGGGAAGGCGTTGGAAACCTTTGCCTGTCATGCGCACAGTGTGCATTTGTCTGCTCTGTATGTCATTGTTTTGATATAACAGATGAAGATTACAGTTATACAGAAGGAAGAAGAATGAAGAACTGGGACGGTTGTCAGTTCGGGAACTTTACGCTTCATGCTTCAGGTCATAATCCGAGAGACATTCAGAGTAAGCGTTACAGACAAAGAGTAAATCATAAATTCAGATATTACGTGGATAGATTCGGAGAGATACTATGTACCGGTTGCGGCAGATGTTCGAGAGGATGTCCGGTGAGCATAGATATTAAAGAGATAGTTTCAAATTGCAATGACAATCAAAAGGAGTTTCTAAAATGAAAAACATATATATGCCGCATACGGCTGAGATAAAAGAGATCATTGACGAATCTCCGGACACAAGGACATTCCGTTTGAGATTCAGGGATGCTGAAACGAATGACAGGTTTAAGTTCAAAGCCGGACAGTTTGCTGAGTATTCAGCATTCGGTGACGGAGAGTCAACTTTCTGTATTGCATCATCTCCTACACAAAGGAATTTTATAGAATGTTCATTTAAAGTTTATGGAAAAGTAACACAGTCACTCCGCCGGCTTAACAAAGGTGATACTATTGGAATCAGGGGACCATACGGTAACTGGTTTCCGCTTGAAGATTTTAAAGAAAAAAATCTTTTATTCATAGCAGGCGGGATTGGTATTGCTCCTGTGAGATGTGTTTTTAATAACGTACTTGATCTGAGAGATGAATTTAAAAACATAACAATAATTTACGGAGCCAGATCTGTAAGTGATCTTATTTATAAACAGGAGATAAAGGAATGGAAAGTGCGTAAAGACATAAAGACTGTGATCACAGTTGACCCGGGCGGGGAGACCGCAATATGGGACGGAGAAGTCGGGTTTGTTCCGGCTGTGCTGGAAAAGATTGCGCCAGAATCAGAAAACACTGTAGTAATACTTTGCGGTCCGCCGGTAATGATAAAGTTTACATTGCCTGTGCTGACCGGACTTGGATTTAAAGATGAGGAAATTTATACAACTTTAGAAAACAGAATGAAATGCGGACTTGGGAAATGCGGAAGATGCAATATAGGAAATGTGTATGTGTGCAAGGACGGACCCGTATTTACTTATGCGGAAATCAAAAAACTGCCGCGGGAGTTTTAATAAATATAAATAAATTTACTTTAGAATTTGTGAGTTTCAACTTCAGAACGGAAAATTAAAAAGAGACTGCAAACATCCAAATAAAAATGGCTGATATTAGGATTCATTCATTGTGATATAAATCGAAAATATCAGCCGGATAATTAAGGAAAAGGTTTTAGTTCATCAGGGAGTGCTTTTGGTTACAAAATTAAATCCGTTATTGTCAGCAAACACTCCGTCAGTTACGTCAGTTATGCCGTCACCCGTAACATCAGTGCGAATATATCCGGAGTTAAAACTATATATATCATTATCAATCAGACTTCCGTCTGTTAAATCAATAACTCCGTCCTGATTTACATCAGCGCTGTATATAGCAAATCTTACCGGGAAAATTCCTACAAGAGTTTGATTAGAGCCGTAAGCTTTAGTGCTTGATGTTCTGAAATCAAAATTCATCTCAGTCCCGCAGATAAAAGGTTCACCGCCGGCTTTGCTCCAGGTTTCAAGAGAATTTCTGTGTTTAAGCACCAGATAATATGAGCCTGACTGTGAATTGTTAAAAATGCTGGTCATAGTATGAGATGCCGAATCCAATACCGCATTGGAAGAATCTTCTAATAAATACGGAGAAGTGATCCTTCTTAAATAAGTTTTTACGGTATCTTTCATATTCAGTCTGTCGGTAAAAGGATTATAGAATCCTTCTATTATAACTTTAATGTTGAAATAAGAATTTACAACTCCGAGCAGACAATATCGGGCAGTCATGCCGTCTGTAAATCCTGACCCCTCAGTAGTAGTCCCGCATGCATATAAATATCCCTGCTCATAATTTATAGCCATAGAAGTAATATTTTCTGCGGAAGTTTCATGAAATCTGCTTACAAAACAGGAATCACCTGTTGTCATATCATACTCTACGACAACAAAATCAGTATTAGTGCCTGATCCAAAACTACCTCCGCCAACAAAGATTTTTCCGTTTTTCCCCCTCACAATAGAAGTAGGTTTGTCAGCTCCGTTTCCCAGACCGTTATAACGTGATACCCAAACCTGATTACCGTTAAGTGAATTGTATTTTATTGTTGCAAAATCATCGTTTGACTGAAAACCGACGCTTTCACCTGTTACATAAACTCCTCCGAGTGAATCTACAAGAATAGCTCTCGCTATATTTCCGGCTCCGATATTTACATATGTTTTATTCCATCTGAGGACTCCTGCAGAACTGTACTTTACCGTCAGAAATTTTACTTCGTTAAATTCCGATCCTTTACCGGTTACAAATACATTACCGGAATCATCAACCGCAATATCATTCGGCTCATCATGTCCTCCTGACTGATCATAAGTTCTCAGCCATAATAAATTTCCTGAGCTGTCATATTTTATAGTCCGAAAATCATGTCCGGTATTGGAAGTGCTTATGCTGTATCCGGTTACATATACATTATTATTTTTATCAGTTATTACTTTACTCGGAAAATCTCCGGCTCCGAAATCATATGATCTGGTCCATAACACAGTCCCGGCTGGATTATATTTAACTGTAAAGAAATCATATCCGCCGCCTCCGCCCTGATGAGAATTGCCTGTAACTATAATGTTTTGAGAGGCGTCAAGACAGATTGAAACTGCAATATCAGCATTACTTGAAATACCGTTATATCTTCTTAACCATTGTAAGACTCCGTCAGAATTATACTTTATAGTAACAAAGTCCTGTCCGGTAGAACCTGTCCCTTTACTTTCTCCGGTTACATAGACATTTTCCTGATTATCAATTGCAATCGAATAAGCAATATCCGGACCGTCTCCCGTACCGTTATAAATCCTTGTCCAGAGAGTATCTCCTTCAGGATTATATTTTATTGTTACAAAATCAGAATGTGCTCCGAAAGCATTCCGGGTCTCTCCTGTTGCAAAAGCATTCCCGGAAATACTGCTGACTTCAATATCATTTAGCCTGTCTGCATTATCTGCTGTTCCGTTATAATGTTTGATCCAGCAGTTATATACGTTCACGCATTGTGAAACTGCTGAGCCGAAGGACAAAAAAAATATTGCTGAAACAAATAATAGTTTTTTCATTTTGCTTATTTAATTATGGGAAAATATTTTTTAAACTTATGTAAATATAAAAATTAAATAATCACTATTTCCGGTTTATACGGAAAAAGTAAATAATCCAAACCTTGGGGTTAGTATGAAATTATTTACGCGATAAATGATAATGACTGAAAAGTTTATGGAAAATTAAATATAGTACTTTTAAATTCAAGACAAAAAAAGTATTTGGTAATTGTTAATGTTTTTCAAAACGAATATCTATCTGAGTAAAATTTTTTTAAAATTTTATCACCATCCTGAAATTCATGAATAATAAATTTAAATAAAAATATGTGCAGATGGCTGGCTTATACAGGAGGTCCTATTTTAATGAGCGAGCTGCTCATTAAGCCCAAGCACAATCTTATTCATCAGAGTATTCATGCTAAGGAACAGCGGTTTCCTGTTAACGGCGACGGTTACGGACTCGGCTGGTATGACAAGCAGCCTTATCCCGGCTTGTTCCGAAGCATACGTCCGGCATGGAATGATATGAACCTTCACAACCTGGCTTCCCATATCGAATCACCGTTATTCATGTCTCACGTAAGAGCGTCTTCACTTGCTCCCGTTCAGGAAACCAATTGCCATCCGTTCAGATATAATACCTGGCTGTTTATGCACAACGGTCAGATCGCGCAGTTTGAATTTCTCCGGCAAAAATTATTATCTCTTATTTCACCTGAATATTTCAATGATCTGTATGGTTCTACTGATTCTGAAGTTATGTTTTATCTTGCTCTTACTTATGGTCTGGAAGAAAATGTGACTTCGGCAATTTCAAAAATGGTAAAAGTAATAAAGTCGGAAGGAATGAAAGTAAATGTAAGCGGTGATTTATGGATGTCACTTGCAATATCCGACGGCAAGAGTCTGTGGGGTTTCAGATACGGAAGCGTTGACTCAGGTCCATCTCTCTATATAAGTCCCAGTGTTGAAGAGCTGAGCCGCCTTAATCCGAATATAGAAGATAAGTTCGGAGACTTTGCAGCCTGTCTGGTTTCTGAACCAATAGGTAACTATCAGGAAACATGGCGGGAAGTTCCTGATAATTCTGTTATTGAGATCAGGGATGAAAATATTACCATTAATTCTTTTATTGTTGCTTAAAATTTATGTTAAATTTTTTTATTTAAAAATTTAATACAGGATCGTGTCTTATCTAAGAATAAAAAAACTTTTCTTTAAAGTAACTTTAATTTCGTAATTCAATCTGAGTAATTATTAACTTACACGCTTCTTCAAGTGTCAGCTTTTTCCCTTCCTCAAAGTATATTGAAAATTCCTCATTACTAAGAATATCACGAAGCTGTTTCGATATTTTTTCATATAACTTAGAATGCTTTACATGAAGTTTTAATCCAAGTCTCTGTAAAGCGGAATCTACAGCGCCAAGTAATTTTATCTGAAGGGAAAAGTGTTTTCCGTTATCCAAAGCTGCAGAGAATCCGATAAGTGAATCTATGGTTCCTATATTGTCTCCGATCTCTCTGCTTAATTTTATACTCCCTGAAAAAAGCTCAATCGCTTTATTATAATTTTTATAACTGCATTCCAGCATACCAAGATTATTAAGTGTCATGACAGTTCCCAGTCTGTCACCGATCCCGCGAAATAATGAAAGACTTTCCTCTAAATAACTCTGAGCCAGTTCGTAATTTTTCCGGACAGTAGAAAGTCCCGCAAGATTATTGAGTCCCATAGCTATACCGGTCTTATCGCCGATCTCTCTTGCAATCGCCAGGCTTTCATTGTAAAGTTTTACTCCTTTCTCAGGATTATCCTGCCTTAAGGCAAGAGATCCGAGATTATTCAGACACATTGCGGTTCCTTGTTTATATCCCGTTTCACGACTTAATGAAAGACTTTCCTCTAAATAATTCTGAGCCAGTTTAATATTTCCAAGATGATATGCGGCTGTGCCCATATTTATTAATGAATCGGCGATGCTTCTTTTGTCATTTATCTCACGTCCGAGATCCAGACTTTCTTCATAAAATATAAGCGCACTATTATAAAAGCCCTGATCAGATTCTACAATACCCAGGTTTATGAGAGAACCGGCAACGCTTTCTTTATCTCCCGTCCCCCGTGATATTTCAAGACTTTCCGTTAAACAGGTTTTTGATTTCTCAAAATTACCAAGATTTCTTGCAAGAATGCCGATGGACATTAGAACTTTTGCCAGGGATTTTTTACTTATATTTTGTTCATTTCCATTTAAACTTTCGAGAATACTTTCAAGCAATAATATTCCTGTTGTATTATGTCCGTGAATTTCCCAGAACCCAGCCAGCTGTCCGGCAAGCTGCGCACCTTTCTCTTTGTCTCCTTCGCCGGCTGCCCATGAAATTGCAGACTGTAAATTTCCGTGATCGGACTCAAGCTTATCAAGCCGGATATGCAATTCATTTCCTTTGAGTTTAAGTTCGGCTTCCCTTGAAAACTCTGTAAAATAATCCAGATGTTTGGAACGGTATTTTTTTTCTTCTCCGGCATCCTTTAGTTTTTCTGCCCCGTATTGTTTCAATGTTTCAAGCATTAAGTAACGGTTAGTTTCTGAATTGTAAATTATTACAGACTTATCAGCAAGCTGACTTAGAAGGTCAATTATCTCTTCCACGGAAATATTAGAATCAGAAAAAATATCTTCAGCTGATTCAAGCGTCCAGCCACCGGTAAAAACAGACAGCCTTCTCCATAATAATTTCTCCTTCTCCGTAAGCAGATCATAACTCCAGTCGATCAAAGCTTTTAAAGTCTGCTGTCTCGGTAATGAAGTTCTCTTTCCGCCGCTCAGTAATTTAAACCTGTCATCCAATCTGTCACAAATTTTTTGTAAAGTTAAAATTTTTATTCTGGCTGCTGCAAGTTCAATTGCAAGCGGGATTCCGTCAAGACGTATGCAAATCTCAGCAAGCGCCTGTGCATTATCACCGGTGATGCGGAATTCCGGATTGACCGATAACGCTCTCTCCGTAAACAGTCTAACGGCTTCACACTGAGCCAGCTTTTCCGGTATATTAAATTCGGATTTATCAGGCAGTGACAGCGAAGGAGCTCTGAAAGTTTGTTCACCCGGACAGTTTAATGATTCACGGCTCGTTGATATTATTTTTAAACCGGGACAGTTTCTAAGCAGAAATGTAACTAATTCCGCACATTCGTTAACAAGATGTTCACAGTTATCTAATATAATAAGTATCTCAAGATTTTTCAGATATCCGGTTAAAATTTCTTTAGGTAAAATTCCCTGCTCTTCTTTTAATCCGAGCGAATTCATCAGTGTCTGTATGATCAGTTCAGGTTCAGATACCTCCGCAAGTTCCGCAATGAATACTCCGTTTGCAAATTCATCTATAATATCCGCGCCTGTCTGCATTGCCAGACGCGTCTTCCCGGCGCCGCCTGATCCGAAAATTGTCAGCAGCCGTGATTGTTTCAGCAGCTCTTTTATCTGTTTCATTTCTTCTTCTCTGCCAATGAAACTTGAAAGCTGAACCGGAAGATTATTCGGTCTGGCATCAAGAGTTTTTAAAGGAGGAAACTCTACCCGGAGACCCGGGGATAAAATTTGAAACAAGCGAATCGGCTGAATTACATCTTTAAGTCTTCTTTCACCGAGATCACGAAAAGTAACTTTCTTTGATTTTACATCATTAAATTTCTCACAGCATATTTTATAAGCGTCATTTGAAATAATGATCTGCTCTTCATTAGCTGCAGACATTATTCTCGCTGATCTTGCAAGAGTCATATATCCCGTATAATCCGTTCCGTTCCATTCCGCTTTACCGGAATGAATTCCCATTCGGACTTTGATTAAAAGTTCATTATTATTTTCAGACCGGAGTTTCAGCTGTGCTTCTATTGCCGCAGTCACAGCATCTTCCGCATTCTGAAATGCGCAGCAGAACCCCTCGCCGGTAATTTTAAAAACGAAACCTTTATTAGATCCGACTGCATTTTGCAAAACTTCATCATGTCTTGCAAGCATTTCAGAATAAGCATCAGGAAATTCCTGTGACAATTTAATGCTGCCTTCGATGCCGGTGAAAAGAAAAGTGACGCTTCCTGAGGGAATGTTATTCATAATTAATTATAAATTACAAAATCAGATTAACAAATTAAAAATATTTAGAAATATTTAAAAACATTTCAGCTGCATTTTGTTATTAATACCAGACTTGTTCCGGATATAGCATATTGCACTTCCTGCGCTGATATTACTTACAATAAAATTAAATTTATAATAACTATATTTGCACATTAATTTGATATTTAATAAAATTATTATATGGGAATAAAAAATACAGCACTTGGGAGCAGCGGACTGAAAGTATCCAACTTAGGGCTGGGTTGCATGGGAATGAGCGCATTCTATGGCGAAACTAACGAGTCGGAATCACTCGCTGCGCTTGAACTTGCGCTTGATCTGGGAATAAATTTTCTCGATACGGCTGAGATTTACGGTCCGTTTAAAAATGAGATACTTCTGAGTAAAGCTGTTAAAGGTAAGCGGGATAAATATGTCATTGCAACTAAGACAGGCGTAGAAGTGGATGATGACGGAACATATAAAGGAGTTAACGGAAAACCTGAATACATAAAAAAAGCTATCGAACGCTCGCTTAAACATCTTGAAACTGATTATGTTGATCTTTACTACATTCATCGAATTGATCCGAATACGCCGATCGAAGATACAATTGGAGCAATGGCTGAACTTGTAAAAGCAGGGAAGATACGTTACATTGGTTTAAGCGAAGCAAGTCCGGAGACTATACGCAAAGCTCATGCTGTTCATCCGGTCTCTGCATTGCAGACGGAATATTCTTTATTTGAGCGCAGCGTGGAGGAGAACGGAATACTTGACACTGTTAATGAACTCGGGATCGGGTTTGTTGCATATTCGCCTTTGGGAAGAGGATTCCTTTCGGGAGAAATAAAGTCAATTGACGACCTTGCGGCTGATGACTGGAGAAGACAGAACCCGCGTTTTCAGGGTGATAATTTTAAGAAGAATCTTGAAGTGGTAGAGGAAGTAAAAAGGATCTCGGAAAAGAAAGGGATTACTCCTTCACAGCTCGCGCTTGCCTGGGTTCTTCAGAAAGGATACTCGGCAATTCCCGGAACCAAGCGCAGAAAGTATCTTGAAGAAAATGCAGCGGCAGCTGATATTTTACTTTCACAGGAAGAGCTTGCGGAAATAGATAAAGTCACTCCTCCCGGTGTTGCCTCAGGAGAAAGATATCCTCCGGCATCGATGAGCGCTCTGAACAGATAAAAGAGTAAAAAATTATGATATCTATTTTCGATAATATTTTTTTGCTGCTGTTAAAAAATATTAATAGTAAACTCTGATTTTTCCGGAGTGGGGGATCAATGCCTGAAAATTAATAATTAAAATTCTGAGCTTAGAATTTTCACTTAGGTTTAGTTTTGTAAAATAACGATACTATTTATTGATTGTTCAGGATTTAAAATCCTCTGCGGCAAATTCAATAATCTCATCAAATGTCAGCTGTTTAGCGTATTCAAATTCATATTCAAAAATATCTTCTCCTGTGATTTTTTTTAAAGTATCGAAAAACTTTTGAAAGTTTTTGTTTCTGATATCATCCGGTTTAATACCTTCAGTGTTAAATAGTTTTTCCGCTGCGGATAAAAGCTTTACCGCCCTTCTGTGATTTTTCTGTGCGATACTTATTAATCCAAGTTCATATAAACAGGATGCGAGATTTTCTTTTCCGTCCGATGTTCTGAATAAACTTAAATATTCTATGTAATAATTCGCTGCTGCCTGAAGATCATTATTTAATCCGGATAGTTCAGCTAATCTCATGATCGAGACCATCATTGTATTTTTATAGTCAAACTTCCTGCTGATGACAAGACATTCCTCATTCAATGTTTTTGATTTTTCAAGATCATTCATCTTAAAAGCGTTGTTTGCTAAATTGGCAAGCGTGTGCGCAATTCCCTGATTATCACCGAGTTTCCTTAGAATATTAAGACTTTCTTCGTAAAATAAATCCGCTTTCTTAAAATTTGAATTATAATGTTCGATGGAGGCGAGATTAGTAAGAATTCTTGCAGTAGTATATTTATCCTTAAGTTTTCTTGAAAGTATCAGAGATTCCTGAAATAATTTAACTGATTTGTCATAATTTTTAACTTTCGATTCTATTAATGCAAGGATTACAAGTGAATTCACCTGTTCTTTTTTGCTGTTTGATCTTCTGCTTATTAAAAGGACCTTTTCATAAATCACTTTCGCTTCTTCAAATTCGTTATTATAAAATTTCAATAGTCCGAGTGTGATTAGCGGAGCTGCTGTATCGCTTTCATTGTTTGCCTTCTTATATAACTTAAGACTTTTGTTTAAAAATAATTTTGCGATTCTGAATTCACCCCGTTCGCATGCAAAATAACCCGCATTGGAAAGCAGCTTTGCTCTCAGATTGTCTTCTGTTCCTTTGCATTTCTTTAATACCCTTTTTAAAGTATTAAAAGCTTCAAGATAATATCCCCTCATAACCCAAAAGTTACACATAGCGACAGCAATTTTTATTGCAGTAACGGGATCACTATTCATGGATAAATTTATTGCCTGCCTGAAATTATCAATATCTCTTTCAAACATATCAAGTAAATTCTTATCGGTGGATTTTGTTAATTTCAAATCATACTCTTGTGCAATTTTAAGATAGTATCCGTAATACTTTTTTTGAATTTCTGATTTGTCTTCAGTTTCATCGAGTTTTTTTAATCCGAAATGTCTGATTATCTGAAGAATGGCATATCGGTTATCAAATCCGGTTTCAACTGTTCCGATAAAGGATTTATCAATCAGAGAGTTTATTAATTCTAATATATTATTTTTGTTTATTTTTTTATCCGAACAAATGTATTCAGCGGCTTCAAGAGTCCAGCTGCCGGAAAACAAAGAAAGTCTGCTGATCAGTATTTTTTCTTCCCCGTTCAGAAGTTCATAACTCCATTCTATCATTTCAAATAAAGACTGATTACGTCTGAATGCGGTTTTCCTGCTGCTGCTGAACAAAGAAAACCTGTCACACAATCTATCAAGAATCTCTTCAGGTGAAAAAATCTTTATGAAGGAAGCTGCTAATTCAATTGCCAGAGGATTGCCGTCGAGCATTACGCAAATTTCAGAAACCGCCGGAGCATTTTTTTCATTAACGGAAAAATCCTGATTATGAGCAACTGCCCTGTTATAAAATAGTTTTACGGATTCAAAATTAATAATATCTCCGGCTGAATGAGATTTTTTTTTATCAGGGAAGCTTAATGAAGGCACTTTATAAACCACTTCACCGTAACACTTCAATGCTTCACGGCTTGTAGCGATTATTTTTAACCCCGGACATGCGCTGAGCAGTTTTTCGGATATCCTTGAGCATTCACTTACTACATGTTCGCAGTTATCCAAAATTATCAGAGTTTCCTTATTCTTCAGAAACGATATTAAAGTATCTTCAGGAAATTCTTTATTAACTTCCTGTGCTCCGACGGCTGAAATAATTTCATGAACTAAAAAAGATTTATTGAGCAGGCCTGCGAGTTCGGCAAACCAAACGCCGTTAGCGAAATCATCGATCATATCAGCTCCTGTCTCGAGCGCCAGACGCGATTTTCCTGATCCGCCCATACCGGTAAGAGTTACAAGACGTGACTGAAATAATAAATTCTTAATTTGCTTTAGTTCATTTTTTCTGCCGATAAAATTTGAGATCTGAAAAGGAAGATTATTAGGTCTTGCATCCAGAGTTTTTATAGGAGGAAATTCTTCGTGCAGTCCGGGAAATATTATTTGAAACAATCTGACCGGTTGATAAACATCCTTCAGTCTTCTTTCGCCCAGATCCCGGAAAGAAATTTTATCAAAGTTCATATTTACTTCAGAAGGTAAATCTCCGGAATCAATGGTTTGAGTCTTTGGATCTTTTAATAATTTTAGAGATTTGTAAGTATCTTCTGAAATTAAAATTTGTCCGCCGTAAGCTGCAGACATTATTCTTGCTGTCTTTGCAAGAGTTATGTATCCCAAATACTGAACGCCGTTCCATTGAGCTTCTCCCGTATGAATTCCGATCCTGATCTTTATGACTGCGTCATCCCAGTTTGCATTAGTGAGATCCGACTGAACCTGAACAGCAGCTCTTACTGCATCATCAGCATTTTGAAAGGCGCAGCAGAAGCCGTCTCCTACAATTTCAAAAATCTGCCCGCTGTAAGATTCGAAGACATTTCTCAAAATTGCGTGATGCTTATCAAGGGAAGTCTGCAGCTTATCAGGAAATTCCTGTGACAGTTTAGTGCTGCCTTCTATGTCGGTAAAGAGAAAAGTAACGTTCCCGTCCGGAATTTTATTCATCTAATATAAACGCAGTTTATTAGTTAAAAACATCAGAAAATATTTGGAACATATATCGCTATGATTTTAAATTTAAAGCAAAAACAGCGCTACATACCTGATCAAATACAAATTACAAATTATAATTTATAAATTGAATATTGAACACATCTATAATGTATTGCGAACATTTTAAAAATTAACAGTAAACTATAAATACACAGTTTGAATATTTTAAAGCATCTGAATAACTAAGAATTAAATATCCGTGAAGTGAATTACGCTGCGGATTTTTTTTGAATGTTTATCAAAGCGAAAAGATCCTTGTACGGAACATGACTTTGAGATTATTTTTCCTTGAGAATTAATTCCCCTGCCTGAATGATACTCATTCGCTTCCCTTCCTCAAAGTATTGCAAAAATTCTTCAGTGTTAAAATTATCTTTTATTTCATTTTTAATCACTTCATACTCTGTTAATTCTTCACTTTTCACTGCAATTCCAAGTGTCTTTATTCCGGATTCAACAGCACCGAGAAGTTTTACGGCGGAGATATTCTGACCTGAGTTTATAAAAATCCGGATATATGGTTTAAATAAAAGTAGGATTGCATGCATATCGCCTGATTTTATTCTAAGCTTTAAACTTTCGTTAAAATATTTCTGCGCTTCGGAAAAATTTTTCTGAATGAGATATGCTCTGCCGATGTTATCCAGCGAATAAGCAATTCCGGTTTTCTCTCCTATTTCAGTCCTGAGTTTCAGACTCTCTTCATTATATTTCAAACCTTCATCAAAATTTCCTCCTGAAAACATAATGGCGGCTAAATTGTGAAGCGCAAAAGCAATTCCGCTTTTGTCACCGATTTCACGGGCGATTTCAAGACTCTCGTTCAGATAGTATTTTGCCTTTTCAGGATTTTCCTTATCCATATATATATTGCCGAGCGAATCCAGAGCGAAACAAATATTCCTTTTGTTTCCGGATCTTTTATGGAATTCCAGACTTTCCAGAATTATTTTTTCAGCTTTGTCTAAATTTCCTCTTACAAGTGATATGTTTCCGAGGTTATTTAATGAGAATGCAATGCCGCTGACATAATCTATCTCGCGGCTTAATGCTAAACTTTCATTGTAAAGTTTTTCAGCTTTATCAAAATTTCCCGTGGATGCTTCAGTATTTGCCAGTCCGATAATGGAATTTATTAATTCAGACTTATCATTGTCTTTCCTGAAGAGTTCAAGACTTTTCAAACTATATTCTCTTGACTTGTCATTATTTCCAAGTTGTCTGTTTAACGTCGAAGCAGTACTGTAAAGTCTTGCTTCCGTATTTTCACTTAATCCTCCGCGGTTATTTAATATTAATTCGATCAGCCGCAGGCCTGCCGAGTAGTATCCTCTTATCTCCCAGAATATTTCTAACCGGTTTGCAAGAGCTGCACATTTTTCAATATCTCCATCGCTGAGATTAGATTCGATCGCAGACATTAAATTATTATGATCAGCTTCAATTTTTAAAATCCGGTACTCTGCATCGGCTCCACCTAAACTTAAACTCTTTGCTTTATTGAAAAAATAGTCAAGATACCCGGAAACAATTCTTTTCATTTCAGTTTTATCAGAAAGTTTTGATTCGCCGTATTGCTTAATAGTTTCAAGAATCCTGTATCTTTCATTTTCTTCATCATACATTATAATTGACTTCTCAGTAAGCTGACTCAGAAGATCCAGAATTTCATCTTTACTGATAATATCATCAGAACAAATTTCTTCAGCAGCTTCCAGCGTCCATCCTCCGCTGAATACTGATAATCTGCTCCAGAGAATTTTCTCATTATCGGACAGCAGATCATAACTCCAGTCTATAAGTGCTTTTAAAGTCTGCTGTCTTGGCAGAGAAGTGCGGTTGCCGCCGGTAAGCAGACTGAATCTGTCATTAAGTCTTTCAAAAATTTTTTCAATGGTCAGTATTTTTACTCTTGCTGCAGCAAGTTCTATCGCAAGCGGAATTCCGTCAAGCCGGCTGCATATCTTGGCAAGAGCGTGTGCGTTTTTTTCATTTACGCGGAAATCCGGACTGACCGATAATGCGCGTTCAATAAAAAGCCTGACTGACTCATATTTAACAAGCTTTTCGGGAGTGATCTCTGCAGTAAGTTCGGGAAGAGACATTGACGGAAGTCTGTAGATCTGTTCGCCGGTGCAGTTCAGAGCCTCGCGGCTCGTGACTATTAATTTCAGTTTTTCACAATTGCTTAATAAATTATTGGATAAGACAGCGCATTCATGTACCAGGTGTTCGCAGTTATCCAGGATAAGAAGAAGTTCTTTACCTTTCAGAAAATCCGTAACTGTTTCTTCAGGTGTTTTATTCTGTTCTTCTTTCAATCCCAGCGAATTCAGAATGGCAGGAGCAATAAGCTCAGGGTTTGTAACAGGAGCAAGCTCAGCAATAAATACGCCGTTTACAAACTCATCGATCATATCAGCGCCTGTCTGCATTGCAAGTCTTGTCTTACCGCCGCCTCCTGTTCCGATTAATGTAAGTAATCTGGAACCGTAAAGAAGATCTTTTACTTCTTTTAATACTTTTTCCCTTCCAATAAAACTGGATATCTGAACAGGCAGATTATTAGGTCTTGCATCAAGTGTTTTTAAAGGAGGAAAATCTTCCCGAAGTCCCGGAGATATTATCTGATATAATTTAATCGGCTGAATTACATCTTTAAGTCTTCTTTCACCAAGATCACGGAATGAAATCTTCTTACCGCTGTCTGAGTCAGCTTTTATGCTGAGAGATTTAAATGTATCATTTGAAATTATTATCTGTTCGCCGTAAGCGGAAGACATTACTCTTGCAGTTCTTGCAAGAGTCATATATCCCATATAATCGGAGCCGCTCCATTCTGATCTGCCGGAATGAATTCCTGTTCGGACTTTTATAAAAATACCGTTCCATTCTTCTGCATTCAGCTTCCTTTGTATATCAATTGCCGCATTCACAGCATCGTCAGCGGTATGAAAGGCGCAACAGAAAGCATCGCCTGCAGTTTTGAATACAAAACCATTGTTTGAATCTACAGCATTTTGCAATATTTTATTATGCTTCAGCAAAGCTTCAGGATATTGATCAGGAAAATCCTGTGACAGCTTTGTGCTGCCTTCTATGTCAGTGAAAAGGAATGTTACCGGACCGGTTGGTTTGCTTTTCATTGTTTTTTATGCTCTGAAAACTCATTGCGGAAAGAAGAATTTACCGAGATACAGATTGAAGAAAAAATTTTTATGAATATTCACTCAATTACAAATTACAAATTATATTTTATAAAATGAATATCGAACATTAAGGAGGGATTTCATATTATCCGATTCTTTCTTAACCTCTTGGTTTAAAATTTAAAGTTGTATTGCATTGAACGAACTTCCTTTTGAAAGATCTCCGCAGAAGCACACGGGGAAAGGATGAATGTACCAAAGATAAATTTCCTTTATTGACATATTAAAGGAATTCTTTTTCGGAGAAATAATTTCGGCTTACATCTGCTGTAAAATATCCAGCTCAGGATTGCTTTGCAGATTTTTCAAACAAGGATATTTTATTGTTGCAATTGTTCATAAATTCTTCCGGTAAATTTTCTAAGGCGGGTGATTTAAACAGATTGATATAATATTACTTTACTTTTAAAAAATTGAATGAATTATACACATTAAAAATATTACGGTAAGTACTAACTATCTCATTCGATTTAGAAAAATTTTAATATTAAAGGTGCGTTTTAAAATGACAGAATATATAGATATTCACTTTTGCTAAGGTTTTTTGTATTTTGGAAAATGAAAAATCCTCCATCAGGAACAGTAACATTTCTCTTTACTGACATAGAAGGCAGCACCAGACTATCACAGGAATATCCGGATACAATCCAGGCAGCAATTGACAATCATCATTTGATCTTGCATGATGCAATTAAATCAAACAATGGCTTTGTGTTTGATAATACAGGTGATGCTTTTTGCTGTTCATTTGAAAGACCGGAAGATGCCGTGATGTCAGCTGTAATTGCTCAGAAAAATCTTGCAACTGAAAAGTGGGAAGATGCTGTAATTAAAACAAGGATCGGAATTCACAGCGGTGCGGCAGAATGGAACGGCGAAAATTATATGGGTTATATTACGCTTGCCCGTACAGCAAGGGTAATGTCGGCTTCTTACGGAGAGCAGATAATTATTTCAAATGATACATTTGAATTGATTAAAGATTATATTACTTCACAGTTTTCATACAGAGATTTGGGCGAAAGACGGTTAAAAGATTTAATCCAGCCGGTTCGATTATTTCAGATTGTAGCTAATGGTATTCGTGAAGATTTTCCTCCTTTAAAAACACTTGATGCACGTCCTAATAATTTACCGGTTCAATTGTCGAGTTTTATAGGACGAAAGGAAGAGATGAAGCAGATAAAATGTATGTTGAAAGATAAACGACTTTTAACTTTTACCGGACCGGGAGGAACAGGCAAGACACGACTGTCACTTCAGATTGCGGCAGATATAATTGATGACTTTGGAAACGGAGTTTGGTTTGTCGAGCTGGCTTCTTTAATCGAACCGGAGCTGCTTCCGAATGTTATTGTGCATACGCTTGGAATAAAAGAGCAGCCGAAGGAAAATGTTGAAGATACATTAATTGAATATCTTCAGGATAAAGAACTGTTAATTATACTTGATAACTGCGAACATATAATCAAAGCATGTGCAGTATTGGCAGAAAAGATTTTACAGAAATCTTCAAAAATAAAAATTATTGCTACAAGCCGGGAAGCTCTGCAATGCTCAGGAGAGCAGACATATAAGATTTTGTCACTTGAGACCCCAGATCCAAAAGATAAGGAATCTCCGGAGCTTCTTACTCAATATGAAGCTGTAAGATTATTTATTGAAAGAGCTTTATGTGTTAATAAAAATTTCAGAGTAAATAATGACAATGCGCCGGCGCTTGCGGAAATATGTCATAAGCTGGATGGAATCCCTCTTGCGATTGAGCTTGCAGCTGTGAGAATAAAAATATTGTCGGTTGAAAAAATTCATGAAAGACTTGATGACAGATTCAAATTACTTATCGGCGGACAGAGAACTGCATTACCGAGACAGCAGACTTTAAAAGCACTTATAGACTGGAGTTATGATTTATTGTCAAATGAAGAAAGAATACTTTGGAGCAGATTATCTGTATTTTCCGGCGGATGGAATTTAGATGCAGCAGAGGACATTTGTTCGGATCTGACGATAATTAAAAAAGAAGAGATACTGGATCTGCTTGGTAATTTAACAGATAAGTCAATAGTAATTTTTATTCAGGATAATAATAAGTATAGTATGCTTGAATCTATTAAGCAATACGGGCATGATAAGTTGATAAAATCAAATAAATATAAAATTATTAAGGATAAGTTTCTAAAATTTTATACGGAACTTGCTGAAACTGCAAATAAAAATTTAAGGGGAGGTGAAACTGCAATTTGGATAAATATTTTAAACAGTGAATACAAGAATATAGAGAAAGGATTGATCTGGTCATTGGATAGTAATGAAAATGAAATCAGTGCGAGAATAGTCGGATCAATTGCACAGTATTGGTTTATACTTGGGAATATATCCGAAGGTATAAGATGGCTTGAAATTGTATTAATGAAACAGCCGGAAAATATGGATTCATATTTCTGCAGAGTAAATTACTTTAGAGGAAAATTTGCAAGATTAAATGGTGATTTTGAAATGGCAAAAATTTTTTTAAACAGGAGTTTGCAGTATTGGCGTGAAGTGGGAAATAAAAGGGGAATTTCAGATACACTTAACTCGCTGGGAGTTAATGAATTTGATCAGGGGAGATATGAGCAGGCGGCCGAGTATTATGAAGAGAATCTTAAAATTTACAGGGAGAGTGAAAATAAAAAAGGTATAGCAGTATCTTTAAACAATCTTGGTAATGTGGTTTCAAATCTTGGAGATTTCACTAAAGCAATTAAACTATATGAAGAAAGTCTGGCAATCCGCCGTGAGTTAAAAGATGAACTTGGTATTGGCATAACTCTCAATAATCTTGGAATTCTTGCCTTTGAACAGGGAGAGTATGAAAAGGCATATGATTTGCTAAACCAAAGTATGCAAATCCGGCATAGCATTGGAGACAGAAACGGTATTGCCATTTCAATATTAAACCTCGGACATACTGCTTATAATCAGGGAGAATTTTTGAAATCATCAAATTACTATAAGGAGAGTCTGAAAATTTGCAGAGAGATAGGAGATAAATCATTAACTGCAGATTCGCTGTGCAATTTGGGAAAAGCAGCATTGGAACAGGAAGACACTGAGCAGGCATTGAAATTTATTGAAGAGAGCATAGGAATAAACCGTGAAATAGGATCCCAATCACAAATAGCAATTTGTCTGTACTTTTTAGGCCGTATTGCTTTTCTGAAAAAGGAAAAGGAAAAAGCACGCGAATATTATTATGAAAGTCTTAACATTTATCATGAAACCGGGAATAGAAAAGACATTGTTTTAAATTTAATAAGACTGGCTGAATTTCAGAATTTTGCAGGACAAAATATTCAAGCTGTAAAACTGCTTGGGTTTGTATTCAAAAATTATTCTGAATCGAATAAAATAAAATTTCCAAAAACAGATCAGTTTGTCATTGATGAATTTATAATGGAGTTGAAAAAGAAATTGAGTGAAAAGGATTTTTTGGAAAATTATGAAGCCGGAAAATTGATGTCACTAAAACAAGCAATAGAGACAGCAATTAGCAATTAGCATTATCACTTCGATTTATACCCTGTTAATTTATATTCCTCAAAAAGTTTCTCACAAGTATAAATTGATGATTTCATCAATTGAATATTTTCAATCTGTAATTTAAAACATTCTTATCAATCAGATTAATTCTATTCTTAATTATACCGGTAGAGTTATTGAATTTGCGTTTAACATTACAGTTAATTAAAAAATTAATTTAGTTATTTTGAAACAATTTCAATAAATAAATCTAATGTCCAAGAAACTTTATCTTTCTGCTAAATCAAATAAATCTCCTTCCAAGAAAAATTTAATTAATTTAGAATCCCGTGAAATTAATAAATTGAAACGGAGGACAGTAGGGCTCGAAAAAGAAATTGCTGAAAAGACATCAGAGCTTTTTCAAAAAAATCGCGAGCTGGAGATCGAGGCTTCACTTGAACGTGTAAGAACAGTTTCAATGAGCATGAAGAAGCAGGAAGATCTGCCGGACATTTGTGAAACTCTGTTTAAAGAACTGCATTTACTTGGTTTCAATGAAATGAGAAATGCAATGATCAACATATTTAATGATGATAACGAAACTTTTATAAATTATGATTTTTCCGATACGCTCGGAAAAAGCATCACTCCTTTATATTACAATATTCATCCTATAATTAAAAAACAGGTTAAGCAGGTCAGGAAATCCGGAGATGCATATACAGAGACAGTCTTTAGGATTAAAGATCTGGCTGACTGGAAGAAATTCAGAAAAAGCAGGGGGGAAAAAGATGATCCGAGACTAAAGAAAGCAAAAGCTCTTCATTATTATTTTTATTCAGTCGGAACAGCAGCAATCGGGATTTCAACTTTCGGTCCCATTACAAATGAAAAAAAACAGATACTTAAGAGATTCAGAAATGTTTTTGATTTTGCATACCGCAGGTATATTGATGTAACACTGGCAGAAACTCAGGCGCGTGAGGCGCAGATCGAAGCATCATTAGAACGGGTCAGAGCAAAAGCTATGTCAATGCATAGCAGCAGTGACGTTACTGAGGCAGCTGCAATGGTTTTTACGGAATTAAAGAAACTCGGCATCAAACCAATCCGGTCCGGAGTAGGGATCATTTCGAAAGAGACACGCATAATGCAGGGATATTCGACAACGTCAACTGCTGACGGAGACAATCTTTTGCATGCGGGCAGCATGACAATGACCGGGCATCCTGAATTTGAAAAGCAATACGATGCCTGGCTAAAACAGGAAAATTATTTTGCTGCACTAAACGGTAAAGAACTTAAAAAATACTACAAAGTTTTGTCATCAAGAATGTTTACAACTCTTGCCGAGAAAGAAGATTATCACCAAATGGAATACGGACACTGGCTGATGTTTCCCGAAGGTTTCCTTTTTGCGTGGTCAGAAAAAAAATATTCAGACGAAGAGATAAGATTACTTGAACGATTTAAAAACATTATTGCCCTTACTTTCAGAAGATATTTTGATCTTAAAAAAGCAGAAGCGCAGGCAAGGGAAGCCCAGATTCAGCTTGCACTGGAAAGAGTCCGCGCAAAGGCAATGGCAATGCAGAAAAGTGAAGAACTTCTCCTTGTTTCTCTGGAATTATATAATCAATTCAAACATCTTGACAGTACAGTTGGCGGATTAACAATCAATATTATCAATGAGAAAGAAAGAGTCTTTGAAGTATCATTCGGCAAGTTCAATCAGTCATTTAAACTGAGCATTGATGAGCAAATAGTAATGAGCAAAGCATATAAGTGCTGGAAGTCCGGAAAAAAATCTCTTATACTTGAACTTAAAGAGAAAGATCTGATTCATTTTAATAAGATCAGAAATAATGCAATTGGTACAAAAATATTTCCTGAAAAATACAGATCGAAAGCTCAACTGATATTGTATATGGCTTTCTTTACACACGGAATGCTCATAGCCGGGATGAGTGAACACAGACCGGAAGAGACAATTGATATACTGCAAAGATTCGCATCCGTATTCGATCTGACGTATACGCGTTTTTTGGATCTGCAAAAAGCTGAAGCACAAACAAGGGAAGCTCAGACTGAAGCAGCGCTGGAAAGAGTAAGAAGCAGAACAATGGGAATGCAGAAAAGTGAAGAACTGAAAGAAGTGATTCAAATTGTGTATGAACAATTCGTTCATTTAAAAATTAATACAGAACATGCCGGATTTATTATGGATTATAAGACAAGGGATGATTTTAATAACTGGATAGCTGATCCTCGCAGGATTCCCTTTCAGGTAATAATTCCATACTTTGATAATGTGATTTACAATCGTTTTAATGAAGCTAAACAGAAGGGAGAAAATTTCTTTACCCTCAAACTTAGCTTTAAAGAAAAAAATAATTTTTATAAAAAGCTTTTTAAATATGTACCCGGACTGACAGAAGAAGTAAAGAAATTTTATTTTAACTGTCCCGGTCTGGCATTTTCCACAGTCTTGTTAGATAATGTAGCGTTATACATAGAAAATTTTTCGGGCACTTCATTTACAGATGAAGAGAACTCAATTCTCATGCGATTCGGGAAAGTTTTCCAGCAGACATATACACGTTTTCTTGATCTTCAAAAAGCCGAAGCGCAGGCGAGAGAAGCAAAGATTGAAGCAGCCATGGAAAAGGTACGCTCAAGAGCTATGGCAATGCAAAAGCCTGATGAACTTATTGAAGTGGCAGAACTGCTGCGTAAAGAAATGGGTTTGCTTGGTGTGGAGGAATTGGAAACAAGCTCCATTTATATACTTAACGAATCAACCAAACAAACAGAATGCTGGTATGCCATTCAGAAGGAAAACAAATTAGTGTCTGACCACATGACGATTGATTTGCATGATACACGTGTTGGAAAAGAGATGCTTAAATTTTACAGGTCAGATAAGAAGCAAACTTCAATTGTAATGCGAGGTGCTGTGAGAAAGGAATGGATAAACTATTGCGCCGGACATTCGAAAGTTTTAGTTGGCTTCTACGGAGATGAAATACCTGACCGTACATACCATTTGTATAAATTTTCAAACGGCTATATGGGTGCTGCATCACCCGGCGATATATCGGCAGAAAGTTGGGATTTATTGAAACGCGCTGCCAATGTTTTTTCTCTTGCATACACCCGCTTTAGTGATTTGCAAATCGCCGAAGCTCAGGCACGGGAAGCGCAGATTGAAGCAGCATTAGAACGTACCAGAACACAAAGCATGATTATGCAGCATTCAAATGAACTGGATGATACATTGCGTGTATTTCATCAGCAGGTTCAATTGCTTGGTATTAATTCGGCATTTTCATTTTTATGGTTGCCGGATGAAGAAAAAGATCTGCACATTTTCTGGGTTATCTGGGAAGAAGAAATCAAAGGCAAAAAAATTTTGAAATGTAAATCCGTTCAATATCCTCTCGACCGGAATGACCCGGCTACTAAACAATGTCTTATAGATTGGAATAGTGAAGAGTCCATTCATTCATATTTTGTACAGCCCGGTGAAGTTGAAAATTACTTTGCGACGTGGGCTGAATTGTTTGCCGGTACGGAAAATTTAAAACCCGAACTCTTTTCCTACGGATTAAATTATACAGAAGCTTTCATGAAATATGGCTGCTTTGGTGTTATGCTTGAAAATGAATTGAGTATGGATGAAAAAAAGATACTCGGCAGATTTGCAGTTGAGTTTGAACGAACCTATACACGTTTTCTCGATCTTCAAAAAGCCGAAGCGCAGGCAAGAGAAGCTCAGATCGAAGCTGCGCTGGAAAGAGTCCGGAGCAGGACTCTTGCTATGCAGAACAGCAATGAGCTTGCTGAAACGGCTGCGATTGTTTTTAAACAGTTAATAAATCTGGGAATTGAGCCTAACAGATTATTCATAGGAATAATCCATGATGAAAGAGGGCAGATTGAAGCGTGGGCTACAGACGAAGACGGTTCCAGAGTCAGCACGGAGTTTATGATTTATATAAACGCAAATGCATCAGTGAAGAAAATGTATGAAGGTTGGGTGGAAAAGAAAAGTTCAGTCATAATTGACATGCAGGGAAAGGAACTGAAAGAATATCTTCATTATATTGGTGATGTCTTGCACGTTCCATTTAAAGGAGGACTTTCGCAGAAAAGGAGAGTGCAGATAATCGCATACTTCTCAAAGGGATTCATCGGAATGGCATCACCCGATCCGCAGCCCGAGGAGACAGTGAAACTTCTCGAAAGATTTGCTGCAGTTTTCAATCTGACTTTTACCAGATTCAATGATCTGAAAATTGCAGAAAAGCATGCAGAGCAGGCGGAGCTCGATCTCATTATACTGCAGACCGAGAAGAAGCGAGCCGAAGAAGCGCTTACGGAACTTCGCGCAACTCAGACACAGCTCATTCATTCAGAAAAGATGGCTTCGCTTGGAGAATTAACCGCAGGCATTGCTCATGAGATTCAGAATCCTCTTAATTTTGTAAACAATTTTTCAGAAGTTAACACAGAGCTGATAGATGAACTTAATCAGGAAATAGAGAAAGGAAATTTTGATGAAGCCGCCTTGATTGCTAAGGACATTAAGGAAAATGAAGAGAAGATAAAACATCACGGAAAGAGAGCCGAAGGAATTATAAAAGGAATGCTTCAGCACAGCCGCTCCAGCAGCGGGGTAAAGGAATCCGTGAATATAAATATATTGGCTGATGAATATTTAAGACTTGCATATCACGGACTGAGAGCAAAGGACAAAACTTTTAATGCGAAGATGGAAACTGATTTTGATGAAAGTATCGGGAAAGTAAATGTTGTACCACAGGATTTCGGAAGGGTGATTTTGAATTTAATTACAAACGCATTTTATGCAGTTATGGAGAAAAAGAATTTGAATCCTGATGGATATGTGCCGACTGTAACGTTAAGTACAAAAAAGACCGGTGATAGAATTGAAATCAGAGTTAAAGACAATGGTAATGGAATTCCAAAGAAAGTTCTGGATAAAATATTTCAGCCGTTCTTTACAACAAAGCCTACCGGACAGGGAACGGGTTTGGGATTATCTTTGAGTTATGATATTATCAAAGCTCATGGGGGTGAGCTGAAAGTGGAGACTAAGGAAGGTGAAGGTGCGGAGTTTGTGATTTCATTGCCAATTGTTTGAATCACGGATTGGACGGATTGCACAGATTAAGGAAGTCAGAATCACGGATTGGACGGATTACACAGATTTCACGGATTAAAGAAGTTTGAATCACGGATTGGACGGATTACACAGATTTCACGGATTTATAATATCTGAATAA
>ERZ761609.307-NODE-307-length-61789-cov-41.294894_pt1 | contig 61789 bp, 62 predicted proteins | sample MGYA00511163_ERZ761609 | MGnify/ENA primary metagenome ERZ761609 (study PRJEB28899, sample SAMN02445070) | bioreactor sludge metagenome | biome: EBPR sludge | place: Australia: Brisbane, Thorneside Wastewater Treatment Plant | collected 2011-12-16 ... | reverse complement strand
GCTATCTGCGAAGACTGGGGATGGAGATCGGACCGAAGGCGGTCTGGTTGTATGTGGGATTCCATCAAGCGGCATGGCGAGTGCAGGAACAGCAAAATGCATCTGGAAAACCACTACACAGCCATGAAGTGAGGCGGTTTAGCGCCATAAGCCACGGCGCCTTCTGGCGCTTATTGAAACACGCTGGCATTCAAGCACACCTGACCGGACTCGTGCAACGGGTCGATTCCCAGGATGCGCGCCGCTTCCGACGTGGACGGGACGGACGTCCGCATCGCGCGCCGATCCGCTACCAGGTCTGCATGACCCCGCGCCTGACACGCGCCGACGCCACGGCGGTGCATCTGCGATTGAAGGCGTTGATCGAAAAACACAATTCCATTACCAGCGCCTTGCAGGAAATGCTGGCGGTCGAAGATGTCATGGAACTCCTTGATCCGTTGGATGTGAAGTTATCCCATCCTCCATTGAACACGGTGATGGATATGGTGAAGCTGGAAACAGGTGAAAACTTTTCACCTGAAATCGAGCGTCTGGCGCAGGAACTGCATCGCAGGATCATCAACTGCCTGGGCGACATCCACATCCCACATTACTTCATCACACAGACCATCCACCGCTGCAACCTGACGCCCGCGCAAGCCTGGCTGATCACGGTCGCACGCGATATGGCATTCATCAATACCCGCACTGGCGAACGCCGGGATACAGTGACCTTCAAGCACGGGTATCAGGAGATGGCGGAACTGATCGGTTCAACACGTTACAAGACCGTGCAAGCCTGGCTTCAGCCGCATTGGACTTCGCAACAGCGTGGGGGCAACCTCGCACGCTTTCTGCAGGAAATCGACTTGCCGGATTCAAAGACCTACGCCGACCTGCGCGTCGAGTCGATGCCGCGTGCTTTTCGGGTATTGCTGGACGAACCGCTGGACGCAGATGGGAGGAATAAGGTGGACGCAAATGGGAGTCATATGGCAGACGCAGATGGGACAAGTAGCTGGACGCAAATGGGAGCATTAGCAGACGCAAATGGGAGTCATATGGTGGACGCAAATGGGAGTGATTTAAACTCTTTTAAACACCCCTTAAACACCGACAAGAAAAACACTTCCACCACCCAACCCGCGCAAAGCGCGAAAGCGGCGGAGGCGGTCGCTCCTGATTTTTGGGAACTTGACCTTCTTCTTCAGCAGAATGATGTGCATCCCAAAGTCCAAAAAGAACTGCTCGAAGTCCAGGCCTCCGTGCATGCCTTTGTCTCGTGGGTCCTGTATGTCGCCAGCCCTGGGAGTGGGAATCTTTCCGATCACCTGGGCTATGCCATCAGCCGTTTGCGCGAACATCCCCTGCGCGAGGCACGCGGCGTATTCCGGCAATTCGCCGACCTGACGCCGAAGGAGTTGCTGGCATTGATCGACTCCACCCCCACGGGGGACTATGAACTGCCCACGAAAATTGAACATCCCCTCGCACACGTCTGGAAGAAGGCAATGGGTTCCAACAACCCAAGGCTCCCCATCGTGCGTGAAATCCTCTTTGGCGAAGGAGCCAGTGAATAACATGCAACTACAGTTTCTGATCACCTCCGAACAACGCGCCTCCGGCGCCATGTTCATGGAGTCGTTGAATGACACGGTGCTGGCGTTCATCTATCCCACGGATGGCAGGCGCACCTTCCACACCTTCTTCTGCCCGCCCATGCGCATCATTGCGCTCGGCGCGGATGGACAGGTGCTGTTCGATGAAGTCATCACCAAATGGCGCTGGGTGAAATTGCCTGTTTGTCGATACGTGATCGAGACCGGACCGAAGGTGAATTATCGTCCCTATCTCCAGACGGTGTTGTCGGTTGCGCCGGACCTGCCGCAGCAAGGTTCAATCGACCCGAGCCTGCGCATGGACAGTTTGTTGTTTGCATTGCTGGCGGAAGCCGTTGCCGACATCCGCCGTATTCGCGACGCCCATCGCGGTGAGGTGCGCCCCGAAATCCAACGACACCGGTTCGAAGCCTGGGAACGCGGGCAGATCGTGAGTTCCGCCGGGTTCCTCCTGGATTTTTCGCGGGCGTGGAATCTGCCGGATGGCGCGGTGAAGTTATCCTACTCCGTCCTGAAAGCCGAGGAGCCTTATCTCGATGAGATCGTGGCGGCTTCCGTTGCCGGCATCCCCTGGCGGCACGAGTTTCCCAATCACTGTATGCGCTGCGGCAAGTCCGCTTCCTGGCGACCGATCCTCAATCCCACACCGAACGCACCAGTGGAAATCTTGTGGCGTTACCAGCGTCCGGAGAATGCCATCCCGATCTGTCATCACTGCACCGAGACCATGAATCTCCTGCGGGATGAGTCGCTGCAGCTTGATCTGGTCTGGGGACTTTGGGGACCGCGCTTCGAAGCCTTTTGGGGATGGCATCGCGCAAGGAAGAACAACCGCTTGCCGAGGGATTGGGACATGTACGCCCATCCGCTCTGGCCATGGGAATTTGGCGGCGAAAGCTGGGAAAGCGGCAGCGGCGCTTTGAGATTTGCCGAACCGCGACCACCTCATCAGGTCATCCGGGATGAACAACACATGCAAGCCTTGCGCCGTGGGTTGTACAGCAAAAAATTTCGCGGGCGACAGCCGGGCGAGACCCCCTTGCAGAAGTTATTAGACTTCCGGCTCGATATTCTACAAGGAGAACCTCGATGACCTTTTTTGCCTTTCTCGGCGCGCTTAGTTTGAGCGTGCTCGCATTTGAACTGCTGAACGTGTTCCAGAATGCCTTCAGCACCTTTGGCGGTAATCGCCTGAGCCAATACACTTCACAACCCCAAGCCAAACGGCGTTCCACCTGGGAGGCTTTGTTGGTGGCAGTATTGCCTGGACGCTTCGATCCGGATCAGGCAAAGAACATGGGGGATGTGATCAGCCTCTTGAGACGCGCCGGCTATCCCTACGACACCCCCGGTGAATTCTATGCCGTGGCGATCCGCGACTTCTCGACCTTCCTGCTCGTGGGCGGGATGTTGGCAGGAGCGTTAGCCGCCATGAACATCATTGTTGCCGCGCCGGTGATCGCCATGATCTTTATTCTGCTTGGATTGCGCCGACCCTATGTGCGCTTGAAGACACTCGCAAAGAAACGCGCCGAGTCGTTGCGCAACAACATGCTGATCGGTCTGTCCGTGTTGAGTTCATTGTTGTCTTCCGGTGTGGGCGTGCAGGAGGCACTGCGCCGCGCTTCGACCGTGGGTGGTCCATTCTGCAATCTATTGGGATTGCTCGTCGCGCGCATGGAGGTGGAGGATTTCGCCAAAGCCATTGATGTGACCCGCGCCCATCTGCCCGATCCGAAGGATGTGGAAGCCAATCTATTCCTGCGTGACATCTATGACTTCTTCGCCAACAATCGTCCAGTCTTGTCCAGTGTGAAGGGACTTCAAGAGTCTGTCCATCGTTCCGTGGTGGAAGCGACCGAGGAACGTGCGGCTCTGGTGCGTCAGCGCGCTGGCTTGTTTGGGGTCATGGCGGTTTTGGGTTTGGTACTGGCGATCATTGCGCCGTTCACACTTGCACCTGGCGCAAGTGCAGGTGTGGGATCAGGATTGATGTAATGCCAGGCTCGCGCGATCCGAACGTATATCATCCCAACTGGCGTTCGCTTGCCTATTGGATGTTCGTAACGCTGGCAGTGGTTGCTGCCTTCTTCATTGTCCGTAAATTAACTCTGTGTTGGACCTTGACCGCACTGCCGGGCATACCATCTGCAGAGTGTTCGCTTCAGTACCAGCCCTCTTCTGATCTTCCAACACTCCCCGACCCAGCAGTCTCCGCAGAGACTGCTGGTGAAATCTCGGCTCCGAAATTGGAGCTGCCCAAATGGGATGGCGCCAGCCGGATCAACATCGTTTTTTTCGGTTTACGCGGCGGGGAGCAGGATGGTTGTTCGACCTGCACCGACACCATCATGGTTCTGATGGCAGGCCCGGTGGCGAAGACCGCCGGGATGAGATCTTTGTTCCAGGCGGTCCGCTAAGCCCAATGGCACAGGGCGATCGAATTGCATTGGCGTAGAAAGATCAGGCCAGGATACGATTGATAAACAATACCTATTTTGCCGGACTGGAACAACGCACAACTGTTTAGCCGGCAAACCTGGGCATGCAGGTGGTGGAGTTTGGTGTGCCGACCGGTGCATCCAACACAACCAAAATCGTTTTGTGTTCCTCAAAGTTGTATGCCCTGCGTTATCTGATAGAACGCTTTGGAGTGATCGATTGGCAAATTGTCATTCAGTCCTATCCGGATTCCACGGTGTATATTGAAATGCAGATTGGAGAAGATATCTTGGAGGGCTTGTCAAAGCGCAATTGAAATTTAACCAGTCATTGAGATACTGTGGGATTTCTGCGCCGGATCGGCTACGTGTGGAAATAGATTTCAGAATTTCGTAATGTTCCCATCTGAAACCCATTCATGGAATCTGGTTTGATAACCAATTCACGAAAACCCCCAGCCCTATTTGAGTGAACAAAAAGGCAATGAAAGCATATGTGCTTCCTCTAATCCTGTCAAAAAACGTTTCCATCATTGAAAATTCATCCATGATGTAGGGGGGGATTTTCTGGCTGCGTATCTGTTTGTCGATCAACAAGGTGTCTGATTCTCTGGATACTTTTGTATTCTTAAAATACTGTTCGGGCTTTATATTGGATTGCCAGCGCCTAAGCGTAACAGATCCTTTAACCTTCAAATCAAAAATCCCGTCACCCCTGCTGGCGTTCTTGAGTGCGCGATTTATCTCTTCAAACAATGCATTCGACAAATCTTCAATTTCATCGTCAACCCAAATAATACTAGGTGTTTCTTTGTGAGCCAAAACCATTAGATTGATGCTTGTCTCATTTGGTTTTGAATATTTAGGGACTTGAAGGAACACAATTCGGATTACAGTATGCCTCCAAAGATTAAAAACGTTATCCAGAATATCATTGATCGAATAATCCCTGATTTTTCTTTCGAATAACCGTCTTAGTAACATCACTTGTGGTCTGATACTTACCCGATATTCAATTTCGTGTCTTAGGGAGACCAAACTAAAATGCCCCCCCTTTTTATTATCCACCTGAGCTGTGATTAAATTGGGCTTTTTATCCGTCACCTTCAAAACCCCGATGGTTTTGGAATGGATGATGTTGGATACCGGTTCTTTTGTATGCACAATAAGTTCAGGAAGGGCGGATTTTTTTTCCCCCACATTGAGTTCAAAGAAATTAATGGCAACCGCCTCTCTGATTTGCCCGATGCCCACGAAACCACCCAGCCAGCCGCTAAGATTGGCAATGAGCGTCAAACTGAGAAAATAGGGTGTTTGATCCCACCAGGTCAAATTCGTATCGTTGATTGTCAAGACATACAAACCCAGAACGGAACCTATGACACCTCCGTGAATTCCAACACCTGTCGACCGGGTGAATCCGAAAAAATATGGTATGACACTGACAATAAACGGCAGCGCTGATAATTTTAAGAATGTGCTTGCCGGCGAAATTGACAACAGGTAAATGGGAATTAAGGTTGACGCGATGGCTGCAACATCATTCAACAGATGATTGGTGTTCGTAATATAAAGAAACCTTTCCCTCCATGATGCGTTCCGCGGCGTGTTTGCCACAGGCCGCGCAGATGCCGAGTTTGTTTTTCTTGCAAGGAATATTTTATTGAAACCAAGTCTGATCATCAAAAGAAATGAAAGCGCCACAAGCCCGGCATAATATGCAATGAGCGCCAAATAAAAGACCCTTGTTGCCCAAAGAAAGATAATGTTCATGGTTTTGACCTGTGTTTTCGGTTATGGTATATGTCATAGAAAAATGTGACGATCGCCGTGATGACAATGAACTTTTCCAGAGCGTAAAATGAAGTTTTTGTGTAATGCTGATTCCATTCCTCGCCATGCAACCCTGATAGTCCTATCCCAAACATTTTCTTTGTGGCGGGATAAAAGAGCATGATCCCATCGCCGCTCCCAAGAGTATCTTGAAGCAAGTGAGCGGTTGTGCTTATGGATAATACTTTTGCGGCCTTTTTCAAATGTAAATTTTTGTTGACCGCACCCAGCATATATAAAAGCAAGGCTGCTATGGAATAGAATGGGATTGTGTGCGTCACCCATGTGTGATGCCGGAAGTCGCCTTCGTAAGCAATTCTCCCCTTTTTGAACACATATATTAAGTAATCCAGGTCGGGCAAAACACCACCAATCAGGCCTAATGTCAACAGATTGTTCGATTCACTTCTGTCAGCAGGTGACAGGTGCTTTAAGAAAAGCCTTGTGGCCAACCAACCACCAGCGGCGTGTCCTTGAATTTTCATTAAGTTATTCAACCTTGCTGAAAGAGGAATGCATCTGCCTGCAATTGGTCTTCAATCGAACTTGTTGAAACCTGAAGAACGTTGAAAGAATTATACATTTTTTTGCATGTGTAAAGCAAGTGAGTTTCAATACCGTCTCTTGATTTCCAACTATGCAGCGAGCAAAGAAGTAATTGTGCATCTTTGAAGGCGATTATGTATGTCCCTCGAATTCCTTTTGCCATGATGTCAGCGGGCAGTTCAACTACCAGCCGATTCTTATTTCAGAAGGAGTCCCAATGTTCAAGTACCCACAACGCTTCACCCGCGAAGATCAATGTTTTTTGGGAGAAGAGAGAAATTCCTTTGGGAAACCGTTCTGGATGGAGCGACCTGTCGAGACCCTGCCGAAAAACAGCAACCGCGCCTTTACACCCTTACAACCAGGGAAAGGCTGGGGTGGAAAACCAACGACAAGGATATTATTGACCACTCGTTGCAGGTGATGTGCTGTATACTAGATTTGTGCCCGCTCCGATTTTGGCTACGAAACTGTTTATCCCGCCACCCCGGACTGCCATGGTTCCCCGCCCCAGGCTGATCAATCGGCTGAAGGAAGGATTGGAGATGGGGCGGAAATTGACGCTTATCTCCGCTTCCGCGGGGTTTGGCAAGACCACACTGCTCAGTGAGTGGGTTGTCCATTGCGGGAGGGCAGTCGCATGGCTGTCGTTGGATGAAGGGGACAATGATCCAATCCGATTCATCTCCTACCTGATAGCGGCTTTACAGTCCATAAAAGCGGAAATTGGCGGGACGTTGCTGGCCGGGCTTCAGTCGTCCTCCCCCCTGTCCAGCGAATCGGTGCTGACCACCCTGCTCAATGAAAGCACGACCATATCTCAGAATTTCATGCTGGTCCTCGACGACTATCATATGATCGAGGCCAGGCAGGTCGATGAAGCGGTCACCTATCTGATCGAACACCTGCCACCGCACATGCATCTGGTGATTGCAACACGCGAAGACCCGCCGCTCTCACTCTCCCGCCTGCGTGCCCGTGGCCAGTTGACCGAACTGCGCACTGCCGACCTGCGTTTTAACTCCGTCGAGGCCGCCGAGTTCCTTGACCACACAATGAAACTGGATCTTTCCGTCGATGACATCGCGGCATTGGAAACTCGCACCGAGGGCTGGATTGCGGGACTGCAACTCGCCGCGCTCTCCATGCTGGGACACGCGTCACACGACACCACCGGTTTCATCAAGTCATTCACGGGCAGTCATCGTTTTGTGCTGGACTATCTTATTGAAGAAGTTTTCCAACAGCAGACTGAAGGTGTTCAAGCCTTCCTGCTCCGTACCTCCATCCTTGACCGTATGTGCGGCTCCCTTTGCAATGCTGTTCTACGCGATTCGTCCGTCCCCGCGCAGGGGACGCTGGAACGCCTTGAACATACCAACCTGTTCATTGTCCCTTTGGATAATGAGCGGCATTGGTATCGCTATCACCACTTGTTCAAGGATTTACTGCGTCAGCGCCTGGGTAGGAACCTCTCACAAACGGAAATTGCCGAACTACATATCCGCGCCAGTGAATGGTATGAAGACAACAACCTGGCATTTGAAGCCTTCCATCATGCTGCGGTTGCCAATGACATCGAACGCGCCGAGCGGTTGATCAAGGGAGAGGTGATCCCCCTGCATTCGCGTGCTGCGGTTATCACGGTTCTGGACTGGCTGCATTTGCTGCCAAAGAATATATTGGATGCCAGGCCATGGTTGTGGGTGAGGTCTGCAATGATGGCGCTAAACGCTGGTCAGACAACCGGTGTTGAGGAGAAGTTGCAAGCAGCCGAGGCAGCTATGGCGGTTGCGATGATGGATGCCGCTCCAGACTACAATAGCCGTGACCTGATCGGACAAATCGCCGCCGTCCGAGCCACGTTGGCCCTTGCGTGCTACCAGACGGAGAACATGATCATCCAGTCGCACCGCGCTTTAGAGTACCTGCACTCTGATAACCTGCCTTTTCGCAGCAGGGCGCTCCGGACATTAGGATTTGCCAACCAACTCAAGGGGGACCGTTCCACAGCCCGTCAGTTCTATACTGAAGCCATGGCGATCAAACAGACGACCGGGAACATCCACCTGACTGTCTCGGCTTTAACCGGCTTGGGCAACGTACAGGAATCTGATACCCAGCTTTATCAAGCGGCCGAGACATACCAACACTCCCTGCAACTCCTGAGTGACCAGCAACCTCCAAATGCGGATCAAGAGTATATTGGTCTGGCTCGAATATTTTACGAATGGAACGATCTGGAGGCCGCTGAACAGTATGGGCAACAAAGCCTTGAACTGGCGCGGCACTACGATCGCGTGGTTGATAGATTCGTTATCTGTGAAATTTTCCTTGCCCGACTGAAGCTGGCCCGGGGAGATGTTGCTGGGGCGGCCGACATGATGGGGAAGGCCGAGCAAACCACGCGCCGGCAAAACTTTGTACAGAGGATGCCGGACATTGCCGCCGTACAAGCGCTCGTCCTGCTTCGCCAGGGTAATCTGGACGCAGCTGCTCAACTAACCCATCAATATGAAGTCCCGCTCAGCCAGGCACGCGTTCTCATCGCCCAGAACGATCCATCTGCCGCGCTGTCTATATTGGAGCCGTACCGCCAACAGATGGAAGCAAAGGATTGGCAGGATGAACGGCTGAAGGCGGTGGTTCTGCAGGCGGTTGCGTATCATGTGCAGGGGGAAACGGACAAGGCTGTGCAAGCGCTGGGCGTTGCACTGACGCTGGCGAAACCGGGCGGTTATATCCGCCTCTTTATTGATGAAGGGCTTCCAATGGCTCAGCTATTGTCTCAAGCAGCAACTTTGGGAATTATGCCGGACTATGTAAGTACATTGCTGGCTGTATTTGAGGCTGGGAAACGGAAAAGCGATGGCCGGCCTGATTTCCCCCCTGCCAGACGCCACATTGAACCTTTGAGCGAGCGTGAGTTGGAAGTTCTCAATTTGCTCCGCAGTGAATTAAGCGGACCTGAGATTGCCGAACGATTGATCGTATCGCTCAATACCCTGCGCACGCACACCAAAAATATTTTCAACAAATTGGGGGTCAACAACCGGCGGTCCGCCATCCGCCGTGCCGAAGAACTCGATCTGTTCTAGTTTTCTGAACCCCTCTCCAACCCGACTCCAGCCCCACCCGCTGGAGTTTTTATTTCCCACCCAATCACCACCTCAATCACATCATCTGGTGATGACATCTCACCACATCCAGCGGTATCGTTTGGGCAGATTAACCGAGAGAAAACGATGATGGATAAGCTGCCCCCAACCGCTCCGTTCTACGAAATTCGTATCAAAGGACATCTGGATGCCCAATGGGCGACATGGTTCGACGGCTTGAACATCACACTGGAAGAAGATGGAACCACGCTCCTTTCCGGACCTGTGTCTGATCAAGCCGCCCTGCACGGCTTGCTCAAAAAAGTACGCGACCTGGGAATGTCATTGATCTCGGTCAATCATGTTGGTTCAAAACAAGGAGAAACACAAATGAATTCCATCAAAAAGTTCGATACGAAAGCCCTGCTCTCCGCCCTGTGGATCGTGGTCATGATCAACATGCTTAAAGCGGACATCCTCTCGCTGAACATCCCTGGCGCGGCGGAAGAAGTGGCGCGCACCTCCGCCAGCGCGGGCGCGTCCATTCCCCAATTGATGTTGGTCGGCGCGGTGATGGGGCAGATCGGCATTGCCATGATCGTCCTGTCGCGGGTGTTGAAATACGGAATCAATCGCTGGGTCAATATCGTCGCGAGTCTCGTCACCATTGCCTATATCTGGGGCGGCATGGCGACCTATCCCCACTACATCTTCATCGCCGTGGTTGAGACCCTCTGCCTGTTGCTGATCGTCTGGTTTGCGTGGTTGTGGCGCAACGTGGAAGCCTGATCCATCCATTTCATGTCATTGCGAGCGCACTCAGCGAAGCAATCTCCTCGCTGAGACAGGGGATTGCTTCGGGAAGAGCACCCTCACAATGGCAGAAACGAATAAGGAGCAAAAAAATGAAAACCCTGCAAAAATCTGGCGGCATTGCCGCGCTGTATATGGCAATCAGCCACCTGATCGGTCTTGTCATCTTCATCATTGTATTGGACTACATCAACATCACCGACCCGACGCAAAAACTCGCCGTGAACATCGAAAAACAGTCGGTCATCTTCTCGACCAACCTGCTCATGTACGTGTTCTTCGGCTTCGCGTTGATGGTTCTGTCGCTGGCTCTGTATGATCGAATGAAATCTGGAGCACCTGCGCTTATGCAGGTGGGGACTGCAATAGGGATCATCTGGGCTGGCTCGCTGATCGCCAGCGGCATGGTCGCCAACGCCGGGCTCGCAACAGTCGTTGCGCTGCATGCCAAAGACCCCGCCCAGGCTGTCTTGACCTTTCAGGGAATTGAAACGGTGACTAATGGACTGGGCAATGCCAACGGCGAAATCCTCGGCGGTATGTGGACTCTACTGGTCAGTCTCGCCGCGCTGCGGACGGGTGGAGTTCCCAAGGGGCTGAACATCCTCGGCATGTTTGTCGGCGCGGTGGGCATTCTCACGATCATCCCTGCGTTGACCGCCTTCACCGGGGTCTTTGGCTTGGGACAGATCATCTGGTTCGTCGGGCTGGGAACCGTGCTTCTGCGCACCCAGCCGCAAGCGATGGCGTAGAAAGATTCTGGAGGCTCCAATGAAAACAAATCGAAAGACCGCGACGCTGGTTGGGTCTGCGTACTTGTTCTCCAACATTACCTTCATCCTTGGAACCATCGTGATGGTGGAAATGATCCTCGGCTCTCCCGACTATCTCAGTTTGATCCCGGCGGGCAGGGCGCAGATAGTGCTGGGCGTGCTTCTCAGTTTTGCGAATGGACTGGCTTACGTGGGGATTGCCGTACTCCTGTTCCCGATCCTCAAGCCGCGTTTTGAAAGTCTGGCTCTGGCATACGTTGGTTTCAGGGTGGTTGAATTCATCACCCAGATTTTGGCAGATGTCAGCCCGCTCGCGCTGTTGACTCTGGCTGATAACACAAACCAGACGAATACCGTGCAGGGGCTGGGAGCATTACTTCTCGCTGGGCGTTTCTGGGCGTTTCAAATGCTCAATCTCATTTTCAGCTTTAGTGCCTTACTCCTTTACTATATGCTGCTTCGCGTAAAGCTGATTCCCGGATTCATCTCCGTGTGGGGGTTGATCGCGGCGGCTCTGGTGTTGCTCAACACCGTGCTCGGCTGGTTTAGACCGGACTTGAGCGAAGCGCTGGGAATGGTCACTGGACTACCCATGCTTTTGAATGAAGTATTCCTGGGGATCTGGCTGGTCGTCCGCGGATTCAATCCATCTACCGCTGTCATCGAACCTGCCAGACACCTTGCATTGGAGGCTTGAGATGAAAGCCAGCGTTTACACCCGATACGGTCCCCCGGAAGTATTGCAGTTGGTGGACATTCCCATGCCAACGCCGCGCGATCACGAAGTCTTGGTCAAAGTCCGTGCCACCACCGTCACCATTGGCGATACGATCATGCGCAGTTTCAAACTGCCAAACATCACGGGCTGGCAAAAATTCATGGCGCGCCTGATCCTCGGATGGAACAAACCAAAACGTCACATCCTCGGCATGGAACTGGCCGGGGAGATTGAATCCATTGGGCGGAAAGTGACCCGCTTCAAACCTGGGGACGCGGTTTTCGCCTCCACCTACGATGTCAACTTTGGCGGACATGCCGAGTACAAGTGTCTGCCCGAGAAGGGAGTGATCGCCCTCAAGCCGGGCAACCTCACCTTCGAGGAAGCTGCGGCCATCCCGGGCGGAGGGCAAACCGCCTGGCACTGCCTCCAAAAGGGCAGACTCCAGCCCGGGCAGAAGGTCCTGATCTACGGCGCGTCCGGCGCGGTGGGCACCTTTGCCGTCCAACTTGCCAGCCGCCACTTCGGCGCGGACGTGACCGGCGTGTGCAGTGCCGCGAACGCAGACCTGGTCAAATCGTTCGGGGCGAGTCGGGTCATTGATTACACCCGTCAGGATTTCACGCAGAGCGGCGAAACCTACGATGTGATCTTCGACGCCGTCGGCAAACTGTCCCCGGCGCAATGGAAAAAAGCGCTCAAGCCGGGCGGTGTCCACATCAACGTCCATGCCGATTCGAACGGTGGGGAGAAAGTCGAATACATGCTGATTCTCAAAGAGATGATTGAAGAAGGGGTGATCAAACCCGTCATTGACCGGGTCTACCCGTTCGATCATATCGTCGAAGCGCATCGCTATGTCGAGCAGGGACACAAAAAAGGCAACGTCGCAATTACGATGGGAATCTCCCATCAAAAATAAGGAGAGAAAATGAAATTGATCATCACCTTCATGATCATTTTATTGACAGCCTGTACGGCGCTTCCGACTCAAGGGACGCCTGATCCTGTCAAGACGGATATGCCGCTGGCTGGTATACCGAATTCTGCATCGGCCTACTGTGAGCAGAACGGCAGCATATATGAAATCATCACCGCCGCCGACGGCAGTCAGAGCGGACGATGCGTTTTCCCCGATGGCAGTGCCTGTGACGAGTGGGCATATTATCGGGGTGAGTGCGGTCCGGTAGCGCAACCAAGCCCAACGTCAGTTATGACCGTTGAAGCAAACACAGAAGAAGTCACTGACTGGTGGGGTGTCATCAAGAGCACGGAGTCTGGCGCGCAGTTTGACGATTACTTCGAGCGGCAGGATTTGGGGCAGGCCATCTACTTCGGCATCGATTCGATCGACCCGGCGGTAAAGTCCCAGATCGAGGGAGTACGCGACAGCGGTAAGATCGTTCATCTTCATGGCACTTTGGTCAGCAATGTGCCTGACTACAACGGCTCACAGATCCTTGTGGATCGCATCGAGATTGAAGAGTGACGATCAATTGAAACAAAGAATCCCCGTTCACCCGCTTCGCGGGTGAACGGGGAAGTTAGGCAGCGGCCATAATTACGATGCATTCCATATCAGGAGTTCGTATGATGAGAAAATTCCTTCAATTCTCGTCACAAGTGATTGTCGCTCACACTGTGACATATATCGGAGTCGGTGTTTTTGCGTTTATGTTTCTCACTCGCGAGTTTTTTAATCCCGATGGTATCGCCGCCCAGATTATGCGAACCCCCGATCAACCCGGTCTATGGCGACATGTGACAATTTGGATGTTGCCATTCCAGATTCTGCGCGGATTTCTGATTGCAACGGTTCTATCTCCGTTTCTGTCATGTTTGCAGTCCTGGCCTTATTGGAAACGCGTAGTAACCATTGCAAGCCTGTATATTGTCCTTGGTCAATGGGCAAGTACGGTTGCCGGTTCGGGCACGATAGAAGGCTGGCTTATCCTTAAGCCGGAATTCACAACTTTTCCCGTAGTTATCAAAACAATGGTCGAGGGTTTTATTCAAGGTCTTGCTCTGTCCGCATGGATTTCAAAATCAATTGACACAATAAAATCCCTATGATCCCAATAGCCGTCTAAAACTGTTACAACAGTTCACAGAATCGAATGGATCGTATCGAGGTCGACGAATAACCAGCTTTCACGAAGGAGCAATGCATGGAAAACAAACTCTTGTTCATCGGCGCGCTGGGGGCATTCTTTCTGGCAACTGCCGCCACTTTGGTATCGGACATGCACGGAATTGGCGATTGGTTTATCTCCACTCTTCAGGCAAGAAAATACGCTTTGAACCCAGCACCTGCCTACAGCGCGCCATATACAATAGCCGGCTATTTCGGCGAACCGCTATTAATTATTTCCATTGCCATGCTGACAGCCGGACTCTACGGAATCTGGCTTAAATACCACAAGTCCATTGCGCTGATTGCCATGAGTATTGGCATCCTGTACATATTGGAAAGAGTATTTTGGAGCTATGTCACCATCAACTTCGCCAACAGCATACAAAGTCATCCCATCATCAAGGATTACACCCTGCTAACGCGAGCCGGTTTCCTGAAAGGACTTGGTGCTCTCTTTGGCGGGCTGATCGGCGGTTTTGGATTTTCGATGGCATTGACATTGCTCTTCTTCAGCATCCGAAACCCATATGGCATTGCAGGCGGTTTGATCGTCCTTGCCGCCATGTTGATCGGGATGCCTGCAAAAATCTATTTTATGAACCATGTTTCTTCCACGATATTAACCATTTTCATCATCAGCATGGTCATTAAGAATTTCGGAGTTGTGTTTATGGGAGTGGGGGTATTGTTAGAATCTTTGCAGTGAAAGAGGCGGGGCTACAGGTCTCATATCCCCATAATGGGCACATTCAAACACATTTTGATTAATTATTGACCCTGGCGAAAACGACACTACTCCCATACCCCCTCTCGTGACTCCTTATTATGTCGGCTGGCAGAAACGTCTGTCAGCCGATTTTCATTTCAAAAAGGAGATTCCATGTTCACTTTGTTCAAACGCTTCATCCGCGAAGAGGATGGTCAGGACTTTGCCGAATATGCCCTGATCCTGGGCGCCATCGGCGTGGTCGCGATTGCCGTGATCGCCCGCTATCGCAATGAACTGATCGCCGCCTTCGAAGCCGGCATCGAAGCCCTGCGCATGGCGCGAGGCGGATAGAGATGTTTCGCTGGAAGGAAAAGGGGCAAACAATGGCAGAGTTCGCCCTGGTCATGCCGATTCTGATCCTGCTCATGTTCGGCATGACCTTTGCCGCGTTCTACGCCTTCCGTTCCGCCGCCACGGACTGGGGCGTTTTCATCACAGGTGTCGCCTCCGGTTCATACAACACCCCGGCAACCGAACATGCCCGAAACAATGTCTTATGGCCTGATCTGGCAGACCGCATCAACGCCGGGCAAACCGGTCCGCGTCAGGTGCGTTCGTTGATCCGTGTGGAGGACTCAAGCACCTGGATCTTTGGCGTCCGCCTGATCGAAGCACAACGCGCCGAGACCAATTTTCGGCTCTGGCGCTTCTATCCTGGTCCGCCCCCTGCCGGAGGGTTCGAATGAAAAGTAAAGAACGTGGACAAGCCCTGGCGGAGACCGCCTTGTTCGCCATGCTGGCAGTCATCATGGCATTCGGTCTGCTTGCCTGGATTCCCACCCATCGCGCTCGTACTGCCGCGACCGCCGCAGCCTATGCCTGTTCCCAATTCCTCTCGCAATCGCCTGACCCGGCACGTGCCCGAAGCAATGCCGGGAATGTTGCCTGGCAGACCCTGAATGCCGATTGGTCTGGGACCGCAGGTGTGCAATATCGGGTGCAGGTTTCACCTCCCAGCGGACCGGGAGAACCGGGTCAATGTTTGGTCTCGTTTCAAGCACCGACCTTGTTCGACGGTCTACTGGGTTTGAGCGAGTCTGGATGGAACAGCGAATGGTTTATCTCGCGTTCGGAGACCTGGAAGGCAAAGTGGCGATGAGGAAGTATCAGGTTCTCCGGTATCAGGTATCAGGTCAGCGTCATAAAGGTACCCTCCTGACACCTGGCACTAAAACACGTGACACTGAGAAAGGACAATCCATTGCCCTGTTCGCCATCCTGATGCCGATCATGTCGCTCTTTCTGTTGGGCATCCTCGACTACATGGTGACCAATGCGCGCGTGATGGAAACCGTGGCAGCCGCCGACCTTGCCGCCCATGCCGGCGCGCAGGAGATCACGGTCCTGCCGGATGGAACCATCACCGTGACGACTGCGGGCAACGGGATTGCCGCAGCGTACTTCAATTCCCAGCAACCGGGATCGGCACAACTGACCTCGGTCTCCTGCGGGCGCCATCAAGGTCGTCCCGCCTGTTATCTCACTGCACAAGTTCGATCTGCCGGGTATCTCTTGCCCGCCCGCTGGGTGACCGTGCGCGCCATTGGCTATCTGGCGCATGGCGTCACCCGCGAAGATCAATGATTTTTTTGGAGAAGAATGAAATCCCTTTGGAAAACGATCCTGGATGGATTAACCTATCAAGACCTTGCCGGAAAACGACAACCGCGCGTCTACACAGTTGTGACGGGCTTGATCCTGCTCCTGCTAATGATGGCCGGAGGCATGGCAGGACTCAATCGTTATTGGATGATGAGCCGCGTACATGCCACACCGGAAATGGTCTCCATCCCAACTGAAACCCAAGCCCCGGTGGCGACCGAAATCCCTGTAACAGAAACAACCGAAACAGAAGCATCGTCCGGCTGCCCAACTGACTCAAGCCAGTGGTCCTTTACGCAAACTGTGATCAACGAGACCCATCTGGTCATCCAGCCTGCCTGTGTCTATCAAGGCTTGGAGAAAACCGTTGCCTGGGCACTGGCAGTGCATGTAGGTTATAGCCGCGACGAAGCCACCGAATTGCTTGGGTTCACAGAAATGCCCATGCGTCAGATGGAAACGGTGACGATCCCGAAGAACGCGAATGAACTCATTGATGTGCCGGTCAGTTTCATTCCAACCCATCCTGAATTCAGGGAATGGCGGCTCGACGCCAACGGCAAAGCAGCTGTGACCTATGCCTTGCGCGGTTGCTTCGAGACCTCTTCTGTTGAAGGCAATCACGTGGAAGTTTGGGGTGGGGAATATCCGGTGATCTGTCTGGTGGCGGAGGATGCCGAGAACACCCGGATCCTCCATTCGCTGAACGGTCACATGTACACATCGCCTGCCACACCCATGCGTTCCTTTCTACTCTTTGGGTATCTTGGTGATGGGCAGTGGGTCTGGCTGGGAACACAAACCGAACCGAAGTTGGAAATCATCAATGCAGAGGAAAACGCCAGCGACCGCCTGACCGTGGCGACCTTGTACGACTCCCAACCCTGGGATGCGAGGTGGTTGAGCATCACCCACCATCTCGACATGCTACCGCTACCGGAAGCCTGGCAATCCTTCACGGATGAAAACGTGAAGCAATACATCCTCTCTATGTTGTCAGGGGCTGCTCCATGAAACGCACAGGTCTGTTTCTTCTTTTCCTTGTACTGATCTCCATCCAACCCTCATCCGTACTGGCGCAGTCTGCCCCATCCTGTTCCTATCAGCCGGACGGCAGTATCGTTTGCACCATCGGTGGGGGGAATGAAGATGGTGGCGGGGATGATGGAGGTGATGGAGGCAGACCAGCCGACCCTGGAGGCGGGGACGGCGGAGCTTGCACACCCGGCGAACATGTGACTTGGAAGGTGTTCGGGTTCGATCCGGCATCGAAGACATGCGATGCATTTCCAATGCGGGTGGATAACTGCACCGGACAGGCAATCGCGATCGCTGGCGATCCTGTGTATGATATGCCTTGTGATCTGCCCAATGCCAATCCGCCGCAACATCCCTGTACTTACTTCTCCGTAACGGCTGGCGGGATCACCTGCGCCAATAGCAGCTGGAACATCACAGCACGGGTGACCTTTCCCGAGATCTATCTGGATGTGCGACCCTATCCGGCAACCCTGGTGCGCTGGCCGACCATAGTTCGAAATGGCGGCATGCCAGAGTCTTCCGGGTCAGGCGGTGTGAATTATGTCTCCAACGGTGGCGGTTCCCCCGGCAATCCACAGGTGGGCGACTGGCAGAATCTACGTCTGACCCTTACTCTACAACCAGCGGGTCCCATGTTTGTGACTCTTCCCCTCATCGGAGACCTGATGTTAGCCAATGGCGCATCCCAATCCATGCATTGGGAAGTACCATCCCATCCGTCTGTCGGCGGAAGTACCCTTGCCGGCAGTGTCAGCGGGCTGGATGAACTTCCCGGAGACATGCCCTTATTTGTTGGCCATGGGCGTGCTCCGTACAAGTTGTTCTGGGAATTGCGTTATCAGGAATATGAAGCGATCGAAGGCTGTCTTCCCGGACCGAACAGTAGGGGCAATTACAACTGTGGCGGTGGAACCGGGCATCGCGGCATTACAGGCTATGAATGGCGAAACCGTTCCAGCGGAGGCGAGATCCCGCCTTCCGCCGTGGCAAACCTGCCTTCCGGGAGAATGGCGGACATCAACAACGATGGCACACCGGATGCTTATTGGGATACCAACCTGACCCTCAGACGGATAGACGAATCAGGGAGTATCAGCAACCCCAACTACCAGCGTTCCTGGAATTGGGGCGGGATCATCCATTGGGCGGTGCGTGAAGGGCAGGGACAGATCGGCTGGCCGGGGCAATGATCTGTATGAAATGACAATTGTTTTGAGTGTTAAGAGGATCGGGTAAAAAACACATCACCCGATCCTTCATATGAACAATATGGGATTACACTGGTGCGTCTTCCGCTCCTTCGGCGATCAGACCTTTGATGACCAATTCAACATCGTCGCCAGTGAAGCCGACCAGGCCAACGTTGCCCCGTTCTGGCGAACCTGCCTGTCGGGGTAATGGTGGATAACAACAACGATGGCACACCGGATGCCAACCTGACCCTGCGGTGTCTGGATGAATCGGGGAGTATCAGCAGTTTAACAATATATGGAAACAAATCTGGACATTACCGTTCAATCCTGGTTTATTTCCAACCTGTTCTATGGTAACTGTTCATAGAGGAGCTGTAACGTCGCATAATAAGCTGGCTTGGGGCGAAAATTATCGTCGAACAGGAGAGGGTCAGCATCCGGCATGTTGTAATTTGTCCAGGCATTGGCATCTGAAACCCCGCCAAAGCCGAATGTTGTTACCCCCTTGGAAAGGTAGATTGATAAGAGGTGCTGATACATAATCGCCTGTGCCTCTTTTTCATTGCTCCCTGTGACAGGGTAGAGCTTTCTTGTATCACCGCTAATGGAGATATCCCCAACAGCAATCATGGTTTCCGAATCCGCAAGTTCAAACCCCAATCCATTTATATAATCAATATCCTCGTTCATTTGATCTTCATCGATCCCAATACCAATCCATAGGTTGTTTTGTTCGACAAATCCATCCACAGGAGCCCCGGCTTGGTTCAGATTCTGCAAAAGCAGTAAGGTTCTGGTGCGAATTGGACCCGCCCAGCGATTGTTATGATCGAATACACCACTTTCATTAATCACCGTCTTCGAGTCCGGGTTGCCTTGTTTGACCCATTCTGCAATTTTGATAATCAAGTCCTCCAGGGATAGATCCGTCATGGTGAGCCAAATGCGTCTGTCCGGAATTTCGGTCATGAAATTTGCAACCATCTCATCAGCCACATCCCAGGTTTCGATTTCAGGGTAACGATTAACCCTGCTTCTAACCATGAATTCGAGCAGTTTGAGATTTTCCTCAGCAGAAAATCCCATATCATAAATTTGTCTGGTCACCGAGTGTTCGTTAATATAGCCGGAGGATGTCAGGTTATCGATGGTCGGCCACAAAAGGTGCTGCGCCCTCCATTGGACCGTTCCCAACATCTGCTTATACATGGACATGCTTTGATCGGCATCTGCCCAGGAATAGGCATACCCACTGGGGATCTGCCCAGCATTCATCACAGAATGGACCTTATCCCAATTGCCGAGAATTCTCCCCCAATCCTCTGTGGTGAAGTCCCGAAAAACAGAGTTGATTTGAAGGTGACCGGCAACGACGATGCCGCAGTTCCCATCACATAATTTCTTCAACGCTTGTTGCTGCAACTGTGGCTCTATGGGGTCATTTTGAAATGTAAACACAAGTCCGTTTTGGCTTCCCAGCCACCCCATTGTGCTTTCCCGCCACCTGCCATTTTCCTGAAATGCCAATGGAATACCATTTATGACCAGAAAACGGGTTGGCATCCCATTTATCCCTTTGAGTTCAATATACTGATCAGCATTGGACTGAATCTCCAGAAGCAGTTGGTCTGCGTCCATGTGATGGTTGTTTACTGTAACAATCCCTCCATAGGCATGGACAAATTCCTCGATCCAGAGCGGCAGGTCTTTTGCCTCTGCTAAAGGCTCAGGGCGGGTTTGATCCGTGGGGGTAACAATGACAGCCGGCGTGGAAGTACCCCTCGCCACTTCCCTGGTTGGTGTAGCGGTTGGACGGGGTTTCGACACCTCCCCGCAAGATGTGATTATTAGGGATATAAGAACAAGGAACAGCAGGATTTTATTCATGGTTGCCTCCCGATCCACCTGGAATCTGATCGATTTCTTTTTCAAGTATATCCCATCACAATATTGTTCCGGTCACAGGAAGCCTGCCAATATGGAGAATCTTATTGAGTATATTAAATCAACCAGATTGGAACCGCTCATAGATGGTACTTAACATATGCATCTATAAACTAGTGGCCAAGTTTGGTTATCAGGATATCGTCGAAGTAGGCCTCTTTTACCTGGTAGGCCAGGAAGCCCAAGCCACCCTTTGAGTACTTTGAGTCGGTTGCGTTCAGGATTAACACATTGTTGATGTAGTACCTGATGCTGTCACCCAATACATCCACGCGCATGATGTAAGGCTGATTTGAAGTTAGTGGGAAGTGAATATCCTCCGCAAGCAACTCCCCATCACAAGAATCCGGCGATGGATCAAAACGGAAAATGGATACTCCCAAACGGTTGCCCCCAACTCGATATCCGCTGCAATTTGGCTGGCGGGCACTGCGAACCACCAGGTAGATCTGTTCATAAGCACCGGATATAAAGGTTACATCCACTTGAAGCGAATAGTCCACCCAATCATCCGATAAAAGAAGGTAGGCATTTGGGATCGCCGTGGGATCCTGATCGCGAACACCCAATGCGTAAGAAGCATTGTTCTTAAATATCCCCCAACGCCCATTATTCAGATTTTTCCAATTGGAAATATCCCTGTCTTCGAAGTCGTTTGCATATAAAATTCCACCTGTCGGGGTTTGCTGGTATTGGGATGTTGATGGGGATGCGATTGCCGGTTCCGTTTCGGGAAAGGAGCCGGCCAGTGTCAATACAATGAATACGATCAGGAGAATCCCACCCTGCCATATGGGGATCCGGATTCTGGAACGTTGCCTACTACCGCCAGATAGCTCCAGGCGGGCCTCATGAAGTGCCTGCAAAAGTATGGATTTTTCCTGATCTGTTAGTCCAAGTTCCCTGCAAAATATCGCAACGAAATCCTCTGATGGCAGGTAGCCGCTTTGAGGTTTTTCCACTCGACTTATTACAGAGTGGGAAAAGTTGATTCTTTCAGCCAGCTGTTTCTGGGTGAGCCCGGTTTTCTGACGGTGTTGACGAAGAAGGTTGGACAGATTTGCCATTTTGCGATTTTCGAAAATTCATTTCGACTTTTTTGGCGGGATTCGATGGGATAATTTTATCATTCCATAAAATCCATTTTCCATCGGGAGTGTATTCATGAAACCCCATCGACTATTGTTCGTTTTTCTATTTTTGGCCGCGTGTACGCCAATGGGCGTGAAATCGATCGACCCGGCTAGCAACGGCGGGGAGCAGATCAGTACTCCTTCCGGATCCGTTTTGCCTGCCGAACAAGGACCCTCTTCTCCCGTTCCTGACATCCAATACCCGATTTCCATTTTTGATCAGCTGCCTGTGTTGGAATCCATCCGTGCTGAAAATGCGGATGATTTGGTTCCGATCGCCAGCCTGAACATGGAGACCATCTCCGATGTGGTTTTGACAGAAGGGCGGGACCAAATATTTCTGAACACCTCGATAGGGGTACAGTCCATCGCTCTTCCGGATTTTGAAGTTGGCGAATACACCCCGAGAAGCGGATTTATTTTTGATCGCAAGTTTTCCCCGGATGGTCGGTATATGGCTGAGTTATTGCCGGGTAATCCCAGGATCTTCGATATGACGTTGGAGATAACTGATATGGAAAGCGGAAAATTACTGTGCAGTTTTGGACCACTTTTTACCGCCAATACCATGGAACTGGTTGTCTACCAGGATGGCAGTGTGGTGTACATCTCGAACGATAGCCAATCGAAAATACAGCGCTGGGATACATCGAAATGTCAGGTGACATTCAATGAACAGGCGGACCGCCCCGCTCTGGACGTTTCCAGTGATGGCAAAATGGCTGCCCTCGTCAAGGATAACGAGCTTTTTATTTACACCACGGCTGGTTTCTCGAAAAAAGGACTGCTTGAATCCGCTCAATTGCGAGGGGCATATTTTCTACCGGATGGCAAATCGATCCTGGTATCCTTCCAATCGGGCAATGCCATTTACGATATTAATAGTGGGGAAAAAACACATGATTTTCCTGGCAAAATGGGAAACTACTATATTCGTTACCGTCCCAGCTTGGATGGCAAATGGCTGCTCATCAGTGGAGAAAACACAAATCGAATACTCCGTTTAAGTGATTTCACCCTGTTCAACCTGCCTTCGGATTTTATGAACCTTTCGAACAATCCTCTCAGCCGGGGTTTTGAACTCGTTGAAAATGGCTATCTGATTACAAAGGATTACATATGGGATATTGAGAGGGGAATCCGGGTGGCTGATATCAAAAAGTATGGAACCTGGATGTTTGATAAAATGGTTTTGACTTCTGCTGATCGTTCCTATGCTGCCATCAGCCGGTATTCTGAACCTTACGCCATCGATGTTATTGACCTGTCCACGGGTAAAACCGCCCTCGCCATTCCAGACTATCACAACCCGATTGCATTGCCGGATGGGACCGGTTTTATTGCCACTCATCATGGACATACGGCCTTTTTCAACTTTATCAGCGACCAGCCGCTGAAATTATTGGATGTATATTATACAGATGGACAGTCCATGGGGGATGGCACGCTCATGATCTGGGATGACCAGGGCAATCTGCATCAAATCGACCCTGTATCCCGCAGCCTGCTTCACTCCATTAGTCTGCCATTTGTATCTCCTGACGCCGTTCCCCAGAATCTGGCACCAAACTGGGTTCAGGGCGGGCAAAATTCCTTTGAGGCTTTCCTGTCCAGGTTTATGACCACACGTTGGAGCACATGGGTGGTATCAAATGATCGTCAAGTGGGCGTCCGTGAAACCCAATCAGGGATAATTCAATTCTTTAGAATGCAGGCGAATAGCCAAGTCTGGCGGGACATCCCCACTGAGGATGTGATCTTGAATGTCAGTTCAGGTGATGTGTATGAAATGACATTTAGCCCTGATGATCGTTATGTCGCAGGTTTGTTCAAACAAAAAATTGTGATCTGGGAAGCCCTCACCGGGCGCGAATTAATTGCCATTCCACTGCCGAATGAACCAGGGGTGGTGACCGATTTCGATTTTAGCCCGGATGGCAGCAAGTTATTCATCAGTCATGAGAAATTCACCAGGGATTTTTCCGTTTCCATTCATACGGATTCCATATTACGCATCTATGAAGTACAAACAGGCCGGCTTCTAAAGTATTTTGAGATCAAGCAGGATTTTCGCAAATCCGGCTGTAATATCTCACAACCCTTTGTGATCGCAGCCGACAGCACCCAACTATACTCAATCACTGAAAACTGCAAACTGGGTATCTACGACACTACTACCTGGGAGCTAAGGGGGGAGTTTCATGAGCCATTTAAGGATTCCAATATTGATCTGGCTCTATCACCAGATAATCGCCTGATGGCTGTCGCATATCAAAACAAACTGGAATTGTGGGATATTTCTACGATGAAGCTTCTGAAAAGTTATGGCAATCCGCTTCTGAACATTTATCCGAAGCATAGGGATGCAGAGTTGAGTTATCAGTATCAGATTGCTTTCTCCGAGGATGGCTCCCTTCTTGGCACGCGTTTTAGCGGAGGGTATGGTTTGGAATACAACTCAATTGTTACATTATGGGGAGTCCCGTAATCTTTGGCGCCCTCCATTTTCGACCGATTTGTACGCTGTCAGGTTGTCCTGAGGGGCATACAAATCGGTCGATGAACCCCCACCCATTCTAAAAATCCCACTATAGGGTGCATTCGAGATTGCATTTGGCTTTTCTATTACTCAATTTGACATTAGACGTGCGCAATAATTTCGACAGATATCTTTTTGAGGATGCAGATACTGTTGCATGGGTTTGCCATTTAATGGTGGGTACTGCGAAAAATTGGAATATCATCATTTTTATTATTGTTCTTTTTTTATCGTCTTGCGACACGCCGGCACAGGCACCTGACCCCGCAAGCGCCTCAGGTTATGGCACCCATCCCTCCCACAAGTACGCCGACTGCCACCATAACGCCCCTTCTGCCAACATCCACCCCAGTTATTCAAGCCTGGTTATCGATAATGCCTGTTCTAACAATATCACTCGAAATCACTCGTTATTAAAATAATCGCTCTGAAAACATATGCGACCGAACAGGATCTACTATAGTCTGTATCGCCCGATCCAAAAGCCTGTAATAACGCTTTGTATCCAACTTTCTGGAGTCCAAGGCCTCCTCCAGTTCCCAGGCATGGACTCCAGACTCATTATGTGCGAACAGGAATTCCAATGACTGACCGGGAGCGAACTGCCTGCCGTGTACCTGCAGCTGCCGGGCGGCGCGTGCCGCTGGAGAGGGAGTCTTGTAGGCTTCAAGTGTCCGACTTAACCTTTGGCGAATGAGCAATTCTCCCAATGGAACACGTCCGATTCTGAGATCACGTTTTGCACCCTCCACCAACCTCATAACATCCGGAACGCGGCCGGCAAACTCACGTGGAGAGTTTGCATGTGCCAGAATTTCCAGCGCCTTCAATTGAGTCTTTCGCACCCACAGGGTTGTATCCCTTCTACGCAACTCGATGCCCCGATATTTGAGCGATCCATCCTGAAAGGCGCCAAAGTATTGGTTGGGCACAGGCACACGCGCATCCCGCTTGGAAGCCAGGAATGCGACCCACTTGAAGACTCCCTCCAATGCAATCGGGATGCCTGTTTTCTCCTCGATGGCATTTATAAGTGGCGTAAAGTCGGATGATTTATGGAAGCCGTCCTGTTGAACGAACAAACAATCCACATACATATGCAGAACCGTAAAGCCCATGTCTTCCGCCACCTCCTTGGCTTGCAACATCAACTCGCGGCTCATAGCCGTCACGGCTTCATGCGACTCGATCTTTCCAAAGCGGGCGTTCTTGTATCCCAAATATCCAAAGCACACCACCAACAGCCACTTGAGCGCCGAGGCCCGCGCCTTGAGAATTTCAACCCTGCAATCGCGAGGATCAAGATCGATGAGGATATTCTTGAGTCTTAATCTTTTTTCCAGCAATGGGCGCAGAGTTTTGGGTATCAACCCCTCCGACGCATCTTCTACCCCAACGGTTTCCGGGGAAATATTGTGTTTCACCATGATGGCAGGATACATGGAAGAGAAATCGATCTGTGCCACATTCCCATGCAATCCGATGAGGGGCTGATAGATCAGCCCGCCATGATCGGCGCGGATCAATTCAGATAAAGTCTTCGTCCCTTCAACCTGTTGCTTTTGAACAGGGACCATGATGTTGTTTCGCAAGGCAGTCAGCATCTGCATGGCAGTGATGCCTGCACCAGGGGATTTACGCGCCATCTCCTGTACACCAATGCCTGTGACGCGCGCCTGTTCCATCGCGCCTTCCAATCCGTACTCGCCGAAGGACATGGCATTCTTGCGGTCGATGTGCCAGCGCCCAAAGAGATGTGCCTGCGCCCCGCGATAGGTTACCTGACCATAGGCAAAATAACTGTCTGCCTTGCGCATCATGACCTGTCTGCCCTCCTCGCGATTCGGACGAAACTCTATACCAGTTTCCTTGGACCATGTACTCAATTGTGGAAACAGCCAGGTATCGCCGTAATCTGTCAGGATCAGGTCAGGGTCGATGCGCTGCAGATCGGCTTTCAAACTGATCAGGAATGACCTTGGCGATTCAAGCGAGAGGCTGTATTCCCTTTGGTTGTACTTCACAAGTAGTTTTTGGGGGTTCCGAACCGCTGGATTGCAGTCCGGTGCAAGCGTCAAAATGCGTAATGGGATGGGAGACGGATCGATCTCCCAGGGTGCGGACAAAGGTTCAATGAATTGGACCCGCTCATCACCCAGATGGACGCGGCAACGCCCCAACAAATGCATATCAGTCTGTGCAATAAAACGCAGGGTGATGGGAATGTCCGCATCGTAATAATCCAGGGCCGGGAATTGCCGTTGCAGATCCCCGAACAGTTTTTGGATGTTTGCCGGATCCGGCGTGGTGACTGCCATCACGTCCCGTTCGCCAAGGAATAGATCGCGGCGGACGGTTCGTTCCAACCTAACGTTCTTCCCCCTCAAATATTTCCACGCCTGCCGCAATAGGGGGAAGTCACCCGCCGCATAAAAGGTGATGTCAAAATCCATGCGCAAGCGCAGGCGCTGATCGCCATCTGTCAGCAGCCATAAGGTGGCTCCATCCTCCTCTGCATATATATCCAACAGCCAGCCGGTTGATTCATTCATGTCTCTTTTTCAGTTCATCGAGTTCCTGTTGAAGAACGGTGATTTCCTTGGCTTGCTCCAATAGCATCGCAAGCAGAGCTGTCTCAAAGGGCAACAGAGACTCCGCCTGCCCGATGGCGGCGATATGCCGACGCGCGGCAGCAAAGAGGCCGTCAAAGATGTATTGGTCACTTCGGCGCAGGGTGCGTCGAAATGCCGAGAGGTTGGCTTCCGTCTCGGTGAGCAGCTGGGTGATGGTGACAAGAGTACGACCCATATCATTCAGAAGAGCGATGGTTGGGTGGGGTGACAGACGGGCACTTCCTTGATCATCACTTCATCCGCCTGTCTGCAGACCTGCTCAAGCAGGAAACCACGCTCCTCTGCCAGGGGTGGGGCGAGAGTCAGAACCACAGGACCGGATAACACGAGGCGTTGGATCTGACCCAGGCAGGATTTCAATAATCGATCCGCCTCGTGAATTGACACATGATCGTCATAAAAAGTGTTCAGCAGATCCAGGACCACATACGGTTGGCTGTGGTAGGGAGTGGAACACAACAAGGTGTTCATCTCATAGCAGGTAAAGGCACGCCGACTGAACAACCGGTTGGCGGCTGTTGAAATATCCACCGTTTTTCTGCGCAGGAATGTGGCAACCTGATACGGACGATACTGGTTGCCGCCATCCAGGATGGTGACTGCCCCACGCAAGCCGAGTTCGGCAATTAGGGTCATGCTTTCGGTGCGGGCGGCGTCTGGTGCGTAGACCACGATCAGTTTGCCGGTCTTTAGTGCGGGAAGGATATCCATGCGGTGAGAATACAGGTATCCCACTATAAATAACAGCCCCCACCTGGGGGTCAGATGGGGGTGAAATGGGGGTACTAGATGTTGGGAGGGGGATGGCGGAGTCCCTATTGCTGGCGTTCCCACTCGCTGAAATCCCAATGAGACAATAGAACGCGCAGATCATTGCGCTTGTGTACCTTGAATTTGAAAAATGCAGTCCTGAGGCGATCCTTGACCGTTTCAGGCGAGATGTGCAATCTTGCCCCGATCTCACGGTTGGTATAGCCCAGACACACCAGTGCAGTCACATCCTTTTCACGCGGGGAAAGCGCTTCCCACGTGTTCCAGAGTCTTTCATTGGCTGTGTATTGGGTCAGACCTGCGGCCAGGATATCGGGGATCAAATCGGTTTCAGGACGGCCTTCGTCGGAGGATAGGGTGGAAAGCGTGACGTGCAGGCTTTCACTCGCATCAAAGTGGTAGGTTCGAGGACCGGGCGTAGGGCGCAAGCCTATCAGGTACAGAAGACGATCCCAGATAGACATACTGTTGGGATAATAACAGAACAAATGTTCTTGTGTCAAGTTCCATCTCTTCACTTCCCCAAAGTTCATCCATTTTCGGCTCCTTAAGTGTCTAACAAATAAAGACGGGCTAGTTTTTCGTCTAACGACAATTACTTTGGGAGTATATATAAATGGACACAATTAATGTAATACAGGAATTGGATAAAGTCAGAACTGTCACCTATCAACGCCTGGCTGGGCTAACTCAGATTCAACTTGATGCCCGTCCGGGGCAGGAAGAAGCATGGTCGTTGGGAGAAATATTCATGCACATTGCCATAGATGAGATCTATCTTCGTGAAATGATCTCCCGTCCACTTCGCGAAGGGATTCTTCCGCCTGTTGGCATTACCTTTCTCCCCCCACCGCCACCTTATGGCGTGGATAAACAGACAATACGATTCTGGCTGGAACGCTCGCGCTCACAAACCTTGGTATATATTCAGGATTGGCCTTTGCAATGGGACTCAGACCTACGCCATGCCGGAAACCTTGAGCCCATGAATGCGCTGGAATGGCTGCTTGGATATGCCGGACATGAAGCATCCCATCACCGCCAAATCGATGATCTGGTCAAGCGATTTGCGAATCAATGACAATGCCTTCTCCTTGTAGTAAAGTAGTACCATCCATACCCATCAACTTACTAGAGGTGTTCTGAATGCAACCCCATACGTGGAAAGATCTGATTAAGAAAGTTGCACTAACCGTAAGCGCTCTCTGGGTTACTCTTGTTCTGTGGGGATTGCTCTTTGCCTGGAGGAAGGTTCCGGAATATATCCCTGAGGGGAATGCCATCTTACCACTACCCATTATGAGCAGTGAAGAATATGGTGGTTTGATCAATTCGCATCCGCGGCCATATATTTTCAGCATTGAGATTGCCAACGGTGGAGGTGTGTTGATTTTTGGCGCAGAGCATACCAAAGACCCAAAAGATCCCCAAATTGCACGCATCCAAGAGGAATGGGACTTGTTCGACCCATCGGTCGCGTTGGTGGAGAGCAGACTCGGAATAATGTTTCCCGGATTGATGGACCCGGTCGAGACATTTTCAGAACCTGGCAAGGTTCATGCGCTGGCACGGGAAGATGGAAATCCGACTTATACCTGGGAACCACCCACTGACATTATGATGGAGCGATTGCTTGCCCAACCATTTACACAGGAACAGATCGCTCTTCGTGTGGTTTTGGGACCGGCATTTTCCGCTAGACGATTTGGAACTTCGGAAGACTCGGAAGCAATCGTAAAGGAGTCGCTTCAGGACAAGAAGGATTGGCGCGGCATCGAGGGCGTCTTTGCATCCCTTGAAGATGTGGACGCTGCATGGGCGGACTATTTCCCCGAAGGTCCGGATTGGCGCGATGTTTCGGATGAATATGGGTTGCCAGGCTTCCTGGGCGAAATCGAGACGAATCTACCGCGTGACGAACATTTCATCCAGGTGATCATTGAACTGGTTGAGCAGGGAGAGCGGGTATTCGCCATTGCTGGCGTCAGTCATGCCGTCAAGATCGAACCCGCCCTACAGGGATATTTTGCAGACCATCCTTGATGAGCCGCTCATTCTTTTCGGGACTCTGCCCAATTTGGCGTGTTTTCCATCAAATAATTGTGTATATGTGAGCAACTCCCGTCAAGCGGGTTGATATCCTTGATGAACTGCATACGCAACTCCACCAAATGGGGGTTGGAGGAAATTTGCCTGCGAATCTTTTCCGCGTTTCTTTTTGCCTCCTCCTCCTGTTTCGGGTTGAACAATCCATTTAGAGAGGAACATTGATAGCAGACTCCCGACTGATTAATGAAGGCGCAGCGGTTTTCAAAGACCTCCGTCAGCGTTTTCTTGCCGTAGGTCAGGGCGTGTTTTACCATTCCTTCGGTAAATCCTGTCGCATCCTGAATCTCCATAACCGAGAAGTCATAAAAATATCGCAGCCAGAGACAGATCTGCTGGGGCAGGTCCAGGGTCTTCACCATGCACTGGAAACAGAAATCAACATGCTCCTGCATTTCAAAACGCGCATCAGGGCGGCTGTTATGGATATCCATCAGGCGCTCCATGAGGGTTTCGGACGACATGTGGGCAGCCTCTCCCCTGTCCTGATAATCAACAGCCCAGCGTTTTTGAACCCGATGGTGGTTCCTGGCTTTATTGATGGCGATTGAAAAGACCCATGTTTTGAAAGAGGAGCGTTCTTTGAACCCGGCGATATTTTGTCGAACTGCAATGTAGGTATCCTGGGCCAGGTCTTCCGCATCCTGACGGTTACAGGTCAACCGATATAAAAAACCAACCAGTTTTCCCTGCAGATCCATGAATTCAGTCTCATAAGGGAAGTTCTCAGAGTGGGTGTTCATAAGTCATCCTTTCACATGAATATCGAGATCCATGTCGTGAAATCATCCATTTTGGCATGCCCGTGTGTCTAATTATTTAATGACCGAAACCGTATGGGTTTCAGGAAAATCCATTAGAAAAGGAAAAACCATGATCATTGCCGTTCTAACCGCAACATTTGCCTGGTTTGTCACTGCTGCAATCCTGTTCTTCAATCCTTGGACAGACCGAATTTACAGTCTAACCGCAGGTGCGCCGGGGGTACGTGCCCTTCCAAAATCGCCGCAGACCGTAGTAAAAATCCTTGCTGCCATTCTGGTTCAATGCATCCTTTGGGCACTGTTATATGACATCCTCAAATCTGCCCTGCCGGGGACCGGGTGGTTAAAAGGGCTTTCCTTCGGCGGAGTTTTGTTAACTTTCAAAATGATCCCGCGCGAAATTGATCGCTTGCTTCTCAGTACGTATCCACTGCAACGGCTGCAAATCGAATTTTGGATCGGAGCCGTCTGCTGTTTTGTGGTGGGGATCGTTTTTGCGTTGATCCTCATATAGTCCAGATTGGATGTTCACCTATTTTAGCACAAGTGTTCTTATTTATTTAAAAGGAGATGACATGAAATTAGGAACGTTTTCACTCAGTTTGACCGTTGCCAATATCGAGAAAAGCCAGGCTTTCTATGAATTGATGGGCTTTAAAGTGATCGATGGAGGACATATGAATGATGGCTTTCGAGATACGGATACCAGCAAATGGCGCATCCTTGAGCACGAGTCCGTAAAGATCGGTTTGTTCCAAGGGATGTTCGAAAAGAATATCCTAACGTTCAATCCGCCCGACGTGCGCGCCCTGCAGAAAATCCTAAAAAGCGGTGGTGTCCATATCTTTGAAGAAGTGGATGAAACAGGTAGCGGACCGGCTTCGATCATGTTCGAAGACCCGGATGGTAACCAGATCATGCTTGACCAGCCATAAACCACTACTGCAGGAGATAAATATCCATGTCAAAGCGAAATATTGTCCATGTAGAGATCCCCGCATCTGATGTAAATACTTCGGGAAAGTTTTATCAGGATCTATTCGGCTGGAAGATCGTCCCCATGCCTGAAATTGATTACACCATGTGGGAGGCAGGTGACGGCTCCGGCGGCGGTTTTCCACAGGTCTCCCCAGAAACACCGGCAGGTCGTGTTTTGGTCTATATTGCCAGCGACAATATCGATGATGATCTGAAACGAGCGGTTCAATTAGGCGGGACGGTGTTGAAACAAAAAACTGAAATTCCCGGCACGGGTTGGTTTGGGGTCTTTCAGGACCCCACGGGGAACGTACTTGCGTTATATACAGGCAAGAACTCTTAAGGTTCCAAGGCTTTGCAACACGCATTTCATTCAGGTGAAGAGCGTTATTCACCTGAATGAAATGATACGTGGAAATACTTGAGAAGTATATGAATTTGGAGAATGTGCGTGGACAAAATCATCAACCTGGTCGTAGATTTGAAATGTGATATTAAACGCGCCTATGAATTGTTTACCAAAAAGAATGAACTTGAGACGTGGTTGTGTGTAATCGCCGAGGTCGAAATGTTTCCCGGCGGTCAATATGAATTGTTCTGGGACCCGCAAGATCGAGAAAATAATAGTACGATTGGCTGCAAGATTACCGCTCTGGAAGCCAATCAGTTCATCTGCTTTGAATGGAAAAGCCCGAAACAGTACAAACAATTTGCGAACAATGCTGACCCTCTAACTCATGTGGTTATCTTCTTTCAACCATCCGAACTTGGAACTGTGGTGCGTCTGATCCATACTGGTTGGCGAAGCGCGGCTGAGTGGGAGGATGCGCGTTCATGGCAGGAAAAAGCATGGAGCATCGCATTTTCAGGTCTTGAACAACAAATAAATAAGTAGCAAATCATGTAATCGTACGGAAGGAGGGTATTCTTCAATGGGGCATCGTGTCCAATCGCATTGAAGAATACCTTGCCATAAAAAAGGTTTGATTTTCGAGGTAGCAGAGTGGCGTTCAAGCACGTACTTTCGCATCTATCCGGCATTCCGTTTAGGTTATGGTTTGGAAATAGCCTCCCTTCTCGTCCCACTAATTTTTGGCAAAAATTATGCAGTTCTGCGTTACTTTTGCTGCATCCGGATGACTGATAATCATGCGCTGAAGCAATCCCACAAAAATGCAACGTCCAAGGTGAGGGGGGCACCCTGAACGTTGCAAAGATATTTTACCAAATATTCCGCTCGGTACACAACCGCTGTCGCTAACTCCAACCCTGAACAAAAGCGACACGTTCCCCATACCCACCCATTCATATATATATCATCAGCAACCAATGATCTGGTTGCTCATTTATCTTCTCACAGTAAGTCTATATGACCTGCGCACTCGGCGCATCCCAAACTGGTCCACTTACCCATTGATCCTTGCGGGCATGATCGCTCACTTCCCTGGGCATATGGATTTGTGGCTGGCATGTTTTCTGCTGCTTTCCGCCTGGGCAAGCGGCTGGATGGGCGCCGGGGATGTAAAACTTTGGATGGCTGTTCTTTGGGCATTACCCGATTCCAATATTCCATCTCTGATCCTGCTTATATTTCTTTCCTTCCTAATCACCAGCATCCTTCAGTTCTTCTGGAGGTTGTTTCAGAAGCAATCCCTCACTGGCACAAAATCCCCTGCTGCCTGGCGGACGATCCCCTTTCTCCTGATGGTCTGGCATGTACACTGATCTCTTCCTTGCCATGCTCAATCCCAAAAACGCACGCGGGAATCCCATCCTGTCCGCAATGCTATATACCTTTTGTCCCAATGCCGCACGCTGGTGGCTGATGGGTGTAGATCCTACTCCGCCTTTTGATCCTGTCTGGAAATCCCTGGAAGATCTATCCACCGGCAAGACCCTGGTGGAATTCCTGATCCAATATGGCTTCGAAAACCTCCTCGATGAAATTCGCTCCTATATCCGCGAGGTGGAGGTGTATCGCACACAGCACAGTAATCTCAAATCTCCGGAACTCATGCCGCTCTTTCGGGGTGGGAACATTCCCCTTTACCGCCGATATGGTTCCCAAAATGCGATCCACAACCTTGGCGGGGACTGGCGCAACCTATCCATCTATGTCCGCACCTGGGCGTTCCTCTCTCAGGACTGGCGCAGTGACATGTTGATTGGGCGGGATGCTGGCTACATCCTGAAGGCGGAAAAAGTCTGCCTGACCCTTCCGCCCGGTGTACGCATGCCTGTCCAGTTCGATGCATGGGTCTGGCAATATCAGGTGGGGCATGTCACAGAAACCAGGATCGGCTCGCTCGTCTCCAATGGCGAACAGGATCAACTGCGCTTTTCCCTGCTCAACCGCTGTACAACCCTGGGAAACCAGCCCTGGTCCAACACGCCCGCCATCGTTTCTTTGGATCGAGAGACCGGTGAAGCAAAGAAGTTCGATCCACTCCTCGCCAACCGGGATCTGGAAAAAACAGTGGTGTCCCTGTCCAACCTTGCGAAGAAGGGACCACACCCACCCTTGAATGCCCTGCAGCAACCATCGATCTGTAAACAATGCGGTTATCAGCAGGTATGTTTTACAAGGAACTATATCTCCCAACACGCCTTGAAGGACTTATGAAAAAACTCCGATTTCTCATTATTTGTGTAATCTTCATTGCACTGTTTGCACTCAGTAATCTGGCGATGGCGGTCACACCAGTTTATGCCTCCAGTGCGAATCTGCTTCCAACTCCCACACCCACGGTGATGGTCACCGTCACGCCGACTCCACCCACGGGAGGCGGCAACACAACCACGACCACCATCTCACAGATCTTCAATCATCTGGTCTTTCCTGCCGAAACCATCTCGGAAGCGCTGGCGGGCATCTTCGATAAAGCCGCCGACAAGGAAGTACGCGCCATGAGCGAGGAGGTCGCGCGCTGGACAAGTGTGATCGGCGAGATCGTACAGGCTCCCAGTCAGGGCGATTACAGTACGGTGGCACAGTCCAGTCTGCCAGTTGCGGCAGCATTAGCCCCCGCCTTGTTCTTGTTGAGATTGGCTCTATATCATTGGGGCAGATTGCTTGGTGATGATGATAGCAGTTTACGTGTGATCGGGGATTGGGTAACTGCTGGCGTGCTGGCAATTGCCTCCGGTCCATTTCTTGACCTCATCGTGCGACTCGGGTGGTGGATGGTTGGGAAGGTGATCGGGGAAACCGGCGCCTTGGCAGTCAGCTTTGTGGAGAACACCACTGCAACATCCATTCTGTTGGGATTGGCCAACCAAACCTTCCTTGGCAGCCTGCTCAACATCGGTTTAACGATTGGTTCCCTGCTCGCCATTGGCGGCATGTTGTTTGCCTTTGCCTCGGCTAATGCGGTTCTCTTCATCCTCGCTGTTCTTGCTCCACCGCTAGCGATAGCGAGTGTATTGCCTCAGGCAACCTGGCTGCGTTCCTTAATGATGAAGGCGGTGGTTCTGATTGCGCTTCTTCCCATCGTTGCTGGTGGAGTCTTCAAGGCAGGCATGGCAGCCAGCACCTGGATGGGTCAACAGGGCATCCTGTCTGCCATCCTGCGCGTGATCTGGTTATGGGGAGCAACTGGACTATTGCTTTCCCTGGCAGGCATTCTTGGCAAGATGACCATCTCAACCACCGCTGATGCATTTGGAGGAATGATCAAGGCAGCACAACAGATCGTCTCCATCGGGATGTTGGCAGCCAGCGGAGTAGGCGCGGCGGGAGCTGGTGCAGTTGGTGCGGCAGGAGCTACCTCCAGCGCAGGGGCAGGTGGAGCAGCTGCAACCACGAGCGGACTGACCGGCGCAGAAGCCGCAATGGGTCATCTGAATGCAGCTCAGCAACTGACACAACAAGCTGGAAATCTGGAGGCAATGGGATTGCGCGCCCCAGCTGCCTACAACCGTTCGCTGGCACATGGGCATGAACTCGCGGCGCGACAGGCGGAATTGGGGGAACGGATGCAGCGTTTCAATGGCGCTCCGTCCACATCTCCCTCCGATGATTTTGGTTTTTCACCATCGGTGAATGCCTCGATTCAATCCAGTTTCAATGGTTCGCCCCAGGAATTCCAGCAGGGCTTTCAAGCCATGTCCGCAGACATCACCCAACATGGGATGGACCCCAATGTCTTCGCGGCGCAATACCCGCAGGAAACGGCACAGATGACACGAGCATATCTGGATCATCCAGAAGAAATCATGATAGCGCGCGATCCTTTGATGCGGGCATCCGAACTTGGCAATGCCACACGGGTGAAAGAGATATTTACATTTATGCCGAATAAACAAACCGAGGAAGAGGATCGTTCATGACCCTCACGGAAACCTTCGCGCTGGTATCCTTCTCTCTCTTTAGTTATGCCGATCTGCGTTATCGCCTGGTGCCGGGGATCGAAGTATTTCTTTTGGGAACGATCCTATTGGCACTTCCGAATAATCCACTTCAGACAGGGATCGTATTGCTGGCATGTCTTTGGGGCATCGTTCGTAATCTATCCGGATGGTTTGCCGTGCCCATGTTGTTTTACCCGCCTGTCTGGCCAGTATTGTTGACTGGTTATGGATATCGCAAAGGGATCATTGGCAGGGCGGATCTGTTTGCAATCAGTGGACTGGCTTGCCTGTTTCCCCTGCCAGCAGTCTTGTTATCGTTGTTTGGATTGGAACTTTGGAGAAGGTTTTGGGTACGAAGACAAACTGGATCGATCCCCGCACTGCCAGGCATGTTCGTTGGACTCTTGATCTATATCGTGACAGGCAGTCTATTCTGACCAGGTATTCACACAGGGTTATTTTTCCCTTTGTGGAAACACCCAGAACCCAACTGCCATGACGCCAAACATCAGCGGTAGGAAGGTGCATGGATATACACCGAAATGAATTGCCAGTTCATTCAGTAGCACAGCCGCTCCGACAGCCGCATAAAAAATCCATTCCCTGTTTGTTGACATGTAACCATTGTATACCAACTTCCCTTCACATAATTGATTTACTAAGCGACACCTGCAAGCCTCCCCTGCCTATAAACAAATAACATACCCCCATGCCGCGCTCCGGAACCCTAGGCAATCCCCAACCCTACACTTCTTTTGGTGTCTTCGCTGGTCTGTCCTTCTGGGGCGGCGGCGCCACTTTACTTGCCGCAGCGCCAGGAATCGGCAAGACCTCCTGGTTGCTGCGGATGATCTACGAGGCAACCTGCCTCCACATCCCTGCCATGATTGGCTGCTATGAACATACCCCTGAGGAATTGCGATTCCGCCTATACCGGCAGGTGGAGGCAATCGTTTCCGGTCCACATGAACATGCCTCACAGGGAAAGGTCGAAGCGGCTCTTGCGCGTGCCAGTGAAGCAGTTCTGCTCTCGCTCAATTCCCGCGAGGATACCGTCCGCGCCCTGGAAGACATGCTGATCCATGATTACGCCTTCCCTGTCAAAGGACCTGCTCTTATCGCTGTGGATTATCTCAACCGAGTACCCGTAGTTGGCTTGACCGGCATGATGAACGAAGAGGGTCGCAGTGGTGAAGCAGCTGCCGCCTTACGGGAAATGGCACGCCATCATGGCTGGGCGATCATCGCGGCTGCTGCTTTGAAATCCGAACGCTTCAATGATGGCGATGATCTATCCGCGTTATTAGGCGATGAACGAGTTCCCTATGAAGCGGATCGCGTACTAGTGGTGAATCGCACTGGCGACGTCCGTGATTGCGGCTGCGCTCCACTGGAAGTCCTGACCCTCAAAGACCGCACCGGACCGGCTCGGCGCTGGTCGATGCAATTTTGGGGTGAACGCTTCTATCCCGCCCTTGAAAATGAATTCCACAAACACGATCCGATGGTGTTGTCATGAGCGAAGTCACTTCCCTGTTATTGACCTTCCTGCGCGAAGCCTGGGTTGCCTTGGCTGGCGCTTTTGTCGCTTTTGCACTGTTGGCAGGGATTGCCCAGATGTTGCGTGTGAGTTCCGCTTCTGTACTCGGTGCAAATCTTTGGGTGTGGGAATCCATCTCTGCCCTGATCTCCATCGTTGTGTTGGGTTTATTTGCCTTCCTTGGCATCCCGCAGATCGTGAACGCATTGCAGTCCACCCTGCCCGGCGCCGGTGGTTGTGGACCGATCAGCGAGTTGGGCACGCTCGCCTCTGGGCTGATCGGCGGGCTGGCAGCCCTGCGCATGATGAAGGCAGCCTTCATCACAATGTTTTCTGCCTCCATCGGCGGGGCATCTTCCTTCGCCAATGCACTCATCGAAAGCGGTGAAGCGCTCTTTGGCATGATCCTCGCCAGCGCCGCCATTCCCCTGGCAGCCTGGTTTCTTGGTACTTGTTGAAAAATAAAAGGAGAAGATATTTATGTTCGATCCCATTATGGAACAGATCCTGTCCATCGCCCGCGACGCCTGGGCGTTCATGGCAGGTCTCCTGATTGTTGTGGCATTGCTCGGCGGTCTGTATTACATCCTCCAAGGCACTGCAGGCATGGCATTTGGCGGCAGCCGCATGACCTCGATGGCGATCATTGGAGTGGTCGGTCTGATCATTATTGTGTTGTTCGCCTTCCTCTTCCTGCCACAACTGGGTGAGATGCTGAAAAACTTCCAGCCCAAGCCGCCATTCTAGGAGAGGCATGTTCAATAACCGCGATCTTGGCATCCTCGGTGCCGGGGCACTCCTGGCAGTGCTATGTTTATTCCTTCCGCTATCCTTCACTGGAAAGGTGGTGATCGGTTTTCTGGTGTTGGTCGGGTTCATGGCGCTGGCGCTTCTGCGCCTTGGACCCGACCGCGTCCCGCCCGAAGTTTGGTTGATGCGCCGCTTTCGCTATTCGATCCAAACCAGACAATATGTCAACCAACAGGCAGCCTCCCGTAAAACTGAAGGCAATCCACCTCCACCCAAACAAAAAACACAACGCCCAACGATGGAACCAGAACGTCCTGCTCCATCCTATCAACAGCAGATGCCGCAAGCAACCATGCGACCGATTGACCTCGCATGGAACGAAGTTGGAGTCTATCCATTGTTGACCGTCCTGCTGGGTGTTGTGGGTATTTACTTTACCATCTGGCTTGCGAACGGTGGCGCACAGGAACTTGCATTTTGGTTTGTATGGAGATAGCATGATCACATTGATTTCAATCATGGGCGCCTTGGCGCTGGCAGCCATCCCGATTGCCTTTGGCTGGCGCCGTACCGTGGATGAAGCGGGTATGGCGCGTGCAATGGGCATTGCCCAACCGAAGAAAAAATTTGACCCGGAGAAATTCGCGCGTCAAACCGGAACGGGGCTGGCGTTCAACCAGATCGCCTATGGCTTTCTGGCTTGGGTCGGCGGTGGACTGGCGGGAGGAATATTCCTCGGAGTCTTTCCTGCGATCCTGTTTGCAATAGCCGGTGGTCTGTTGTACGCAGGCACGCTTTCGGACAAACGCCAGGAATTCCGCTTGAAGCAAGCCAAGGATATTTTACGCGGATTGGGTGTCGTGGAGACTCTCCTATCCCAAGGCAAGCCCTTGGGCGATGCGCTTGATGATGCGGCGCAAGCCGTGGGTCCCGATGGCAGGATGGTCTTGGGTGATCTGGTCGTGCGACTCCGCACCGCCCCTGCCGATGAAGCCGCATTGGCTGTGCGTGAATGGACGACCGCCTGGGATAATCCCGCGGTGGACATTGTCGCCACATCGCTGCTTGCTTCCATTGAGGGGCGTATCGAGATTGGTCCGCTCGTGGCATCTCTGCGAAAGACTCTCGGCACCGTGGTTGAGGTCTTATCCCGTGCGCGTGCCGCCGCCAATGGTGTGGAATGGCAGGCACGCTTTCTGGCTCTTTTCCCTCCGGCTGTTTTGGTATTGATCGCCATCACCACTCCCGAAGTCGGGAAGTTGTATTCTGGTAATCCACTTTTTCTATCTCCAGTCATCCTCGGTTCAGGTGTGTCCTACTGGCTATCGATGCGCATGATCCGAAATGGCTTATCCATCGAAGCCTCAATGGGTTTGCAGGCAGGACAGCAAGGCGAGATTCGCCTGGATCGGCTTGGACGAGTGCTGTAATGAAAGGTTTCTTCCGTTTTTCCATTGCCTTGATGACCGCCCCGTTGTTATGCGGGGCGGCTTTGGTGGTGGGTTATGTCATGCTGGTGGTCCTGACCATTCCGCAACTACCGGCATGGGCGCAGCCTGGTGTGGAGCAATGGCTGTTCGATATCCCCCAGTATGCTGAGACCAGTGACAACGGTTCGTATGGCAATTCGCTTCCATCCGGAATGAGCGCTGTTCCCTTCGATGGCTATGTTGAACCGGGTTCTGAGATCTATGGATTGCCGTTGGTCGGTCCGATTCCACATTGGGGTGACATCTATGACAAACCTTTACTTGGTTGTGTCTTCCAAGACCCACACTACCAGACTCATACAGGTGCAGACTTTCCAGTGAACGAAGGCACACCCATTCATACAACTCTTGCAGGCAAGGTCGTCTGGGCCGGCTCAAACGGTCCTTGGGGCAATCTTGTAGTGGTGGAGAACAATGGTTATCAGGTCTGGCTGGCACACTTGAGCAGCATCCAGGTCGTGGAAGGGCAGATCCTCAATTATGGTGATGTGGTGGGATTGAGCGGCAACACCGGCAACAGCACCGGCGCGCATTTGCATTATGGCATCCGCCAGAAGACAGGGGAGCAAAGCGCAGTCTGGCTCAATCCTCAGAACTTCTTTACTGAAAATGAATACATCTACATCGGGTGTTCCGATTAAATTATGACCATTCGACTTGGCGATGTGACTTTTTCTGATTGGATCAGCCTGGAATGTGAGGGTGGTTTCACCGACACCTTTATATTCGATATTAACGCCTTGAATGGTTTGCCGCCGTTTGTCTTTCATCCCCTCCTGCAGCGCCTGGTTGCTGAGTTGGATAAAAAAAGACCAGGCGCGTCCCTTTGGATCCGTGTGACATCTCCCGGAGAATGGTATCTGATGGAGGTCAAACGATCCATGACAGATGGGTTTTCCGTTCCCTATGTTGTCACGTCAAACGACAAGACTCCGGATTATCGCAGTTTCTCTTTTGGTCCAAGATTATTTTCTTCTTCACTCCATCATCCTCCCAAGGTGGATGATGAGATCTCCAGTTTTTCTCGTGAAGAGTTGAAATGTCTCCAGGTTTTGACCAGAAACCGGAAAGGGATTGAGGAGGAGATCGCTTCCTTGACAGGTCTTCCTGAATCAATGACCTATGATGTTTTGCAAAGGCTTCAAAAGAGCAAAATGGTGGTATTCAAACTTGGCGGGCAGTTCCAAAAAGACAAGTCAAAGCCCAAGAAAATGGATCCATACCCGATGTGGCATCCTAGACGTAAAGGAGTATCTGCTGCCCTGCGCAGTTGGGGAGCATCAGAGGGATCGGATTTCAGCAATATAAAGGAACTGCATCCAGACAAGATCTGCACACCCCATAGAAACATTTCCCGTAGGTGGCTGGCATGGTTACGATCTGCCTACCCTCACGCCGAGATTTGGACAGGCTGGAGTGAAGTGAAGATTCCTGGAACTTCTGTGCGTCCAGATGCCCTTGCCTGGGGACGTATCCAAGGCTTTGAGACCGTGTTCTGGTTGGAGGTCGGGGATAACCATAAGAAAAGAAGGCAAATCGAGGAGATCACAAAACAACGGCTATCAGAAGCATGGCGATTCTGTCGAGAGACGGGTACGCGGCTCGTCTATGCCTCCATCAGCCTTAACTGGGTCCATGAGGCTGTAGCCTGGACATGTACCAGCCTGCCTGCCGGGGTGGCTGTGATCCTTGGAGACCGTAGAATAGTTGGAAGACTACCTAATGTGGAATGGGGAAGGGTCTCCCGTCTCGCCAACTGACTGGCAGGCAATGAAACCCTGCACAAGCAAAACCATCAATCGGAGTCACATTTAACACCATCGCCGGTTCTGCCAATTCCAGAGGATTCGCAATGACCAACATCTGACAGTCATGTCTTGCATCTGCACTTTCTGCATGGGAGGTATTTCTCAAAGATGCCGTGGTCACTCCACCGAAATTTTATATCAATCCTCAATCTCTCATCGGAAAAGTTCCCTATGAAGGGGATTTGGGATAGAATAAAGTCAGCGCTTCTCATTTGGCACGAATTTTCTTTTGCCGCCTAAAACCAAGAACCACTACATGGTGGATTGACAATTTGCTTATGGCGCACTTTTTCATCTCCTATTCACGCAAAGATACGGAACTGGTCGAGAAAATAGTCGACGCCCTCTCGGCGGACGATCTCCTACCTTGGATCGATTGGAAAAACATCCCCAAAGGTGAAGAGGTTCAATTGGAGATCCACCAAGCGATCGCGGAGGCGGATGTTTTTTTGTTTTTTGTTAGTCCTGATTCCGCCCAGTCCAGGTGGTGCGCAGAAGAAATTGAACATGCTGCGAAAAACAGGAAACGAATCCTCCCCATTGTTGTTCGTGACGCCGATCTCCCAATCATCCACCCAGAAATCTCAAAACGGAATTGGGTTTTCTGCCGCGAGGGGTTGGACGATTTCAACAGGGCGATCGAGGAGACGCGCAAAGCCATTTTTACAGATTATGAATGGCTGAAATTTCATACTGAACTACAAATAAAGGCGCTTAAATGGGAGCAGAAGAGGGATAACAGCAGGCTTTTGCGTGGAAAAGAACTACGGGAAACCGACAAACAAATTCATAGAACGAATATCCCAAGAGATCCAGTGGCGACTGATATCCAGCGTCAATTTGTATTAGCAAGTATTAAGCACGAAGTTGTAACAAGACGATTGCTGGTCGCCTCATCGGCAGTGATACTTTCGATCATATTGGTCTTGATAATATGGCCTTTTTTGAGCAGAGAACAGGCGATTCCCGGCACATGGGTATCCATTCATGAAGGAAGTTTCAAAATGGGCATGGATCAGGATGAGGCGGATTTTGTATATTATTTATGCAGTAGAGAAAATGTAGTACCAGATAATTGTTTTTTTACATCCGAGGAATTGCTTGGGTTCGCCGGAAAACAAGATAATGCATTCCTGTCCGAATTTATGATAATGGACAATGAAGTGACGATCGCTCAATACCAGCAGTGCGTGGCGTCCGGTTTCTGCCAACCGTCAGATAATTGGACAAAAGGCGCAAATAGCCCAAATGAGCCAGCCACCAATTTGAACTGGCTTGATTCAGCAGATTACTGTACCTGGCTTGGCGGGCGTTTGCCGTCGGAAGGTGAATGGGAAAAAGCCGCTCGCGGACCCAATAGTAGTTATTTTCCGTGGGGCGATAAGTGGGATAACCAAGCTAATCTTGAAGAAGATACCGTCCAAAGGATTGATGTGTTTGCAGAAAGCGACATCAGTGATTATGGTGTTAAAAATATGGCCGGGAACGTGCGGGAGTGGACTGCTAGCGAACGTTCGCTACAGCGCCTTCCAGAGTTCAAGAATCTCTTCCTAATGCCAGAAGATTATGTGCCTGGCATGGAAATTATCCTGCGCGGTGGGGCATGGAATAATGATCGTTCAGCAGGAATCACATCAAATGTGGGGTGGCTTGATGCATCGCTTTGGCGCAATAATATTGGTTTTCGATGCGTTTGTCCCGAGGGTCAAACTTGCGAAAGCCCGTGGGATAAATGGTGGGTATGGTTTGGCGATTATTAACTCGCTCGCTAGCCTATGAGATTTTTGGCATGTTCCTTATCTCATTGGGGATCATGCTTGGTTTTTTGGCAGGTATTCGCTTCGTCAGACAGGTGGTTGACGATGGGTTAGTGCAACAATCGCCTTACTTGATAATTGCCGACACGCCAGTTTTTGAATTGCCCCCTGCCACACACCTCCCCACGTTAACACCCACGCCAATTCCCACCGCAACCCCACCGCCATTACCCGCCATCAGAATGTTTATACCAGCCATAGATCTGAACACAAGCATCACCGAAATATTTCCAACAGAAATCCTGAAAAGAAGTGAAGGAACATTTATATGGGAGCCTCCAGACTTTGCAGTTGGTCATTTCGAATCTAGCGGAAAACCGGAAGAGGGTGGCAATATCGTTTTTATCGGCCACAATAACACCCAGGGTGAGGTATTTCGAGATCTGGATCGTCTGACAATTGGAGACGAGGTAATTCTGTATACGGTAGAGAAGGAATTTCATTATTATGTTCAGAAAATAGTATTTGTCCCCTATCTTGGATCTGAAGAACAAGGTGATGCGGCATTGCAATCCTATTCTTCCCCACAAACAGCCGAAACAGTCACTTTAATATCCTGCTGGCCATATGCCACGAATTCGCACCGCATCGTTGTCATTGCCATACCATCTTCTGATAGGGAGAAGAATGACCAATAAAGGATCAACGCGAAAACTGCTCCGCAGTCTTCCGGAATTCCGGCCTTTATCAGGTCCTGAATTGGATACCTTCATCGATACGATGACCTGCAAAGAATATGTACCTGGCGACGTGCTTTGGCGAACCCGAATGCAGCTCGACCTGTTTGTTATCATCCAAACGGGTGAAATTATTCTTGAACACCACCTACATGGTTCCGTGATTCGTTCGGTTAAACTAAAGTCCGGGGACTATGTACGACCGTTTGATCTAAGGACCACAAGAAAACATTCCTTTATTCTTGCCCGGGCTGTCACTGATGTTCGATTATTGGTTTTACAAGTAAATCGAACCGGGGCTCTACGGTCAGATTTAATCTCAAATGATTATTTCCATCAGACGCAAAAACAATCTCGATTCTCGCATTGGCGCAGATGGTGGTTCGCCTGCGTTGCCATGCTGATCTTGCTTCTATCCTGGAATGATGGAATCAGAATAATATCCGGAGCCCTTTATTTGGCAGCCAATCCAGTGGCCCAGTCTAATTTTGAACCACAACAAAACCTAAATCTGCTTAAGCGCATCGAAGCCTTTGATCAAGGAGCGGTTTTTGCCTATAATCAGGAAGGGTATATTTGGTTCCAACAGAATAATCTGCATAGCGCCGAATTTGCATTTACAGGCGCCACAAATATTGACCAAAGCAGCGATTTTGCGCTCAATAATCTGGCTGTAACATATTACGTGACCGGTCGCGATCCACAAGCGACAATGCTCCTGCAAAAAGCTATGAAAAAGAATCCCGACCATGCAGTCCTAAGATACAATTTGGGCTTGGCATTATCGCAGCAGGGATATGACTTAGAGGCGTTACGAGAATTCAGGGAAGCAAGCTATATCGAGCCGACATGGGAAATGCCGTATGTACAGCAGGGCTATCTTTTTATGAAGATGCAACACTATGATGACGCCGAGCAGATGGCCCGGACTGCAATCCGGATCGATCCCACCCAGCATCCCGCCCATCTGATCCTTGCCATTGCGCTGTTCAATCAGCAAAATGACCATGAGGCTTTGAAGTACGTTGAAAAAGCATTGAATATCATACCCAATGATGGTGTTTCAAAATTTTATAAGGGCCTGATCTTGAGAGATCTGGGTGATTATGGTGCTGCTTTGCAACTATTACAGGAACTGCTTGGATCTGTGGATGATCAGCAGCAGTATTTGCGTATTACCGCCGAGATAGAGTCATTGCAACGTGAATTTCCCCAAACTCCGTAATGGAAGAAATCAATCTTTGTACTACAGATGAAAACAGAAGGATTTGCTGGAATAGATTGGACGCATTGTCTGTAAAGGAGAATTCTGATGATGAAAAAATATATGTTTCTTTTTTTAGTGCCGGTGGTTACTCTTTCGATTGCACTGGCATCCAGTGTTGGAATGGCAAATGCCCAAACCCCCACCCCGTGCGCTCCCCCATTCTGTGTGTACGTGGATGCGACACTAACAACGGGAAATGAAGACGGCTCTCAAAACAATCCTTATAGCCAGGTCAAAGAAGGAAAGTATTATGCGCAGTCCCAGCCAAATGGCGCATTGTTGTACGTCAAGGAAGGCAATGAGTGGGCCGGTCCGACCAAGGTAGCTCCTGTTATATCAGGCGGTGCAGGATCTGTCTTGCCAAACATCACAATTTACATACTTCTTGGAATTCTTGCCCTTATATTGATATTGCTCGGCTGGCAGATTCAACGCCAGTCGCAAAAGATCCAAGATTGAAAGATATGTTTATGACCGGGCCTGGTGCGGCCCGGGTGAAAAGTGAAAAGCAATCCATCCACATTGAAACTCATTTCAATGTGGATGGATTGCTTTGGGAGGACCAGCGATTGGAAAAATTGTGGAATTAATATCGAGGTAGAAAGTGTCTGACGAACTTGGTTGAAAATGCCTTTGCAATGTAACATGTTTTTTGAAGCAATTTTTGAAGAAGAGGTCGTATAATTAGTGAACAGTGGGGCTAGCCCCACCGAAAATCCAAATGCCTACCAACAAACCCTCTCGTTCTACCAAGAACAAGAGCATCTCCGTCAACGGAGATGTGAGGGATAGCACTGTCATTATCGGGGACAATAATACCGTCAACAAGACGACCATCATCCAGAAATTCTTCAACATCTTCAAAAGTGACGCAGAGACCCTCGAACAGCGCAACCGCCGCATCCTGCTGGGACACGTCGAAAACGCGTGGATCAAAGGCGTGTTGGACGCATCCCTGCACGGCGCGGCGTTATTGGACTTGGGCATCAAACCAGACCCCGAAGCGGTGATCCAATATCCGTGGGCGATCAAGAAGGAATCAACGAACGAAACCATCCCCACAGGGACATCCATGCTGGATATCTTCGACTCCATTGGCATGGGACGTTCCCTGCTGATTCTCGGCGCGCCTGGCTCTGGCAAGACGACCATGCTGTTGGAACTTGCCCGCCAGTTGATTCAGCGTGCCAGAGAAGACGTGACTTATCCCATCCCGATGGTGTTCAACCTCGCCTCATGGACAGAGAAACTCACCCTCGCCGATTGGCTGGCGCAGGAGTTGAACAACCTGTACAGCGTCCCGCGCAAGACCGCGCCCGATTGGGTAAAGGGAAATAAATTGCTTTTGCTTCTGGACGGTTTGGACGAAGTTCGGCAGGAAAGCCGCACCAAATGCGTGGACGCGATTAATGAATTTAGAAAACAAAACGGTTTGACCTCCCTTGCCGTGTGCAGCCGCAGCCAGGATTACGCCGACCTCAACGCAAAATTATCCTTTGAAGGCGCAATCGAAGTCCAACCGCTGGCGCAGGGACAGATTGCCGAATTCTTCAATCGTTTTGGGGATGAGATGGCGGGACTCAAACTGGCTCTTGAAAAAGATAGTGCCCTACGTGAAATGGCAGAGACGCCGCTGTTTTTGAGTATTATGCTCATGGCGTATCGAGATAAGCGGGATGTGGATATTTGGGTCTCTAAAGATGAAAATATGCAGCACAAACACCTTTTTGACACATACATTGATCGCATGTATGAGCACCCTCGCTCGAAAAATGCAACTTTTGTAAAACAGGATGTGTTGCATTGGCTTGCATGGTTGGCAGATAAAATGATTGAAAATGATCAAGTTTCGTATTTATATGAGAATATGCAACCTGATTGGATATATGAGGAAGATCAATGGGGACAATACCAAATATTTAGTAAATTGATCCCTGGCTTAATATACGGTCTTATTAATGGAGCTATTTTCGGATTATTTGGCAGACTTATTGGTAATTTTATATATAATTTGCAAGGCGAAATTTTTGGTAAATTAAGTGGCATTCTAAATAGCGAAATAGTTATAACATTAGATTCTGAGCCTGCTATAGGGTTAACCAGCACATTAATTGGAGCATTGGTTGGCGCAATATTTTTTCGGTCAGTTTTCAATATGATTGCTACACAAACTAGCGAGCAAAGGGGCATTTCAATGGTTGATGTTATTTCTTGGGATTGGAAGAAGATTAGGGAAGCATGGATTTCCAGTCTATTATTTGGTCTATTGTTAGGAGTATTCAATGGTGTGGAGAGTACTGTAAACAATGGAATCTTCGGCTTGATAACGGGTATAAAGATAGCATCAATTTCCCAATTAACTCAGGGGTTTATAAGTGGTTTTATTTTCGCGGCGGTTTTCGGGCTCATTTTTGGGGTAATTCAAGGGTTGAACATACAACAATCTGATCGATTGTCCTATCCAGGACAAAGACTTGAATTTACGGCAAGGAATTCCTTGTTTATCACTCTAGTCATGGGTTCTGTTTTTGGTTTGATTAGCGGATTGATTTTTTGGCTAATTAGCAAACCTGTATATGGTTCAGTTTTGGGAGCCAATTTTGGGTTGTTTATGGGGTTATTTTTTGGATTTTTAATAGGACTGTTTTTGGGGCTCTATTATGGAGGACTTGCTCTTATTCAGCACCACGCTCTTCGTTTTGTCCTCGCCCGCAACAATCTCCTCCCGTGGAGACTTGTCCCCTTCCTCGACCACTGCGTTGACCTGATCTTCCTGCGCCGCGTCGGTGGCGGATATATCTTCGTCCACCGCCTATTGATGGAACACTTCGCTGAAATGTACGTGGAAACCCCTCCCTCGCCTCCCCGAGCGGGGAGGAGCTAATCAGGCGTAATCAAAAATGGACACAAATTTCTGTAACGCAACACAAAACGACAACCATCCACGAATAAAACCCGTCTCGAATTCACGAATGCCTGACCGTATTCGAATATTCGTGGCTCCATTCGTGGACGGTCATCCCAACTTTCCATTCAACCAACCTGCAACTTCCTTGGTTGACAGCACAGTCCCCTCCCCCTTGGGGGAGGCAGGGAGGGGTTCTCATGACGCATGACGAAGCATATTACCTCGCAAAAGAAGATATTGAAGCCGCGCTTTTCTATAATACAAAACACCTTGATCTCAACGATAGAGGGCTCTCAGAATTGCCAGAATCAATTGGACAACTGATAGAACTTGAAATCTTACTACTCTCCAACAACCAGCTTGCAACTTTACCTGTATCAATTGGAAAACTCAGAAATTTACGAATATTGGAGTTAAGCGATAATAATCTGGCTTCCTTACCAGAAGTATTGGGGGAACTAAAATCTCTTCATACAATGAACCTTGCTAAGAATCACTTAAAAAGCTTACCAAAATCAATTGTTAAATTATCCAATTTGACCAAGCTATATTTAGGAGTTTCAGACGGAAATCCTATTGATAATTTGCCAGATTCATTTGAACGACTTTCTAATCTTGAAATACTTGATTGCACTAATTGTCAATTTAACGATTTACCTTCGTCACTTACACAGCTCGAAAACCTAACAGTACTCAATCTTAGAAGCAACCCCCTTAACCCTGAACTTGATGCAGCTCACAAAAATGGTCTTGACGCTGTCAAAGCCTACCTACGCGCCAAAGCCAAAGCGCAAATTATTCTCAACGAAGCCAAACTCATCCTCATCGGCGAAGGCGAAGTGGGTAAATCCTGCCTGCTTGACGCACTCCTTGACAATCCCTTCCAAACTCACGAATCCACTCACGGCATAGAAATCCAATCCTTCACCGCCACCACCGACTCCCAAACCACCATCACCCTCAACGCCTGGGACTTCGGCGGACAACGCGTTTACCGCCCCACGCACCAGTTATTCTTCAGCGCGCCTGCCGTCTATCTCGTCGTCTGGAAACCGCGCGAAGGTTCGCAGGCGGGGCAGGTCAAGGAATGGATTCAACTTGTCAAGCGCCGCGAGCCGAGCGCCAAGATTCTCGTCGTCGCCACGCACGGCGGACCCAATCAACGCCAGCCCGATATTGATCGTCAGGAATTGTGGGATCTGTTCGGGCATGAAACCGTCGTGGACTTTTTCTTCGTGGATAGCAAACCCGACGAGCATGGCAATCGCAAAGGCATTGACGAACTCAAACGCGCCATTGCCCAAGTCGCCGCCAGCCTGCCCGAAGTCGGTCGCTCGGTGCCGAAGAGTTTTGCCGATGTCCGTCAAGCCCTACAAGCCACGGGCAAAGCCTACCTATCCCTGCGCGAAGTCCTCGACATCTGCCGCGCCCACAATATGGATGATGAGATTGCGCGCCTCTTCATCACCATCTCGCACCGCCTCGGCCATCTCACGCATTACGAAAACGACCCGACCCTGCGCGACATCGTCATCCTCCGTCCCGACTGGCTCGCCACTGCCATGAGTTACGTCCTCGACGATGAAGCGACGCGGGCAGCGCATGGCTTGGTAAAATTCTCGCGCCTCACTCAATTGTGGGATGACTCAACCCGAGCAGCGGATTCGCGCTACGAGAAGAATCTGCACCCGATCTTTCTCCGCCTGATGGAGCGCTTTGATCTTTCCTACCGTGTGGCTGATCCAACCTCCCGAAGCGACTCTGACCCTGTCAGTTTGATCGGTCAACTCGTCCCCGATATCCGCCCGCAGAATCTATCCGCTGCGTGGGAATCCACTCCTGCGTCTGGTGACATCCAACAAACGCAGATATGTCACATCGTGGACGCAGGCAACGGTCAATCTGCCAGCGCGGAAGGTTTGTTCTACCAGTTGATCGTCCGCCTGCATAAATATTCGCTCGGACGTGTGGATTACAAAGACAGCGTCCACTGGCAGCGCGGGCTGGTGCTGGAAGATGACTTCAAGAGCCGCGCCTTTCTCGAACACGTCGGCAACGACGTCCGCATTACCGTCCGCTCGCCGTACCCCGAAGGACTGCTCGGCATGTTGACCCGCGAAGTGAAATTCCTCGTCGAAAGTTTTTGGGAAGGCTTGCGCTGTGACGTGATGGTTCCGTGCATTGAACCCTGCGGAAAACACACACCTGGCACGGGCATGTTTGAAGTTGAAAAACTGATGGACAGCAAACGCAAGAACAGGCACGAGTTTCCATGTCCCGTTTGCACCGAATGGCAAAACATTGACGCGCTTCTCCGCAACGCAACAGCCGCTACTCAGTTAATCTCACTTGCTGAATTGCAAGCAGAATTTGCTTCACTCAAAAGCGACCTACATGATGAATTTAATATCAACACGCGCCGCATCCTCTCCCAAGTGGACAAAACCTACACCGACCTCCTGCAAGTCCTCACCGATGAAGCCAAAGAAGGTCCGCGCCTGTTCAGTTTCTTCCCCATCGACCGCAGCGCCTTCAATCCCAAAACATGGATTCGTGAAAAATTCCGCCTCGTCTTATGGTGTGAACATTCGCGCCTGCCACTCCCCGTCCTCAACAACGGCGACATGAAGAAAGGTGTCTACGACCTCGAACTCGACCGTGAATGGTTCAAGAAGTCCGCACCCTATTTGAAATTCCTGACAGGTACACTCGGCATGGTTCTCCCCGTCGCCTCCTCCGCCGTCAAACTCGCCCTCAACGAAACCGCCTACAAACTTATCGAAGAACAACTCGACTTCGGCACTAGTATCATTGACGCAACCCTCGGCGAAACCGCCAAGATCAGCGACTTCCTCGGCACAGCAGATTCCACCAATCTTCCGCAAGCGCATGGCGTCGCCCTCCGCTCTGACGGCTCCACCCTGCGCGAACTCCACGCCCTGCTCAAAGCCAAAGACCCTGGCTTCGGCGGTCTCGTCCGCGTAATGAACAAACGCCAGGAATTCCTCTGGGTCCACGAGAAATTTGCGGGTGAGTATTAATACCGATACGGAGTTGTTTGAAAATGCATATTGGTATGTCAAGAAATATTATTAGGATGTGAAATGATGGCAACCAACAGACTTGACCTTCTAACTCTTAAGAAAATTATCAAGGAAACTGCAAGGACTAAGGCAAGAACCCTCAATTTGAGTGGTCGCGAGATTCAAAGTTTACCCACAGAAATCGGATTATTAACTAAACTTGTTGAACTAGACTTCGGGTCAAATTCTGTTGAGGTTGTTACATCTGAAGGAGATGAATGGGATTGGAGTGGAATTGAAGTGTACAAGAATCAGATTACCGAATTACCATCAACTATAGGTAATTTGAAAAAGCTAGAGATATTAATTCTAAAAGATAATTGTCTAAAAGAATTACCACCCGAAATAAAGAAATTAAAGTCATTAAGAGAGTTGGATTTAAGGGGTAATGAATTAAATATTCCATCTGAAATACTTGAAAAGATATCTGATCCACAAGCAATATTGAGTTATTATTTTTCTCGGCAAGCAGGTATCAAGAAGCCTCTCTGCGAATCGAAACTCATTTTTGTAGGGCAAGGAGCAGTTGGGAAAACTTCGCTGATCAAGCGGTTACTACGATCTGACTTTAATATTAGCGAAACAAAGACAGAAGGTATAAAAATTGAATATTGGCAAGCAGAAAATCAATTTAACATTAACAATCAACAATCCCCAATTCGACTTAATGTTTGGGATTTCGGCGGACAGGAAATCATGCACGCCACCCACCAGTTTTTCCTCACCAAACGCAGTCTTTATCTCTTGGTCCTTGATTCCCGATTAACTCAGGAAGAAAACCGAGTCGAATACTGGCTCAAAATCATCCAATCCTTTGGCGGCGAGTCACCTGTCCTGATCGTCGGCAACAAAATTGACCAGCATCCACTCGATATTGACCGCACGGGCTTGCAAAGGAAATATCCCAACATCGTCGGCATCCTCGAAACATCCGCCGCCACAGGCACAGGCATTGAAGAACTCAAAGCCGCCATCACCGAGCATGTCAACAACCTGCCGCATGTCCGCGACTTACTGCCTGAAACCTGGTTCACCGTCAAAACCAAACTGGAAAAACTGGGACGCCAATCCAATTTCATCACCCACGATAAATATCTCGACCTGTGCGCCGAAAACGAAGTCAGCGACGAAACCAGTCAACGCACGCTGATCGGCTTCCTCCATGATCTCGGCGTTGTTCTGCACTTTCAGGATGATCGTCATTTGGCTGAATTGGGTATTCTCAATCCACAATGGGTGACAAACGGTGTTTATAAAATTCTGAACGACAAAGCGCTTTTCGCAAACAAAGGCGTTTTGACCTTATCTCTCCTTGACGAAATTCTTAGCGCAAAAGAATATCCACCCAATAAACGACTTTTCATCGTAGAGATGATGAGAAAATTTGAATTGTGTTATGACATTGATCGCGATAACTTTCTCATCCCTGATTTATTGCCAAAAGATGAGCCCGAATTCAAATTCAACGGCATTCCTGCCTTTGAATTTGCTTATCCTGTACTGCCCTCCAGCATCATCACCCGCTTCATTGTCCGCATGAATCAGAAGATTGATGATGGTTTGGCCTGGCGCACAGGCGTGGTTCTGAAAATTGGCGAGAACAAAGCGCTGATCAAAGCCGATATTGAAGACCGCAAGATCACCATCGCCATTGATGGTCTCGAACACACGCGCCGTGACGCCCTGTCCGCGATACGGTTTCAGTTGGATGAGATACATGCATCCATCAAGGGTTTGGAACCTCAAAAACGTGTCCCGATCCCCGAAGCGCCAAATGCTGAGCCTTTGGAATATGAAACCCTACTGATGCTTGAGCGCGAAGGGCAGGAAGAATATCTGGTCAGAGATGGGAAAAGGTTGGTAAAGGTGAATGTCCGGCAAATATTAAGCGGCATCGAGTCGGAGTCTGTTCGCAAAGAAACCGCGGGTCGTGTTACAAATATTTACATTGGAGGCAATGTTGACGGCAACATCATTGCTGGCGATGATAACGAAGTAAAGAAGTGATCTATCTGTGAGACTCACTAAATCCAAAGCGGAAGAAATCCATCAGGAAACAAAATCCGGCTTCGATTAAGCCTTGAGGCGGTCACTGGGCGAAGTCCGTTCCCAGAATTGCGATAATAATTTTTCCATCTCTCTTTTGCTTTGTACAACCTGATATTTTTTCCAATGCGAAGGAAATAAATTGCGATAATGGGTATGGGTAAATCGCTCATCGATCAAAACGATGATGCCCCGGTCCGTTTCCGTGCGAATGACCCGGCCGGTTGCCTGTAATACGCGATTGAACCCCGGATATTGGTAGGCATAGGCAAAGCCACTGCCTGACTTTGAATCAAAATACGCTTTGATCAGATCCCTTTCCAGTCCAAGTTGGGGAATGCCCACACCGACCACCACCACCCCGATCAATCGTTCCCCGACCAGATCGATCCCTTCCCCAAAGACGCCGCCCATCACAGCGAACCCGACCAGTGTTTCCTCGTTGGTGGATGAAAACTGAGCCAGAAATGCATCGCGCGCTTCTTCACTCATACCCCGTTCCTGGATGAGAAGTTGTCTTTCCGGTAACCTTCCCTTGAGTCGTTCCACGACCTCATTCAGGTATGCATAAGAAGGAAAGTAAACCAAATAATTTCCCAAATGGGTGCTGATGACGGTTTCGATTGTCGCGGCAATGGCATTGTAGGAATCAGCCCGCTGTGCATATTTGGTGGGTATTTTGTTATGGACCAGCAAACAGACATTTTCCTGCGGGAACGGAGATTGGAAAATGCGGCTGGGATGATCCGCATCGCCTGTCAGGAGTTTCATGAAATAATCCATTGGCAGTAACGTCGCCGAGAAAAAGACGGTTGAGTGACTGCGCTCTAATGGCATTGCCAGCATGGGTGCCGGGTCCAGACAGAACAACTTTGCTCGCAGATCGGACTGTCCCTGCCGCTCAAAGTAAGAGACATAGTACGTATCAAAATATTCAGCCGTGCGGAGGTAATTGCTGCACTGGAAATAAAATTCCAACAGATCCTGCCTGAATTCCGCAGTGTGGTTCAAGACCAGCCAGTCTTCCGCCTTGTGACTGAATTCCCGGACCGCCTTGAGCAATGGTTCGGGCAGTTCGTGCTCGACCAGCGCATTCTTCCCTTCTTCCTGGCAGATTTTACGCTTCTCCAGCAGGATCTTATTGATCTCACCCAGTTTCTTAGCCAGCGCAGGCACTTGCGTCTTCAATATGCGTTGAAGTTGCAATACGGTGGATTTATTCAATTCAGCCGAGTACATGGCTCTGGCTCGATCGGGAAGATTGTGTGCTTCATCCACCAGAAAAATATAAGGATCGACATCGAAGTCGAAAAAACGATGCAGATACACGCGCGGATCGAAGACATAGTTGTAATCACAGATGATGCAATCCACCCATAACGCCAGATCCAGGGAGAACTCGAACGGGCAGATCTCATACCTTCGGGCGATCTCCTCAACGACCGGACGTGTAAAGGCTTGATGTCGGTCGAGTTCCTCCAGCGCCCTCTTTACCTTGTCAAAATATCCGCGGGCGAAGGGACACACGTCCGGGTCGCAGTTGACAGGCGGGCAAAAGCAGATTTTTTCTTTAGCGGTCAGGGTCACGCTTCGGAGGTACAGGTTCGACCGGCGCATATCATCCAGCGCCTTTTCCGCCACCAGCCGCCCCGATGTTTTTGCGGTCAGGTAGAAGATCTTGGCAGCCATTCTCTGCCCCAAAGCCTTGACCGATGGAAAAAGGGAGGCAATGGTTTTCCCCACCCCTGTGGGCGATTGGATATAGGCGCGCTCCCTTGAACGGATGGTCTTGTACACCGAAACCGCCATATCCCGCTGACCTGGGCGATACTCTTTATAGGGAAATTCGAGTTGTTCAATGGTCTGGTCGCGCCTGGCTTGCCATGCCTGCACCTTTCGGAACCAGTTCAGGTAGGTGGTAATCAAATGGGAGAAAAAGGTTTCCAGATCTTCATACTTGTAATGACGCTCGAAGGTTTTTTCTTCGTGAGTATCCAATTGAAAGTAGGTCAGGTGAATGCTGATCTCGTCCAATTGATACTGCCGGGCATACATATAAGCATAGCATTGTGCCTGTCCCCAATGCAGTGGATTGTGCTCCTCATCCACAAGGTTCAAACTCAGGGTGGTGGTTTTGATCTCCTCGATGACCACCGGTTCAGTGCCGGAATACAAACCATCGATCCGCCCGCGCACTACTAAAGGCGGGTCCATCCCTTCGACCAGGCAGCTGATCTCCACCTCGGTCTGATACCCTTCGGGGCGGGATTTCTGCACACGTTTATGTCCCTGGGTTCCGAGTTGGGCGCGGTCTCGCCTCTGAAATCCACCTGTGGATAAATCCCCTGATTGCATCACAAATTCCACCAGGCTTCTTACAGAGATGCTATGAAGCGGGGTTTCATTGATGGGGGAGGTGGTATCGGTTTCCATGTGCGCTTGAAATTCTAGCATGGGTTGAGGTGGCCCTGGTAATTACGTCTACCCCCTTTTCATCAACATTCCAGGCGTGCTTAAATTGCGTGCAATGAACAAACTCAACGCTGTCGGGAGGACAGTGTCTTTCGCGACGTTTTTGTCAGCGATGATATTCTATATGCTTGGATTTGGAGGGATCGAATTGCAGATTCCTGAAACACCTGTGCGCCCTGAAGGAGAAAGGGCTTTTTCATCCGTTTCCTATGCGTGGCCGGTCGGTCAACCGTGGCGATCCGATCATCCTGCTGGACGATGCACAACTCAAAAAGGTCGATCTGGAGAAAGCCACCCTGATCGGGATCCATCTGCGGGACCAATCTGGAGGGATTCGCCTGGCCCTTGCCAATCTGCGGGGTGCGCTTTTGGGCACGGCGGCGATGCTGGCTTGGCCTCTTTCCACCCCAGGGGGTGGGATCAGATCATACCGCGGGACAGATTGCCATCCATGACACTTTCAACAATCCGCCACAGAATGGTGTTCTAAACCCCGTTCAATGGACCACCGCCAACGACAAGATGTTTGCGGGAGAACGGCATGATGGTGTTTGAAGCCTCCGCGCCCGCTGACTACGGGTCGATGTGGGTAAACCCGGCCAATGGGTTGGAGATCCATCTTCGGTAGAACAATGTGATTGAGGCAAAGTTCTCATGGGAGCCCAACTTCTACAACAAGTAGTATTTTGATATCACCGTTCAGCACACCTGGTCGACCTGCATGATTTCCTGTCCGTATCTTGCGCAGGTAGGCGGGTTTGGATATTTATCACTTCCACATTTCACGGGAGCAACTGGATCTGAAATTCATCGGCAAGAGTGCTCCCAAAGGCACCCGGCGGACGATAGCCAACCAGCCCAATTTCAAAATGAGACATACTTAATTCCGATACATATCGCGAACGCAATTCGCCGACCAGATAGCCATCTACATGGCATTGAACGCTTCCATTTTCAGTGACGGCAAGTTTCAGAATGTGCCATACGTCCGGGTCGACATTGGTTGTCCGAAAGATTTCCGGCTGCTCCCCGTTCGCAGAATATTCATCCAGCAGTACATTCAGGAACGCCTTCGCCTCACCACGTTCAAGTACCAGACCGCAGGCTGCCCACCATTCCCCACTGGGCAGGTCGACCGTTGAGATTCGGATAACCTGTTCCACCTTGCCGGTATGCGCGTTTTCAGCGGGCGATTTCAATTTGACTTGTATACTGTTCAATTCATGAAACGGGATCGGTTCAGCCGTACGAACCATAAGCGCACACTTCAAGTATTCATCCGATGGGAAATTAGAGAAAACCATCACGCCGTTTTCTTGAAAAATTTGGCAACCTCCACTGGCATTCTTAAGCCATGCTGTATCGTTGTATCCATTCTCAAATTCGGCGTCTTCAAAATCATCCCCCATGTACGGACCAGTGTTCAGGTCATTTGCCTGCACTTCTTCCACCCCTTGTGAAATCCAGATCTGGGACACCCGAGCACCCAGATAGCCCAGGAGGCCTGCAAACAGCGCAGAAAGAAAAACAGTCCTCCATTGTATTTTGGGTTTTGGGCGGTGCACCTTGTATCCTTCCGGCACAAGAATGCCGCCCGGTGCGGCATCTCCATTCCGCCTTGTTTTCATCAGAGAGATGAGGACTGGACCTGCCGCACCAAGAAGTGTGGCTACCGCAGTAATGATCGCATCAAGTGTGGAAGTTTCCATTTTTATATATCTCTTTTGGATTACGGATCAAAGGGTCGTGTAGAACAAGCCCTCTTCTTAACAATAACCCCGCATACTGGCGCGGTCCAGATGCCAGCCGCGGATACAAATCGTTCCTCTCATCATTATCTAGCCCATCTGTCTGCGAGCGGCTCAGATCTGAAGAAATATGAACTTCATGCGATCCTGGGTTCAATGTCATGGGCTCCGTCTGCCACCTGGCGGCATAATGTCTCTGATCGTTCACAGAAAGCGTGATGGAAACCCGCGACAGATCGATCTCCTGTTCATCTGCCTGCAGGATAGAGGATGCAGCATTGAGGTATTCCTGCGTTGGGCGACAAGGGTGCGCCTTTCGCATAATTAGGCACTGGGATATGGGCATCGAATCGTTATGGCAAATACCAGGATGGTCTCGTGTCCCCGCCGAAAAGATTATTCAACTCAACAAGCCCCGTACCATCCTTGTTCATGATGCACAGGAACCCGTCGCATACAAAGGCGATCATCCTTCCATCAGGCGACCAGGTGGGAAAACTGGGGTCTAAGTAACCCCCATTGGTCAGGTTGATTGGGTCGCTTCCATCGGCATTCATGACATAAATATCCCGCGCATCACTTCGCCTGACAAACACCGTAAAGGCTATTTTTTGCCCATCGGGCGACCACGAGGGGGATGAGCCAATGTCTTTGATCATTGTGAGTTGCAAGATGTCGCCGGTGCCATCTGAATTGATCGTGTAAATTTGAAAATTACCGTTCAGCTGGGCCTGAAATGCGATCTGTTGCCCATCGGGAGACCAGGCGGAGAGCAGTTCAGGAACGCCTGATTTCGTAAGTCGTTTCTTTTCGCTGCCATCGGCGTTCATGATATAGATCTTGTTCCCCGATAGATACGCGATCCTTGTCCCGTCTGGGGACCACACCGGCCAATCTTCATCCACATTTTTTGTGTCAGTGAGTTTTACAACATTGCTGCCATCAATGTTTGAACTAAAAATATCGCGCCTGCAATACAGGTACACTTGTCCAGGCTGCCTGGGCGGACAGAGACTTTGCGTAAATACCATTTTCCGTCCGTCTGGAGATACAGCAACATCTTTGACACCTAAGATGCTGCTTACTTCCTCTGAAAATTGAATATCCGGTTGGGTGATGTTTCCACTGGCAACATCATATAGGGTGATGATGCCACCGGATGCAAAAGCGATTACACCGCCGCCGCCAAGCGGTGTTGGGGTTGCAGTAGGCGTTGTGGTTGGTGGAGGGGTGGGGGTTGATGTAGGGGTGGCTGTCCGGGTTGGCAGAGCCGCCAGTGTCTGTTGCACGCCAGATTCGACGGTTGCGGTAAGGTCAACAGATGAAGGTCCGCATGAGTTAACAAAAAGAAGTAGCAGAATGCCAAGTAGTGATGCTCTTTTCATGTTTTTTGTTTGCCTATGGTGGAATGATAAATCGGTATGAGCGCAACCTCGGTTTTTCGCAAGAGAATTTCGGCCTGAATATACAACTCCTGTCGCTCCAAGGGGGCTCCGCTTTGGGCTGCGTTGTCAACCAACAGATCGAATGCCGGATTGGAAAATTTACCCAGATTGTTGCTGGAAGTGGAGGAAATGAGCTCACGCATGAAGTTGTCGGGATCATTAAAGTCGGCAAACCACGGAATCCCAAAAATCCCCGGAGGATCTGTTAAGACTGATTGCATTTAACCCTGCCTCTTATTTGGAAAATTACCAGGCCAGTGAGCAATGTACGAAGTGGTTTTTCCATAAATATTTGTCTCTTGTTACCCACTGCCTTGGGGTTAAACAATGTTTTTTGATTATACATTATTGCTTTGTCATTCTGGATGTTTTTTCTGAACACTTGTCTTCAAGATCTTATAAGCGATCAGATGAATTGTTTGTTATGAAAATATCCTGCTTTACGTACCGATCGGACCATTCATAGAATGTACTTTAGGTGATTGACCCGAAGTAGACCTTTCCCGGCGACTATGTTCGTGTGACGGTCTTCAATGTCGGCGCGTTGCTGGAACCGTTGTTTGGGAAGGAACGATTACTGGGGGCTAGCCGATATCGAACGAGAGGAGTTGCTCTGGGACAACAGCCGGAAATTGAACATGGCGGCCACACAGGCGGGAGTCTCACAACTTTTTCAACCCGTCCGATAATTCCCCCGGCATGTGCCACGTGCTATAGCATACATTTAGTCACATCTTGATGTGCCAAATCATTTGGAGTGTGCTTACATACAAGCAAGCATACCGGAAAGAATATACTCTCGTACCCCCAAGGATGGGGATGAGTACATGGATCTGCTTGTCGAAGGCGGGTACATGATCGGCACGATCGCCAGCCTGCTCTTCAAGGATCCGGTCCTGGTGGACGAACCTGATCATGACAAAGCAGTGGCACTGACAAATATTTTTCGTGGAATTGAGGGTAAAACAGTGAAACCAGATACACCAAGAACCCTGTTACAACCACGCTGATAACCATATAAAGAATTGATCCAAGAATCCAGAACAGAACCATTTGCAGGATAGACTTTTCCACATAAGAATTACGCTCGTACAAGCAAAACCAACTGATTATGCAGGGTCTTCTACTTCTACTCCCATTCCTCATGATGCTATTTTGAGTGGGTCCTAATAGATTACAAAGACTTTGGATAATGGATACATTATTATTGACTTGTCATGGACAGGATCTTGAGTCGGGTCTATACTTATTGAAACTGGATACAATCTCTTTTTGGAACTGCGCGGTAAAACACGCAAGGGATGGCCAATTGAGACATTCCGCCGCCTGTGCGAATTGCGTAGGCGGTTTGCGCTTATTTATGTGGAGGTAAATTAATTTTCAGCGCCCTGCAAATAAACGAAAAATCCAAGCGAATATCATTCCTTTTTCACATTTGACATAATTCCGTGCCAATGTTGCATTACTTGCAACATGTCTCCCGTAAAGTGGGCAAAACCCGCACTATGAGAGGCAGAATGGCGCGAAAAATCGATGACAGAAAATTGAAGGAGATCTTCGAGAAGGTGGAGGAAAATCCCGGTAAAAAAGCGGGGTTTCTGGCCCGGTTATTGGGGTTGGCTCGCTCTGAAGTAACACGTTCACTCCCTGCCCTGGATGAGAAAGGATTGCTTGTTTATGAAGATGAGGAAGGGCGTCTATTTCCATTCGATCGAAGCGAATCCAAAAATTCATGACAAAATGTTGCAGAATTCTGCAAGGCGGCGTGCTATTGTGTTGTCATTCCGATTTGCCCTCCGTCTTGCCCCGCAGGCGTTACTGTAACATTCCTCAGTAAGGGGAGCCTGCGGGAAGTTTCGGGCAAAGATACAAAACCAATAAGGGTACATTAATGAGCGGTAAAACAAAAGCACAACGACTGGAAGAAATGAAGCGCTTGTACATCCAACGCGCGTACACCGATATTGCTCTAGCCGAAAAATTGGGGGTATCCCGTGAGACCGTTTTCAGGGACCGCAAGGATTTGATGCTGGAATACCCAGTCGAGCAGGACGATGAGGGACGCTGGTACATCCCGCGCGCCAAACTGATCTCCGAGATCAAACTCAATTTACACGAAGCATTGCCCCTCTATCTGGCGGGGCGCAAGACCTCGCGGCAAACGCGCTTCCACCAGCCGCATACCGTCAACGCGGTGGAGAAACTCGCCGCGACGCTGCGCCAGCCGATGACGGAGCGCCTGCTGAGATCTGCTGAACGGTTGATGGGACAGGAAAAGAATCCGGATAAGGTGAAGATCATCGAGACCCTTGCACAAGCCTGGGTGGAGCAAAGGAAGGTGCGGATCGAGTATCAGGCATTGGGTACTGATAGTCTGACGCGCCATACCATCAGTACCTACTTGATCGAGCCGTCGATCTGGAGCGACAGCGTGTATGTGATCGCACAAAGCGATTTCAACGACCAGACTTTCGCCTTCAAGATAGAGCGCATCCTTTCGGCGACGATTTCCGGCGAGACCTTCGACATTCCCGAGTCGTTCGACGATGAGCAATTGCTCAAACACGCCTGGGGGATCTGGTACGCAGACCGCGACCCCGTGACCGTGAGACTGCGCTTCTCCCCCGCCGTGACCCGGCGCGTGAAGGAAAGCATCTGGCATCCGCTGGAGAGGGTGGAAGAGACCGGGGACGGCGGCTGCATCTGGTCCGTGGAGATCGCCGAGTGGCGCGAGATGCTCCCGTGGGTGCGCGGCTGGGGCGCGGACGTGGAGGTGCTGGAGCCTGAGGGGTTGCGAAAAGAACTTATGAATGAAACAAAACGACTCACGCGTGTATATAACATTTCCCTTGCGCAAGATGGAAATCAAGATCGAATATTGCGCCTATGGGGAAAAACTCGGAAAGGCAGTAATAACCCAGAAGATTTTCACCCTGCTGTATTTCACATGCTGGATGT